>Ga0187886_1001522_pt1 | contig 20859 bp, 21 predicted proteins | sample June2016WEW_20_1_FD_133001 | JGI IMG/M metagenome (GOLD analysis project Ga0187886, IMG submission 133001) | Peatland microbial communities from SPRUCE experiment site at the Marcell Experimental Forest, Minnesota, USA - June2016WEW_20_150 | ecosystem: Environmental > Terrestrial > Soil >... | reverse complement strand
TGCCGCTATCCGCATGTGACCGTCGATATACTTCAAAAGCCGTAGCCGTCAATCCCGATCCGGACCCACCATCGACAACCGTAAACATCATTTTTTCATTCTCGGCAATCGTGATATTCTGGATATGAGCATCTTCTGATGGTGTCGACTTATGACCGTACTTATTTACAGCCACAATGGCCCAATCGTATACCCCAGTTTCCAACCTTGTAGCGGTATCGGCAACAGGTTCCGTATGTACTCCTCCGTTGCTTGCTGTAATTGTCGGGACTGCAGGCGGTGTCGAACCGATGGCCATGAAAGCATTGTTATCACGATTCCGTCGCGGATATTTCCGAGGATTCAGGAAAATATCTTTCCGAATCGGAGCTTCACCGTCGTCATGGATAATAAGATTTGCTTTCAGTCCTTCAATCTCTGCATCTCTGGTACTTTTCACGCCACCACCGACAACATAGCGTTTGTCCTTCAGCAATGTCGCTTTGTATTGATTCTTCGCAAATGGCGAAAGATAACAACGGACATTGCCGGTATAACCGGTGATGTTTTCGAGTACCTGGATGCCCTGATTGAAATCTTCAAGTCGCGGCTGATAACCACGCAGATCAATGATGTGGCCCGTCGATTCGCTCAATCCGGCCTGAATAACGGCAGCCAGTAATCCATTGAATTCCGTGGATACCAATGTCTTATCCCCGAAATATGAAAGGATATCGAGCTTTCGTTTGATGGCCAACATCTTCGATTTGATTTCACGTTCACGCGCCGGCGCCAATGGTCGGACCGCAAGCATCGGATTTGAAACCTGGCCTACCGAACCGACGTACTTAATCAATTCATAACGACGGCTGTAGTAATCGTCTTCCGACGCCGGAAGTCCACCTTCGCCGAATGTAAAGGCTTCTCCGATCTCATCGATCGTCGAATATTCTTCGACCGTGGATTCAGCTTTCTTCTTGTCCTTCAGTAGATCATTAATGAGGGTTGTTGATTCCTCGGTGTAGGTAAGGTTCTTGAGGTTTGGTTCAAGACTCTCGATACGCAGCGCCCCGCCCCCCGTCTGCGTGTCGGGACCGGTACCATAACCGGCTTCTAATGCTTTGCGAAGTTCAGACAACGGATTTTGGGCCTTAATGATGTCGGCAAAACCAACAACATCGCCCAGCCCCTCCGCGCCTTTTCCGGATCCTGCGATATCTTCAATATCGCCAGGATAAAATAACTCGTCCATAACTGCTCCCCTGACTTATTGTGATAGAAAAAGTTAATTCGTCTCAACCCATCCCTCGCGGGAAATGAAATATTCCGAGCCCCCACTTAGCTCGTCGTAAAGTGTGAGACCAGCTCATCTTGGATCGATTTCGACAACGCAACGACCCCCATCGTCCGAATCGTTTCCTGGGCCGAGAAATATTCGCGCCGTTTGTGCTGATCGGTTTCCACGGCACCCCGATCAACGAGATAGCTTTGCATCTTGATCGAGGATACTGATTTCAGAAGCGCAATACCCTTCGGCGTATCATCGTTATCGGCGCCTTCCACCTTTACTGCGCCCTTATCAATGAGACTGATTCCGGCCTGGCTCTTTTTCAAGCCTACTTCGACCCGGGCAACATTCTCGTTCGCAGCATCGACCCCCTCTTCGAGAGTAGATACTCGTCCATCCATGCTCTTCAGAATGTTCGTGATCTCCGAGAGCCCTGCAGCGATCGAGCTTATCGATTTCGCGAGTTCCACTTGTCCTTCCCGGACCATGGTGGCTACCGCTGATGTGACCTTACCCACCGTACCGATGAACTTCGCGCCGTCGATCTCTTTGCTCTCGTCCATTGTCACGATCGATTTCTTGATCTCAGCATCAGCTGAGGCCACTTCGATCGCACGCTGCTCCTGACTCGACTGGAACGCCGTAAGACCATCAATCGACTTCTTGAAATTATCGAGAGCCGATGTTAAACTTTTCTCGCATGATGTCCCACAGTCAGCGCGTGCCTGGGCCTTTTTTGCGAAATGCTCCTCCACTGCTTTCAAAGCATCTTCATGATTCTTCCCTTGCTTACGGAAGGCCGTATACGCTTCCTGGCGTGAACTGAATTTTTCCATTTTAGATTTCTCCCCTGACTTTGAATGTTTATTTGAATTTGCACCTTCTAAATCTTCTTTTCGAAGCGCTCCGCCTCCCGTTTGCGAATCTGGATTTGTTCCATATCCGGCTTCCATCGATTTCACAAGAGCCAAATTCGATTTTTGCGCTTGCTCCAGATACGTTGTTACTTCCTGGGGATTCGGTGTTACAACAACATTGATAACTTTACCCGCATAATCTCCACTGGCCAACCTTTTTGTATATCTTCCCTCGATTGAAAAACCGATTGTTCGTTGATTGTTTGGAAATCTTGAGTTGTGGTCTCGGAGGGCTTTGATTAACTTTACAACCTTCTGTGCATTATCCATCTGCGGAAATAGAGCTCCGATAAGATGCTCTTCTTGATCATTGATTCGATAGCGTTTTAAAGGAGCTCCGATAATATTCTCGGGATCCGGACGGACGACGGTTGTTACAGTTCCGGATTTGGTGATCGTCGTTTCGATCGGATCATGTTCATACTTTACAAATCCATTTGTATCAAAATAAGACCAGTCCATTTCTGGGATGATTGGTCTTTCGCCCGCCACATCCTTCACGCGATTAAGCATCCGACCTTTGATGATATAGTCATCATCCGGGAGATGGATGCCCAATTCCGACTTTTGTAAAGGCATATCGAAATCAAAAAACGCAGCTATTTTGAAGGTGTCACCAATTTTCATCCGGGATCCTGTCCTACCTATGGGATTTGATTAACGAAATGTATAAATTGGGCTGGAAATCATAACCCCGATAATGGCTTTTTTTAGGATACCACTTTTCGGGGATGGTGTTCGTAAGAGCGTTTTATATCGTTTGTTATAGTCTTTATCGATACTCCCAGGCGGTGCGCTATTTCATCCTGGTTATCACCATTAAAAAGTTCTTGCACTGCACGCCGGCGATGATGGAGGATATAAGGGCGGAAACAAACTACTCCTTTTCGAATATTGAGAACTTTCGAAAGGCTCACTAAAAAATGGTACCTCTTCTCTGGATCGGTTATTACTGTACTGATCACTTCTTCAACACTTTCACATGATTCCAGCGTATCATCTGAGTATTTCGGCATATCTTCCTTTTAAAAATAAAAAAACCTCGCCGCGAATATCTGGTCCGTTATTCGCAACGAGGTTTGCTCGTTGACTCCGTTGAGGCTGATCAATATTTGTTTACTATTGAATTAATCCATTCTTTTCAAGACTGTTGTTGTTCTGTTGATGATTCTATTTTTGATCTTCTGGCTTTGTTATAACATCCCAGCCTGGTTTGAATTTCGACTTGTTCTTCTCCCACCATTTTGCAGCTTCATCTTCGGGAATAATGTTTTTGTCGAATCGAATCGCCTGGTATACTATTTTATCACTTCCGATAAGTTTCCCTTTGACAAATGATATCCCATCAGTTTTTGATTTTGTCCGGAAGTAAGAATCTTTCTGAATTGCATCCGGAGGCAATAGTCTGAAACGGCCTTCATTCTCAGTCGAATTCGGATCGAATGCGAATGACCGTTTTTCGCCCTTCTCCCAATTGCCGGTCGATGATTCTATGTTGGAGTTTGTGTTATCTCCTTCTGCGGACATCGATTTCGCAATAACCTTCGGCGTGTTAATATCCTTCTTGATGGTGTCTTTATAATCATTCAACACATCGGCTGGTACATTCTTTCCTTCGGAGATCGCCTGTTTAATTTGCGATTGATGATCATGTTTTTCATCCCATATATCAATAATAGCTTGGGCCGCATCTCTCAGTATTTTGGCCCGCTCTCTACGTCCGCCTGTTTCTTCCTTTTCAAGAAAATCAACTCGTTTAATCAAATCCTCATAAAGACTTCTATCGTTCGAATTATTCCATCCGCTGACATCTTCACCATTATTTTTCGCTTCTTCGAACTCCTCTCTCGTCATTTGCCATGGCTCTTTTATTTCCATTGAAGGATCGTCAGATGGATCCGATGATTGTTTGTGATCTTCCTTTTCTTTTTTCTTCTCTTCGATGATTTTTTGTGTTATTGACAGGGAGAGTGGATCGATATTTTCAGATTTCTCCACGAGGTTATCCACTTCCTCCGGACTATGCCATTTAGGTTCACCTGGAGTAGATTCAAGGAAGATATACTCTTTCCCATCCATCATCATCTTATCACCGATCTTTGGTATAATTACTTCATGTTTTTTACTCTTAAATAGATTGAATAAAAATGATTTGCGTATGGCGCTTGGCGGTCCGGCTTTGTCGATTTTCTTTTTCCATGCTGCAATTATTTTCGCTTTGATCTTGGCAACGTCTTCTGCTGGATACTCGGCTGCATTTTTTTCCTTATTGATGTAATTCCATGCAGCACGAATATGTCCTTCGTCATTGATCGGATATTTTTTATTCCTTTCATCGGCGAATTCAACGTCTCCATATTCTTCTTTTCCGCGTTGTGGATTCACATCCTCACGCTTATGAATTGACTTGTTTAATTCATCGATCCCGAATCCTAATTTTTCAAAACTGACATTTGTAATACTCTTTTCCACTTTCTTTCTCTTTTGCCATTTATCATCCTTCCCTTTATACCAACCGGCTTTTTCGGCTGCGGAATAAGCAGTCTTTGAAGCCATTTCTTCATCTCCATCGTAGGTCTTAAGTGCTGACTCATAGACCTCTTTCAACATACTATTTAATTCGGCGGGTGCTCCTTGAATTGGTTGCATTATAAAAATCTCCTCCCTATGTATAATTTTATTATAATTAAAATCTCATGAATCAATGAAATTACTTAATAAATGAAAATCTATTTTGAACATATTTGGATTATAGAGACTTTTCTGCATTTGGATTTCACTCGAAATCCGCTTTCCCTCTTTCTTCTTTGCTATGCCTATGTTCAATTCTTCTTTTGCTGCCTGTATAAGTTTATCAAATGCTTCGTTGATCTTCACTCTTTCCTCTCCCTGGGGATAAGTAAGTTGAAGCGTAGTTGAATCATACTTTTTGTCTGGTTGCTGAATACTGTTCCCGGCAACAAGATAATTGTTATACATGTCATTGCCTGCAAGTTTATCTTGAACATATGTTTCCGCCGCTCGTGCGAATAATTCTACATCACTTTGCCAATAGGTACTCTTAAAACTTTTAGCTCCATCATAGTATTTAGAATTCCCGCTTGGGAAAGAAATCTCTATTGGCTTTTTCGATAATGTTGCAAGGTATTTAAAATAGTCTTCTGCGCCGCCTAAATTATTTGGGTCTTTAGCATATCGTAGTAATTCCTGTTTTGCAAATTCATATCCTTTATTTTCACAGTTTTGTTGAATGCTTTTATAGGTATACTGATGTTCGTTCGGTTTGAATTCAACCTTAACCGAATTATCACCTTTCTTTATTACTTCCAATACTTCCTGCATTGCCTGAGAAGTCTTACTTTGATTCTCTTTCCCTTGTTGTGATAAATATACTTTCTCCTTGGTTGTTCCTTCTTTCATGCCACCTAATAAATGATCGAAATTGTGGAATATCTCATGCGCTATTGTACCATCGCCATTTGTTTTTGTTAAATTGATTATTTTCGCCATCGGTTCATAATGTGCTAAGGATCCAGCCGATCCTCTTGCTCCGAATGCTATACTCAATCCTGATAGTTGATTCATTTTTTTAATGTCGATTCCAATTGCATCCTCAAGATCGTTCATACTTTCAATAAAATGTCTTACATGCTCTTTGGCTTCAACATCTTTTACATAATGCCCGAATTGAACACTTTTAAATCCATATTTATTTTTGATTGCATCTACTGTGATGTCTGAATCCTTTACTTCTCTTCCATTTGTTCGCTTTATAAAAGCAAGTGGTGGATTGTCATGTATCTTCAATTCTGCTTTCCGTTTATCAATTGCTTTTTTATCCTTCTCGTCTGCCCATGTCCAGTCGGCTTCACGCGGCTTATATTGCGGTCGTTTCTCTAACCATTTTTCATAGGTTAAAGCTTCATTCCTTTGCTCATTACTTTTATATTCTCGTTTCTTATAATCTTCAATGGCCTGCTGATATTTTTCTGGATTGTTTTTCTTTTCATCGGCTAATTGTTTTCGTGTGAATACCATTGATGTTACGGGATCAGACTTAAAATAATTTTCCCATTGCTCTGGAGTATATTCATCCATCCGTTTTTTATTTATTTCGATGGTATTTTTTCTACTTTCTACATGTTGTTTATACTCTTTATCCGATGTTTCTTTGTCGAATGAGTTCATCAATATTGCATTCACCCAATGTTCCTTCGCTGAATCGCTATTCCGTCCAATAAGATTCAGAAATTCCTTACCGAGCAACCTTGAAACATCTCCGCTCTTGTCGTCCTTGTAAAGAATTGCTCGTTTTCTTGTTCCCCAATCCAGAAAAGCTTCAAACATATTTCTGCTAATGTTTTGAAGCTCTTCTACTGTCTTTGCTGCATCTATCTTCTCGAATATTTTTGGTGTTAGTTCAACAAATTTTTTCCTGTCTTCCGGTGTATTTGGTGGCCGGGAATTCACCGCTTCACGTAATTTCTTTTTCAGGTATGCAGCTCCGCTTTCAACCCCATTTGCTTTCTCAGCTTCAGCATCAATGTCTGATAGTATCCGTTCTTTGGTCACTACTCTGTATGCGGTTGCATTGTCAAGTTTATCAAGATCACCCGCCGATAATATTCGTATGGCTGCAATCTCCTTTTTACTCCCTCCTACTCGTTCACCTGCATCCCTATATTGTTTTCCTTCCTGTTTTTCATTCAGTCTTCCTTCCACTTTTTCCTTCAGTGATTTTGGCTCTTTTTCCAGTTTATCAATAATATTTTTCCATTTACTCTGATCTGTTTCCTTCCGTAATCGCGTTTGCTGCTCATCATGCGTTTCTACATCATCAATCTTTGCCGTGAATGATTTCCCGTCTTCATCTTCAAGCACAAGTGTCTTGTCGCCAATACTTTTTATTTTGGCCGTCGTTCCATTGACATTGACTTTATCTCCCTCTTTCCAATCATAATGTCGTGGAATAGGATTTCCTTCCTCATCACCTTCGAATTCATGGCCCTCCGGATTTTTGTAAACATAAATCCATTTCTCGTTCTTATCACGATATCTTCTGATATATTTATGCCCGGGCCTTTCAGTATCGAACCGTCCCCAATTAACACCGAGCATTCGATTTGCTTTTCTGGATGATGGAGACGTCGTGGTGCCGATTGTAGATCCAGAGTTCCGTTGCCCAAATAAATCTTGCTGCATACCTCCTTTGAATAGAGTCTTGAACCATGACTTCAATACATCTGCCACCTTTTTTGTGGTATCCCCGTTCTTCAACCAGTTCTTAAAATCATCGATCGACATTCTCGTGATATTTCCGATACCTTCCCATCCCTCTTCATAATTGGCAAGGTATCCTTCCCTGGCATCTTTGAAGGTTTTAAAGCCGATCATCACTTTACACTCGTCATACTTACGTGTTTCGGGATCCACTTGATCAACGATGAACACATTCATGCTATCAAGATCATCCCCAATGAAAACATCGATAGCATCTCCATCTTTTGCTTTCAATTTATTCATATTATCAACCTAATCAGTTTGCTTTTAAAGAAACCAATCATTACATTGCGATCATCAAATAAGGATATATTGAAATGGGACGCCCAAATCTTGGTGGACATATTCGTAAATTAGGTAATACTTTTTATTTGCTTATTAGAGTAAATGGTAAACAGCGTCTTGCCCATCGTGTTATCATGGAAAAAATTATTGGACGAACCCTTCGATGTGATGAACTTATCCATCATAAAGATCACAATGGCTTGAATAATATAGCTTCCAATCTTGAAATTGTTACTCAATCCAAACATATGTCCATTATTCATGAAGGTGAACGACGATCTTGGTCGTTTGATGAAGCCCTTCGACTTCGTGAGAAGGGAAAATCCTTTGCATATATTGCAAAACATTTCAATGTCAATTATGGTACTATTATAAAAGTGTTTAAACGAAAAGGATTGTCCACAATTAATCTCCGCTGGGGAAAATATAAATGGGACACAAAAACTGGTGTAAAACTTTTTAAGCAAGGAATCCCGATCGCTCAAATTGCCAAACAACTTGACGTCACACCTCCTTGTGTCCGAAAATATCTCATCAAACAAAAATATTTGATTTAGAAATAGCATTATCTTATTCATCCTTTGTTTTTCTCACACGCGTTATGTAGCCATAGTGATGTTTCAATTCAGTTTCCCACTTCTTGCCTTGTTTGCTTACGCCACTGCGGAATGACCCCTTCGGATTTTCAATAGTGATATCAAGGCCATATAATCGAACATGTCCTTTTTGGTAATTGCCGGCTTTCTTCTGTTCTTCGGTGGGGTGGGTATCGGTCTGTTCGGCTGCTTCCTCGACCATAGCTGAAAGTTCACCCGCCGTTGGTTTCTCCATTGATTTCCGAAACAGGGCGATCGCCTTTTTATCCCGATCGCCAAAAAATCTTATCAATCGACGAATACTTTTCTTCAATACGCCTTTTTCATTCGCTAATTCGAAACCATACTGTCTTGCAATTTTTTCCATTTTACGATATACATCGAATGCACCAAATTGTTCCTTTGCCGCTATTTGCTCATCGGCTGTCAATTGTTCCTCTCCGGCCCGATAAGGTTTATTCTCCAATAGGGTCCGTTCAGCAATTGCCACAACATCCCGATACTGTTCTGCTTTCTTTTGTTCATCTGTTTTGAGAGCCCCGAAAATATCATTCTGATTTTGATTAAGTGTTTTCAGCGCATCCGAGAACCTGCGTATCTTCAATGCGAATTGGTTTAATGATTTATTCCGGTTATCCTCTCCAATCCGTGGATTCATTGCCTGGTGATATGCTATCATCCCAACAACTGTCAGCGGATCCCGGAAAAGATTCTCTTCTTTCTTCTCTGTGGATAGCAGATCTTCTTGTCTCATTCGATGGATAAGTGTATCGGGATTCATTGCCTGCGGATCATCATTCAGGAATTCCACATTACCGGCCCGGATATTCATCAATGACTTTGTTCCAGCACCGAGATTATCGTAAGATTTTACAACACGGCCGAGTAAGGATTGAAGATCTGCATAGTTGGGTACTTGGCCTTCGGCCACGGCTCTCTGGTTGTCTGCCAGAGCCGGCGCCAGCTGCTGTACAAGACGATGTGTCTTGTCATCGCGACTGCTGATATCCTCGATGAAATCACTCTTGAGTTGGGCCAGCATTGCAGTATTTACAAGTTTTGTTTGTACCGATGGATGGCTCTCAACGGCTTCCCGGGCTAATCCGGAATCTTTCAATATCTCCTGATAGAGTTGCGGATTGTTCCTGATGAACGTTCCAACATTATTCTCATCGATCGATCTATTCCCTATCCCTTCAAGATTGATACGGAAATCATATGGTATACGTTGTGCATTCTGGAATGCCCGGGCTTCTTCGACCTCGGTCTGTGGGAGAGCTGCACTCTTCTGACCGAATGCCGACAGCCGGCGTGCATCTTCATAAGTATGCATCGGCGTCAATATCCGGACTAACATGTCGTTTTCAGTCAGTTTATCAGTTGATACACCAAGTTTTTTCGCCTTATCGAGTATCATACCGAAATATTTCTCTCGTTGTTCGCCTTTTGTACCTTTAATGCCTGCGCTGCGGCCGTTCCCCTGGATGATATAGACTTTCCCATCACGGGCAAAGGCCACCGGTGCACCACGGGTAGCATCGGCATTGTCCGTAACCACATCGTCATTGATATCGGCCGCAATCTTCTGCATTTGGGTTATGGCGTGCACGTCACTTCTTTTTCTTGCCTGCAGTTCCTTGGGATGTTCTGCATTCTCCTGACCTTCGATATTATGGGATTCAACTACCGAGTCCATAGGCACAAAAGCATATACCACGTGGTAACTATTTCCGCTACTATCTCGAATCTTGAACGGCTCTTCGACAACAGCTTTAGCATTTTCCGGAATCTCCGATGTCTCCCCCCATTCAAACTTACCCTGGGTTCCGCTTGTACGCGCTTCACCAATCTTTGTTCTAAGCTTATCGCGGAGATAATTGTTTCGGTGCTGTCGTAGAAAATCTTCAGCTGCATCTATATGTTCGGATGTTGTTCTGTTTGTAGGTTTTTCTTTCAGAATTCCGCTCTTCGACAAAGCATTGAATGCATCGATCTCCCGGCCCTGCTGATTATCTGCCACCTTCATTCTCTCTGCCAGAGATTGAATTGTTGCCTTCCATTCCGGCCGACCATAAGCCTCTGCAAGTTGTTCATCGATCCCTTCCCCCCCGTCATTGATAAAGGAATCAAAGACGTCTTTGTACATTCCAGCATCGATCGGTTTCCGTCCTATTTTCTCTTTCCCTACCTCGATTCTGGCTTTCGCTGTATCGACATCTATATTCTTAATTTGTTCTTCTCTTAATCTGCCAGTAAGTCCAACAACTAATCGCCTCATCTTCTTCGATTCATCGTCCAATTTATCACTATCGACATTACGGCGTGTGTTCTTATTCAGGACTATATTAGTCCTCCGATTACCATCTATTACACCAATTTCATGACCATGCTTGTATACGGTAATACCTGTAGCAACCTTACCAAGACGAACATCGATATATCGCGCACCGGCGGCCGGCTCTATCCTTTTCCATACCTCGTCATTGATAATCTTGATTGTCCCTGGTTTCAGGAGATCTGCTTGGGTAATGCCTTCTTCCATACTGAGTTCACCAAGTTCTTTCTCACCTTTCTGGACCGTCGCATTCCCGTCTTCATCCAGGAGTAAAGTTCCTCTATACTTATCAAGATCGTACTGATTGATCCGTACTTCATTATTCCCAGCCTTCAAAACGATATCATCACCATCGATGTCGACTAACTCCTGAATTTCACCTTTGTAAGTCAAATGAATCGGTCGGTCATTAAACGAAACCGTATACGATTTTTTCTCCGGAATCCAGGTCCGATTCATTGTAAAATGTATCTTGAACCAGCCTTCCTGCTCCCACTCTACTTCCTTTTGAAAATTAAAATCATCCAGCTGATTCCAGCCTGCCGGAAGTTGTTCTTTGAATTGCTTGTATTCCGGTGTCAATATTTGCTCATTATGTATCCGGTTTACTTCTTCCCGATATTTTTCCCCTTCTGACGAAGGATGAGGTTCGAATTGAAGTGCTCTCTCCTGTTGACGTCGACGCTTTTCATCGAGAGCATTCTGCTGATAGATTTCCGTCATTTTCCCATGCTGCTTATTTTTGGCTTCTGTAGATGTTTGGACTGATTGCTTTTTCGCAGCGGCTTTACTTTCTGCATCATGATCGTATTCCGTTGCTTTCAAAGTTCCTGTTGTCCCATCTTCTTTCTTGAATGCCACGATGTTTTCTGCATAACTTATAACCTGCACCTTCTCACCTTTGTATGGTATTTCTTGACCGATTCGAAATTGGGCTGCAGGTCTTTGAATCCCTTCATTCTGAACTTCACCTGTCTTCTTTTGCTGCCGGCGTTCCAGCTCCTTCTTTTCCTCATCCGCATTCATCCAGCGCATGGCACCATCCGGAGTCCGCATCAATTTCCGGGTATCATTCGGCCCAAATTGTTTCGTAGTACCTTCGGCTGGCTGTATTTCCGGATTCAGGTTTAACTTGAATCTTCCCCCACTGAATCCGATTTTCACTTTCGATGTGATAGGCTCTTGCGTGTTTGGTTCAAGGCGTTTCCGCAATGTTATAAAGAAATCTGTAGCTTCCCCAATTTTCTGTGCTTCTCGTTGATAATCATTGACCGGCCGCAATTGGCTTTTCCGAAAAACTTTTCTTCCTGACTCAGTATCAACCAGCGCCACTTGATCACCGCACTCGATCACCGGACCCTCATTGGTCTTCGCGCCCTTCTGTAACCAACTGCCGGCTATTTCCAAAATCGTCCCCTGTATATCGCTGACGATAATGCAATCATTCTCACTCTTGAAAAAATATACATTCCCGTGTTCTCTGGATGGCGCCGAACCGAGAAAAGTATCTATTGTTTTATCTACAAGTAAATACGGTCTTCCATTTATGAATCCGACTTCATGACTCTTGAGTATCAATGGGATGGAACTATCTGTCTGTTTTGTCGAGAGTTCAATTCCGCGTGATAATGTATCACCTTGCACCGGCCCAGCAAAATATTTCTTTGTATCACATTGCATTAAACTCTTTTCACCTTTCGCGGTTTCTTCTTGAGTATCGCATAACCGTAGATTATCTTTTTATCTCCATTACGGCAATACAGCCATCTTACCTGCTGCCCTTTCTCGACATCGACATACTGAAATGATGATTCATAATTTTGTGGAGGATATACTCTTATTGTATTATCCATCACCGCCTCATAAATCTCCTCAGCTCTTCCTCATGCTGCACCATTAACAGCTGCAAGGAATCTATCCGCCCCAACTTGATATCTTTCCCTTCTACCGACTTTCCCGATAAGTTTCTGTGTTTTCCAGTAAGACTGACAAACCTATAAACAACTCTTGGCTCTGCAGATATTTCCCGTAATTTGTAACCGAAAACTACACCAATGGCGAACAAGGCAATCGCTGAGATTATTATCAGTAATCCCCGCCTTGTGGTCATAGTTCTATACCGTGCTGTTTTAGTTCGGTGAGTTTTGTGATGATATCGGCGTTGTACCATTTCTCCCATGCTTTCTCGTCCATGGCTCTCATCCGGATGTTGCCATTTTCTATGTATTGATTCAGAGGTTTCAGACGAATCCAACGACAACGACAATAAGGATGACAGGGGATCGATGGCATGTACAACTCATAGTGTGCTCTCTCAACTAATACGGGTTCCCCATTTTCACCGGTCATCTTTTTATATGGCGATGGACTCCGGCCTACGTTGTCCTTCCCCGTCCATACTGTATTGGCCCACAGCCATGATCTTTTTTTATATTCCTTGCTCTCCGGATCAAGATTATCATATGTCATATCTTCTGCAGGCTCTATCACGGGAAATATTTTCCCGTCAATTAGCCGGCTACATTGTGGGCAGCAATTAATCAGGGACATCCCAATCACCCACTCACTCGGTGGTACCTGGACCAGATATCCATTGTTGAACGCAGCATTGGTCTCGGTAATTGCAACTCGCTTCCAATCTCGATTCAACTCGTGTTCATCATCAAAGAACTCTGTTTCCAGTGCCCGGCGAAAATCACGTATGCTACCACGATTTTTCAGATTATCGTACAGGAGTTCTTGCACCCTGCCGACGGTCCGGCTGGTAGCATTCGTCAAACTCTTGGCGCCGTTTGAAACATTCCATTCTAAAGCCCTTGTCTCACGTACTGTAAGCTTGTAATCTCGTGCAGCATCTCGCACCCGCGTGGGAAGCTTTTCAATATCCAGAACTTTCCGGGGTGGCGGTGGTAGAGTCTCAGCCTTCTCGATCAATTTGCCGATGACAAAACCCCGCACTAACCACATCTCTATCTCCGGCATTTTTCCATAGAAATATTTTCGTGTGAATGAATCGATTTCCTGAAGGTCTTGAAGTGTGGGTATCGCGCCTTCCTTCAATCTATCTGCAAGATGCTTATTCAGTGATTCATAAAACTTTTTCAGTTCGAAAGAAGAATGAAATTGCTTCTCGATCACTCGTAACTCTTCAAGGTGTTGCATACCGCCTGGCTGAGTTTGTAGCTTCCGGAAAGCCTCCTTCGATATTTTAAGAGATGTTGTCATTCGGCAGAACTCTGATTCTTGTCATTCCAATATTGCAACCATGCTTCAACCATCCGCTCTACAACTTCCTTTGGAAGGCCGGTCGATGTTATTACTCTGTTGATCGCTTCGTCTTTGGTACCGTTAACTGTCTGTGGTGTTACCGGAACATTGATACGGAATGGTTGTCCAAAAACACAATTGTTGTATACATTACCTGCCACACCCCGCTGTCCGGTTTTCTGCATTTTGAGAATCCGCATTTCCTGTGAGAATGCATTTCTCCTTTTCTGTAGATCTTGTGCGTGGATAGACTTCTCTACCTCGATGTTGAACACGTTTTTACCGAATGCTGTGATCGTCAATTTCATAGACCTTCTCCCGTTATTTGTCCTTCAAAAATCTTCTTTATTTTTTGTGCTTCTATGAGCTGAATCCTCAAATATTTATTTACCTCTTCAAGATCCACATCCACTGCCAACTGATTCTTTAGTTCCTGCAGATAACGCCATCTTTCCGGATATGTTTTTCTGAACCAGACTTGGTATTCAATCTCCGTTATACTGCTTTCATGTTTGTATTTATGACACCCGATGCACAAACATATTCCATTCAACAAATTCCATCTTAGTCTCAAATTACCACGTGTTACAATATGATCCGCTTCGAAATCCTTTTCCTCTCCCTCATTCCCGCAGCGTTCGCATACGCAAGGTATACGGATAATCCTCCGCCATAGATCGTCATTCGATTCATGAAGCTTATCACGATCGTATTCTTCGGTCACTTACCTCCCCATAGATTAAATTTGACGTTAGCCTCAGCGTCAACCCCATCCCGGGTTGCACGAAGAGTAGGCAATAATTCAACCCGATCCAGAATCATGATCTTCGCATTTATACTCAGATGCAGGCGATTATAAAAACCATATCCTATCTCGCCATCTATTCCGCCCCATCTCAGAATGGGCTTCATCCAATACACGATAAGACCGTCGAGATTTTCTGTTGTCTGACCTTCAACCGATGCCAAAGTGAAATCATTTTCCTGTCTGGGAAATCGGTATTGCTTGAAGTATGGTGAATCGATTGCCTGCAGATATGGATTAATAGTATTGACAATAAGTCCGCTGTTATTGAACCATATACCGATGGGAAAATCCTGCTTATGCACAAGAATCGGTGTTCTACCGGACGACGGTTTGGAGGTCGTGTCAGGGACCGGAATCCATACCGTATCCGGCCTCATAAAATTGGCTGGCGGCTTCCCGATCGTCCCGGATGATGGATGGGCCTCTGTTTTGGTTCCGGTTAATTTCTCCATCGCAGTCAATTTATCTTTGAGTTCATTATTCTCCTTAATGAGCTGGACAGTTTGTGCGGAATCGGAATGAGATGGAACTGTGGTTGTAGACACAGAATCCGATTTCGATGAAAGTAATCTTCCAAGGAAGAATGCTCCCAAAATCAGGACAGGTATACCGACAAATGCCATGACTTTAGCGGCGACTTTCCCCGGTTTGTTATTCATCGATCAATCTCCTTCTGGTATTTACCATGAATGGTGGTGGGTAAATAAAATCGTGTCTTTTACATTTGACCAAAACTGCTGATTGATTCTTTCTTCTTTCAAGTCGTAAATCATACAAGGTCTCATCTTCATCTTTATGAATATGCTCAACTATAGCCCCGCAATTAAACTCCAAACAAAATACCCTGTCCCCGCACTCCGGTGACTCGATCTTGTACATCACCGATCCCCTCCTCTGCCAAATTATCCTTCTTTTTGCGCTCAATGCTTGCTGCTAATTCCCGGTTTACCTTTCGTGTCTCATGATGTACATAGCAATGAGCAAGCCGCATTCCGTCAACTGACAAATTTTCAAATCCGTCTATGGTCTTAAAAAATGTCAGTGATTCCATAGGACAATTACATTTCGCCTCCGATGTCGATGGCTTCCTGCTCTTTCTGTTATAGATTCTTTCCACAGAATTACTACTCTCCTTTTTGAGGATGCGTTTTCAGGTAGTATCTCACCATATAGATTAGATCATCAAGCACATGTTCGTTAGATATCAATCTTCTCTCTGCTGTTGTTTTCATTTTGGCAATCAGCAACAGAGCATTCCGAAAATCTTTTTCACATACATGTGGCCTTCGATTAAACCACATTATATCTCCTAAAAATATTTCGCCATTGCCGACTATTCATTGTTACTGTTTTCCGGCTCTCCATATTGCTCGATGAGTTGCCTATCTTTCTCGCTGTATTGATCTTCTCCACCCTGTTGCTGGCTTGACTTATTATCCTGCCCCTGACCTGGTTCTCCAACTTGTTGCTGTTGCATCGTCGCCTGCTGCTTTCCCGATTCCTCTTGCTGCTTCTGCTGCCCTATCATCCGGATGAATGATTGTATCGCTACACTGTCGATCGCTGGCATATCGTAAACATTTATATCTCCGAGCATCAGCTTTGCCGCTTTTTCGCCGTTCTCGTGCCGGATATCATTGATAGATGTATCGATAGATATTCGCTGTTTATTGACACCCATCTTTGCCTTCATATCCTCATCGGCCAAACCCTTAAATCCTACCTTCACCGGTAGTCTGGTGATCTCTTCAAATATCGTTACTCCGGATGTGGTGAGTGTATTCAATGTGTTTTCAGCGTGGTTCACAAAAGTTTTTAATCCATTATCTCTGGATTGCTTCCATACACCATCTTTGTTCTCCTCGTTGAGTCTGTTTCCCTTCATCGCATCCTGGAAACTCGCAATTCCCAGTTCGTTGGGATTCGTTCCAGAGAGTGCGCAGACTATACTGACAAAGAGTGTAAGGCCGGTATAGAATTCCAGCTCCTTCGGTGACGAATGGATATTCACCCATTTCACATCACCCTTTTCCGGAACTCCAATGATCGGTAAGCGCCGCTGGTTCCCTACGCCGGTCATCGTTGCCCAGAGGATCTTCTTGAGTTTTTCCAGCTGCAGGGGATTCGACATGCCACCGGTCATAGCCAGCACCCCCATGGGTGTCCTATTCGTCGAGAAATTCGAAGCATTATATACGATCGCATTCAGGATTATCGTAGCAATTCTGATTGACTGCTCCATGACCGAATAACCCCGCCGCCATTTTGTGTATTCTGTACGTAGGAAAAAGTGAGACTTTATGAGATGATCCCGGGTCACGGCCTGCCATCTCTCATCACCCTTTATCATCACGTATTCCTTTTCCGGCAGTTCGATATCTTTCTGATCCTTCCGATCGACCAGGTCCAGCAAATCTTCGTCAACACGCGGCAAGGGATAATGCCTGACTTTCGGTATAATAGGTCTCCATAGGGATGGGTCTTCAAGCTGCAGTCCGATAGGATTGTTCAATCCATCGCGATATATTCGGATCGTAATGTCATCTAAATCAAAAAAATCATTGTACATCTGACCTAAGAATTTTGCTAAACTGGGTTTTGTATCGCCGGCAGGGAAAAACAGTTTCTGTTGAAATCTGGCTTCCCATTGTTCAAGTTCCGCCTTCTGATCGTTATTGGGTTTGAAGTTCGGATTCTTCCATTCCAGACTGAATCCGGTATCCCGTCCATATTTACGGGAGCTGGATAGTTCGGCAAATTCCGTCAACTGCAGCCGCCGCAAGTTTTTTATCATTGCCGGTATTTCCGTCTCCCCTGCACGTCTTAAATAACGATAAGGAATGTCGCGGCCGCTCGCAATATCTATCCATTTGTATTTTTCATCTTCTTGTGTCGTTAAAAGTAAACTCTCGTAGAGAAGTGCAGTCAGCTTCTCGCCTTCCTTCTTCACCATCTGCAATTCCGACATGTCCTGCTCATATTGAGCTTTGAGCTTTGGATCCTTGTCGATTTCCTCAACCACTGCCGTGTTTGATTTTACCAGACTTTCTACCAGGTTCCCCGCTACTTGTTCATCGAGCTCTAACATATTCCCCTTCTCCCCTTATAACTTTGAAAATTCGATTTTACAGTATGAATAAAAACCTTTTAAGCTGTTTACAACCTGAATCTTTCGCTGATTGTATATATATCGCAAATACATCCATGTTGCTCGTAATACTTGCCTCCATATGTGTCTCATCTGATTAGAATTTATAAACTCCATGTCCTTTGATAATACAATGATTGGGATTTCCTTAAGTAAAGGTTCTAAACGTTTAATTTCATCTCGGAATCTCACTATTTCTGCAGCAGTTATATTCCGCTGCGTTTTAATCAAGATGATCGTCGGCTTATCGATCCGTTTCAATATCATTTCTTCAAGCTTCACTTCAAGCGTTTCATTCATCGAATCCTTCCTCCTTCCAATTTTGTCCCGAAATCCGGACCTGTGGGTGATGGATCAAATCCTTCTCGTATCACTGCGGATTCCGGTGCCAATATTTCTTCATTCGACTCTGTCTCGCGCAATATTCTCTGTTTCTTCTCTTCGATTGTCGGTTCAGTCTTTCGTGATTGCACTGACACTTTTCCCTGTGGTGCCGTGGCCTCTTCCTTTAAACCGTTTTTATCTTTCTCCTCCATGATCTCTTTGAGTATTTCCTCGATTACCGCTACTGGTACTTCGAGTTTACCTGCCATTTCTTCTACTGTGTATGACTTTGCATCTCCGAGAAGCCGCTGGACTTGCCAACGTTGGAACTGTGCTTCGTAAATCGCTGTATCCAGCCAAATATCTTTCTTATTGAATAACTTCATCAACCATTCTGCCAACCGGCCTATCCATTTAAACGGACAAATCATAAACCACTCCATGAGCTTCAGTCGGTTTCCAGTTGCAATTTGGATTACCCCGAGGCTTTGCTTCATAATCTTCTCTGCAAGTGCATTTGTCCTTCCCCACCATATCAGAGCCTCCGATGCAGATTGATACATTTTCTGTTTTCTATCCCGTTCGCGTTCTATCTTTCGATGGAGCTCTGCAACTTTCCTTTTCATACCCATAGTCAATCCTTTATTTGTTTTTCACGCATTCTCATCTGATATTCACTTCGTCAAACACAGTCCTATTGTGGTCAACTCTTTTCCTAATCAAGTTGCAATACTCTATCTCCCGCTCAAATCCAATTCCAAATCGCCCCAACTTACTGGCTGCTACCAATGTTGTCCCGCTTCCTACGAATGGATCAAGTATTGTATCACCCGGATCCGTGAAGAAAACTATACACCGACCCACTAATGCTTCCGGCATTTGACATGGGTGCACTTTTGAGAATGTTCCTTTCCTCAGAATTGCCTCGGGGTGAGCATTGTTTCCCGCGTTTAAGAATCGAATATCATCCCAATAGTCCAGCAATTGTCCCTGGGCTTTATGCCCTGCTGCCCAACGTGACTTAAACCCACCCACTGTCTTCATTTGATCTTGAGTTCGTCTCTGTACATAGGTATTGAATTTGAACTTCCCCGTTTTCTCGTACATCAAGATTGGTTGATAGCTCATCCAGAATCCATGTTTACTATGCGATGCGCTCACATTTCGCCATATTACCTGATTTATAAATACTCCTCGCTTATGCATCATTGGGAATATCTCGCCGAGATGCTTCGATATGGTCATCAAACAGAACACTCCACTCGGTTTCAATAATCGGAATCCTTCTTCAATCCAACTATCGCACCACTCATAATAATCTTCACGTCGGTCTCCATTCTTGCCATATTTCTTTCCTATGTTGAACGGTGGATCAGCGAATAGAAGTTCAATACTCTCACTCGGAAGTTGCTGCATACCTATTAAACAATCTTCCTTAAAGAGTTTTGATTTATCTATGTTCAACAATGGTTTCATCTCATCCCTGGTTCATCTCCGCTTCATTTCTTCAAAGTGCTGCAATTTCTTCAAGAAGTCTGAGCTTCTTTTTATTTCCTTCTAATTTCGTTTCCACATAGCAAACAAACTCGGTGCTTTTGTTGTCATATTGATCTATGAGCTCTTCATATTTGTCATTCTCAGCTTTAAGCCGGGCAATCTCCTGCTCGATTTCTTTATCAAGGCCGTTTCCTTTGTTTGATTTTCTCTTGGTTGATTTCCCCTTCTGGCTGGATTGTCTATGTTCTCCGGGAAGCTCGCCCGCATCTTTAAGTATCTTCTTCAGACAGTAGAGATCGCTCATTTTACAGCGATTGGCAACTGCATCAAGAATCTCCTTGTATCCACGACTTTTCTTGAGCATATCAGTCGCCAGCTTTTTTTCTTCATCATTCTGCCATGCCATTGAAGTAACTCCTTGATTATTTTATTGATTTCAAATTATTGTGGTAATGCTGGTAACGCAATTTCTCATATTTCTAAATCTTCACTCGTTACTTTGAGATCATTGATTATTTTTAATATTTTATCGTTCTGGCAGGAAATCCGAGTTGCAATCTGCGAATATTGACTAACAGTTTGTTTTTTATCAGTCACTATCGGTCCTGGGGGTACCGGTGTTGTTGCTGATTGTAACCTTTCCATAAGTCTACTCGCAACCTGATCAAGTTCATTTACTGCTTTTTCAAGGTTGTCGAGTTCGGCTATTATTTGTGGTGTTTTCAAATTTCCATTCTCCATAAATTGCTCCATTTCTATCGCATTACCAGCACCTATATCATTTGCTCTTTCAACTAAGAAATGAGCTGTTAGTCAGCTACATTGATAGTATCAAGAAAATTGTACGCCAGCATCGAGATCATTTTCCCCAGGAGATTCTGGAGGGGATTATCCCACAGCTTAATGCCATCAATGAGAAATGCAAGATTCCTCCCGATGTGGTTGAATAGTAGGGCAGCGCCGCATTTGGACGTCGTCCAATTTGGATTACTCGCTGTCCCCCCGCTGATATTCCACTGCGGGAATAACTTAACATCATTCAGATCAATTTCGAAAAAGTTCTTGGTTTCTTTCACACCGCAAAACAGCTTTACCTCGGTTATTGTCTCCGGAACACCCATGTTATCCACTATCC
>Ga0187886_1001521_pt1 | contig 20865 bp, 16 predicted proteins | sample June2016WEW_20_1_FD_133001 | JGI IMG/M metagenome (GOLD analysis project Ga0187886, IMG submission 133001) | Peatland microbial communities from SPRUCE experiment site at the Marcell Experimental Forest, Minnesota, USA - June2016WEW_20_150 | ecosystem: Environmental > Terrestrial > Soil >... | reverse complement strand
TTTAAGGATAACTCAACACTTCGCCCTTCGCTCTCTGCTCATTGCTTCCCTTTCGCTCCATGCTCCATGCTCTCTGCTCTATGCTGCTCCTTACGCCGTAGGTTAAAAATGATAACTCAAAACCCAAAACTCAGCACTCAACACTGCGCACGTCGCTTGTGTCGCTCTCTGCTCTCTGCTGCTCCTCTTGCTCCATGCTCGTTGCTTCCCCGCCCTCGCTCCATGCTCCATGCTCTTTGCTCCTTGCTGTCTTTCCGCTCCATACTCCATGCTCTTTGCTCATTGCTTCCCCGCCCTCGCTCCATGCTCCACGCTGCTTCACTCGCTCCGTGCTGCCTCTCTTGCTTCCTGCTCATTTTCTGCTCTCTGCTGCTATTCTGTCTGTTCTCCAGTCCCTGTTTCGCCCAGGGTTATTACAAGACGATGCAAGAACGTCTTCCCTCCCTCCCTAACCTCCCTTCGGGTGAAAGGATCTATGACGCGGGGGGAGCATCGCCGGATCAGCCAGACGAGCTGGACTCTATCAGCCGCCCAGTTGATACCCAGGGAGAGCTTAAGACGGACACAAATCCTGCCGTCAAGGCCAACAAGTATAAAATTGAGTACAACGGAGATACAAAGAGAATCCAGGGCAGGATCGAAAAGAACAGCGGGACCAGGCGGGAGGATGCCAAAATCGAGAATGGCAGGGGGACCACGCAGGAAGACTGGGAGGCGAGTGAGCTTCCAGGTCAAATCCGCCGCTTACCTGATACCCTTAGACCCGGATTTCAGTACCAACCTTCTCCCCTTGGTCGGATAGGGTTTGATGCGGGTGTCGGCAAGGCGAACAACTAGGCGGAAAACTAAGCGAGGGTATTGCGGCGTATTGACTGGTAACACCGTGTCTGGGCAAAAAGCAAGACCTGACCCTGGAGGCATGTTCGGAAAAGAATACCATACCGTGTCGTTAAAGCAAAAGACGTTCAATGCTCTTGCGTGGAGCTTTGTTGATAGCTTTGCCAATCAGGGGATTCAATTCATAGTTGGCATTGTCCTTGCCAGGCTTCTGACCCCCAAAGAATTTGGTCTTATAGGAATGGTTCTTGTCTTTACGGCTATTTCAGAATCATTTATCGATAGCGGCTTCAGCGGGGCGTTGATCCGGAAGAAGAACTGTGGGCAGGAGGATTATTCGACAGTATTCTATTTTAATCTTGCAGTAGGTATCCTGCTCTATTTGGTGCTATTCATTCTGGCCGGGAGTATAAGCCGATTCTACAAAGAGCCGAAGCTTGTCGGACTGATACGGGTACTGGCTCTTGGCGTGATTATAAGCAGTTTAGGCCTGACACAGAGAACGATACTGACGAGAAATATCAATTTCAAGCTCCTAGCAAGGATATCGATAATTTCGTCAGTAGTTTCCGGAACTGCGGGGATCGGCATGGCATATTACGGATGGGGTGTATGGAGCCTTGTCTGGAAAACGCTCTGCCAAAACTTCGTCGTTCTCTGCCTGCTCTGGATATGGAACAAATGGAAGCCTCTATTCGCATTTAGTGCTAAAGCTTTCCAGGAAATGTTCAGCTTTGGGTCTAAGCTGCTTGCCTCCGGTCTTATCGATACCGCATATAAGAACATTTACTATCTGATAATCGGCAAATATTTCTCTGCGGCAAGTTTGGGCTACTATACCCGCGCTAATCAGTTCACTGGAATACCTTCCGCCTGTCTCACCGGTGTTATCGGGCGCGTCGCTTATCCTGTGCTGGCCTCAATCCAGGATGATGAGGGAAAACTGAAGGTCGGCTATAAGAAGCTAATCAAATGCACCATGCTCATTTCTTTTGTGTTGATGATTGGTATGGCTGCAACGGCCAAATCAATGGTAATGACCCTTATAGGCGGAAAATGGTTACCTTGTGTTCCGTATCTTCAGCTTCTATGTTTCGTCGGTATGTTGTACCCATTGCATGCTTTGAATCTCAATATACTAAACGTAAAAGGGAGATCAGATCTATTCTTAAGACTGGAAATTGTAAAGAAGATGCTGGCTGTGCCAATTATCATCGTCGGAACATGGCTAGGGATAAAAACAATGATTATGGGAATGATTGTTCTTTCGTTTATCACGTATTTCTTAAACAGCTACTGGTCTGGTCAATTGATAGGATATCCAATGAAAGAACAGATCGGGGACATTTTCCCGTCATTCATATCTGCTGGGGCTATGGGCGTTACGGTTTTCTTGGTAGGTTATTTCTTACCCTCAATAGAGCCTGTACTGGTTCTGTTTGTCCAAATCACCATTGGAGCCCTGATCATATTAGTCATTGCAAGGTTTTGTCGATTAGAGGCTTATAGCGATATCAATGAGATTGTCTTGGCAAGACTTTGCAGAAAAATAGTATAGGTCAAAGGAAGGAAGCTCAATGGACACAAATAGAACCCCGATATATGTAACCCAACCCTTCCTTCCTCCCTTGGAGGAATTTCAAGAATATCTAAAAGATATCTGGGACAGAAAATGGCTCACTAACCAGGGGAAATATCATCAGGAGCTGGAAAAGGCCCTGTGTGATTACCTGGGGGTTAAGTATATTTCTCTGTTTGCCAATGGCACGCTCGCCCTTATTACGGCCCTTCAGGCATTAAGGATAACAGGAGAAGTGATCACCACGCCCTTCAGCTTTGTGGCAACGACGCATGCGTTGTGGTGGAACAACATTAAGCCTGTTTTTGTGGATATTGAGCCAAAGACGTTCAACCTTGACCCTGAAAAGATTGAATCTGCTATCACTCCAAGAACAACCGCAATTTTGCCTGTGCATGTGTATGGTAATCCTTGCGATGTTCAGAGGATAAAAGAAATTGCAGACACCTATGGGTTGAAGGTTATCTACGATGCGTGCCATACATTCGGGGTTACTATAAATGACCAACCTATTCTGGATTTTGGCGACCTGTCGGTATTGAGCTTTCATGCAACTAAGGTCTATACCACCTTTGAAGGTGGCGCAATTGTATGCCACGATGAATCTACGAAAAAGAGGATCGATTTCTTGAAGAATTTCGGGTTTGCCGGTGAGACTACTGTAGTGGCGCCTGGAATAAATGCCAAAATGAATGAATTTCAGGCAGCTATAGGATTACTCCAACTTAAATACGTTGATTCATCGATTCAGAGAAGACGCCAGATAGCGCAATATTACCGGGAACGTTTGAGAGATATATACGGCATTGTTTGTCTGGACGATCTACCCGGAGTAAAACATTGCTACCAGTATTTCCCGATACTAATTAAAATGGCGCAGTATGGAAAAACAAGACACGAAGTTTATGAAGGGCTTAAGCAATACGGTATTTTTTCGCGAAGATATTTCTATCCACTGATAAGCCAATTCCCAGTTTACCGGGGATTGGAATCGGCCCAACCCGGAAAACTGCCAGTCGCTGAAAGCACGACAGAGGAAGTTTTGTGTCTACCTATTTACCCGGATCTGAGTATTGATGAAGTAGAATATATTACTGAGAAGATTAGACGGTAATTGCATGAAGATAGCAATAATGCAACCTTACGTTTTTCCTTATATTGGATATTTTCAACTTATCCATGCGGTAGATAGGTTTGTTTTTTATGACGATGTGAATTTTATTAAACAAGGTTGGATCAATCGCAATAGGATTCTCGCAAGCGGTGCGGAATTATTGTTTTCGGTACCTTTAGAGCAGGTCAGCTCTTACAAGAAAATATGCGAAACAAAAGTCAACGAATCACTATATGCAAAATGGCAAAGCAAGTTCTTGAAAACAGTTGAGCAATCTTACAAGAAAGCACCATATTTTCACATAGTTTACCCAATGATAAGAAGTATGCTCTCTGGGAAATACGACTTTATCGGTCAACTCTCTATTGAGAGCATCAACACTGTAATAGATTATCTACAGATAGACACTGAAATAGTAATGACTAGTTCTGGATACAACAATAATTGTCTGAAGGGTCAAGAGAGGGTTATAGATATTTGCACAAAAGAGAATGCCTCAGTTTATGTAAATGCCATTGGAGGGATGGATCTATATGATAAAGATGATTTTGAGAAGGCAGGTTTAGATCTGTTTTTCTTAAGAGCAAAACCTATTATTTATTCTCAGTTTAATGATGGTTTTGTTCCACGGCTGTCCGTGATTGATGTTATGATGTTTAACTCGATTGACAAAATCAAACAAATGTTGAATGAGTACGAACTGTTGTAGCATGAAAACACTGCATTATAGATTGACTCCGAGACGAGGTCGATGTCACTCAATTGATCGGGTTCAATATCGGTTAACCAGGTGCATTATAGGTAGATGAAAATGGAACGAGGACCAACGAAAAGCATTCTTGTGTTGGGGGCAACGGGTACGCTTGGGACCTATTTCGTTGACGAACTGCGTGAGGCAGGATATACAATTTGGGCCACAGGGAAAAGAAATATTGATGAAGACTATTACCGCCGGAGAGGTGTCCACTATACTTCCGTAGATATTACCAAGAAGGCTGATTTCGAGAAACTGCCAAGAAAGGGAATTGACTCGGTAGTTCATATCGCCGGAGCCATGCCTGCCCAAATGGCAAGTTATAAACCTGATGTATACCTTAGCGTGAACATAATGGGTACGTTGAATGTCTTGGATTATTGTCTCGGGACTAACGTACAATCCTATTTATTTACTCAGTCTCACTCAGATGTTGCGTATCTTTGGAATACGGGTGATTACATAAGGCCGGACGCGGCAAGAAAGGCAATTTATACTGGCGACCATGCTGTCTATATCATTTCAAAAAACGCCGCGGTAGACTTGGTCGAACACTATAACCAGGAATTTGGCTTACGTACCTTCGTCTTTCGCCTTCCAACGATATATTGTTATCGACCTGTGTTTGATATGTACGTAAACGGAAAGAAGACTCCCATCGCGTACAGACTATTAATTCAGAAAGCTATTTGTTCTGAGACCATTGAAATATGGGGCGATCCTCTCAAGTCCAAAGATATAGTGTATGTCAAGGATTTCAACCAAATGTTGATTAAAGCCATAGAGTCCTCAAGGACCAAAGGGATATACAATGTTGGTTCAGGCGTACCTACCACCTTGGATGAACAGATTAAGGGAATAGTCAAAGTATTTTCACCCGAAGACCACCCATCGAGAATTGTATATAGACCAGAAAAACCGAGTCAGCATTCTTATCTGTATGACATTTCAAATGCGAGAGCTGAACTGGGATATGAACCCAAATTTAGTTACTTAGAAATGTTATATGATATGAAGAATGAAATGAATAAAGATAGATTCAGTCACCTCAAAGATTCAATTACCGAACTATGAAGAAGTCGAGTCGTGATCTCAAAATAGAGAGTACTGAGTTAATATTCCTGTAGACGGAGTGGCGGGTGAACAGTAATCAAATTCTCGTAAGCATTTGTTGTATCACTTACAACCACGAAAAATACATTTCACAAGCCATTGAAGGTTTCTTAATGCAAGAAACATCCTTTCCATTTGAAATCATAATCGGGGAGGACTGCAGCACAGATAGAACAAGAGAAATTGTTTTTGAGTATCAGCGTAACAATCCAGATGTTATAAACATCGTTACGTCCGACGCAAATGTGGGCGGAAGAGCAAACGGAATGAGAACTCGCGCCGCTGCTTCGGGTAAATATATTGCTATTTGTGAGGGTGATGACTACTGGACGGATCCCTACAAATTGCAAAAGCAGGTGGATTTCTTAGAGGCCAACCGCGATTGTACTTGGTGTTTTCATCCGGCAAAAGTGATTTATGAAGATGGCCTTGGACCGGGGGGCTGCGTTTCTAAGCCCAGAAAAGTTCCTAAAAGCAATAAGTTCACCGCAAAAGATATTATTTTAGGTGGAGGCGGATTCTATCCCACGGCGTCTGCGATGTTCGTGTCACATGCTATTCAACATCTGCCTGACTGGTTCCTAAGTGCACCTGTCGGAGATTTCCCTCTGGCCCTGATCGCTTCAGCCAAGGGCAATGTAGGATATCTTCCAGATGTAATGTCTGTTTATAGAACGGATGTTCAGGGCTCATGGACAATGACCATGAGAGATAGGTCTAAGTTATTCGATTTACATGAGGGGACAGAAAACTATCTCAATGCGTTCAACGAGTGTACTGCATTTAAATTCAATAAGTATCTGAGAAAGCAAATAATCTACCTGAGATGTGATACAGCCTTGATGGTGTTGGCTAAGTCACGTAAGATAGCAAGTTGGCATTTGATGCTTCGAGATCTGAGATATTTTTACAAGGCGGGAACATTTGTAGACAGAATCAGGTTGTCCTGGAAGCTTTGTTACAGGCTCCAAGGCATTGTTTTTAGTAAACTTACCAATTATAAATCGCGAAATAGAAACTCGTAAGCATTAAGGCATCGTCCCTGGGGGCTCAGAAGTTCAGAAATAATCACGCCTCCATTGACAAGGTTGGTGTCTCTGGCGGTTCTAGGAGAACAGTCTTTCTGCCGCTTAGGCGTGGGAAGTCATCAGTTTGTAATGGGTGGAATGTTTAGTCTAGTTATTTCACTGAGAATAGAGACCGGGAATGTTCTTCTATACTAGCCTTCTTTTAGGAACGAGTACCGTTATTGTTCTTTCACAATATGCGAGTCAGAGGGCTGCAAAAACATCCCTCATTATTGTTGTCTTTGCGCTCACCGCCTTTGCTGGATTAAGAGGGTTCGTTGGCACGGATACTTACGCATATTATCTACAATTCGAAGAATTGTCTCAATTGAGTAACGCTGCTGCTTTCATAAGAGTCGAACCGTGTTTTACCCTTTTGACGCTGTTAATCCATATATTTACGGAGAATTCCGTTGTTTTTTTCTTCATTGTGTCGGTTATTCAGTGTTTCTTGCTAATTAGGGTGCTACGCAATTGTAGCAATCCATCGTGGTTCTTGACAATTTATGTATTGACGTACTATTTAAGTTTTCACTTTAATATTATCCGGGCTGGAACGGCCAGTTTACTGATATTACTGGCGTTTAAGGCGCTTTACAAGCCGGGGATGGAGTTTTATCTCTTGGCGCTCCTGTCTATCACGTCCCATTTTTCGGCTGCATTTATTATTCCTATTCTTTTTTTCCTGCGAGGTTTTTGGCTGGCAGGTTGGGCTCGCGCTGTAATTATGGCATCGCTGTCTTTAGCCGGCCTTGGTGCTGGAGTTGCTATATTTTGGGATGAATTAATGTCTGAGCGTGCCCTCTCTTACATGGTTATGGTAATGGATCCTAGCGTAATTAATAGCGGCGTTGGAATTGCCCTGCAGGGATGCTTGATCGTGTCATTGGTACTGCTACTATTAGACAGAGGGAATCGGCTCGAAGTGATGTTCATATTTCTTGGATATGTTGTTCTTAGAATTATTTCAATTAGGGTATTTTTGATAACTCGCATTAGTGTTTATTATGAGGCTTTGCTTATTTTCATGATTTGCAATGCAAAACCATCGAGTAAGAAGCGGCTGATCGTATTGTTGCTTCTTGCAAGTCTTGCCATGCTTTCTGCATTTGGGACGCTGACGGACTTAGCTAATGAAAATAAAAAGTTGTTTGATGCCGTACATGCAAGATCAGTATATTTGCCTTACCGGTTCTTTTGGGAAGAGTAAAGGTGTCCATGGCGTTCTCATGTTTACGATGAAGAGCGTTTCTTGCCTTAATTAGGGTGGACAACTACCCGTTACTGCAACCGATCGTCTAACTGGCCCTCGAAAGATAATTAATCAGGAGGTCTATCGTCTTCTTGTTCCGGGCCCGAAGATGTTGATGATGCAGTCGCAAAAGCGATGGAAGGGTTGATGGACAGCGACGAGTTTCGCAAACGATTGGGTCAGAATGCGCGTGTAACGGAACGTTTTCAACGTATTACGCAACTGTGGCAGGACATATTAAAGAAGTTAAGTCAGTGATTAAGATAGCTATTTGCGTCGATCATAACGATTGGCATGGTAAGTTTCGTCAGTTTATCAAGTTACATGCTAGGCGGGATGATCTCATTATGGAATTTGTAAGAATCAACCATGACAATTGGATGGATAAACTGAAGGAATTTGATGCTGTCATTTGGAAATCATCAAATATGGGCCCCGAGGCTTCAGGATATTTTAAGGAGAAAATATATTTTATCGAACACTATCTATGCAAGCTGGTAGTGCCAAATTACAACACAATATGGCATTTTGAAAGCAAGGCTGCCCAAAGTTATATTTTCAGACTACATTCTGTTCCAATACCAAGGACAGTTGCCACCTTTGATGTAGATAATGCTCTGGCGTTGCTTAAAGAAACGAAGATGCCTCTTGTTGTGAAGAAATCATTTGGAGCGGCGTCGAAAAACGTTCGCCTGATCAAAAGTGCAAATAAAATGAGAGCATACATCAAGACAACTTTATGCCGACAGATGATAGAGCGGATTACATCTCGTCATGGTCGATTAATAGCAAGTAGCACCAAATATTTGGTACCTGATATTATCGAAAGAAAGGTACGTGACAACAATCAGCGATGTGTCTACTGGCAGGAACTGGTACCTGGCAATTCCCGTGACCTCCGTATTACCGTTATTGGCGACCGGTACGCGTTCGCCTTCTGGCGGAATAACAGACCCAATGATTTTCGGGCGAGTGGCAGTGGTAATATTGATTATGTTTATCCCGTGCCAATAGATGTTGTTTGTCATTGCATCGCGTTGAATAAGAAATTTGATTTTGATTCTATGGCCTACGATATCGTGTTCAAAGATGGGGATTACAAAATCATCGAAATATCGTACGGATATATTGACAAAGCAATTTATAACACACCGGGGTATTACTGTTTACAGGATGGCCAGCTTGAATTCAATCCTGGACATTTCTGGCCTCAGGAACTTTGGGCAAAATGGTTGCTACTCCGTATTGATCAGAAATTAGGGAACGGACATCATGCATGAAGAATTCTTGGTAGGAATTGCTATAGATCATAGTTTAAGAAACAAGGAGCTTGTTGACTGCTATAGACCAGAAACGACGTCATGTTTGGTTAACAGTGCATTACGCGCCGGCGGTTTGGGCCAGATAGATGCTTCAGCGCCCTTGTGTGACATTATAAATCCCGGGGTGACCGTCCTTTTAAAACCTAACTGGGTAAGCCATATCAACAACAGCGGAGCAGGGAACGAATGTCTGGTCACTAACGCTGGATTCATCAGGACTGTTATTGGTGAAGTCATTAAAGCACGACCGGGCAGGATAATTATTGCCGATGCGCCGATTCAAGGGTGTAATTGGGGTGAAGTGGTAACGGAATCCTGGAAGTCGCAAATATCAGATTTGGCTGCTCCCATTCCCGTTGCTTTCATTGATTTTCGTAGAACCGTTGCTATTGTGAAACCTATAGCATTTTCCGTGGCGCGTGATCAAAGGGATATAGGCAATTATGTTCTCTTTGATTTGGGGAATGACAGCCTACTCGAACCCATCACGTCAAAAACAAATACTTTTAGGGTGGCCTGTTATGACCCTGACATTCTGGCTGATACCCACTGCCGTGGTCTCCATCAATACCTTATTGCAAGAGAATTATTTGATGCAGACGTTATAATAAATTTGCCCAAGCTCAAAACGCATAGAAAAGCCGGCATGACCGGAGCACTGAAAAATATGGTTGGTGTTATTGGCGATAAAGCCTATCTGCCTCATCACCGCCTGGGGAGTGCAGACGAGGGTGGAGACTGCTATAAACGAAAGAGTGTTTTAAAGTTCTGGACAGAGGGATGTATAGATTCTGCTAATAGAAAGATCAATAACCCCCTATACAACCCATTGAAGTTCCTATCGGTATCGTTGATAAGGTTAAATAGACTTTTTTCAAATGATAACGAGCTCGATGGCGGATGGTCCGGTAATGACACAGTCTGGCGCATGGTTCTTGACCTGAACAGGATAGCTTTATATGGCGAAAGAAATGGCAATATGAGCAATACCCCACGGCGGAAAATCTATTCAGTTACCGATGGCATTGTTGCCGGCGAAGGTAATGGGCCACTTTTTCCGATCCCCTGCAAAGTCGGAATGGTTAGTTTTGCCTGTTCCTCCCCGTTTGCAGATATTGCACATGCGAGTGTCATGCGCTTGGATTGGAGAAAAATACCGACTATTAGAGAGTCATTTTCCCCCTTCCGATATCCGTTGACACTCAGGAACCCAGCTGATTTAAAGGTGATTTGTAATGGCGCCCAGGTATCCATTGATACACTATCGCGGCAATATGGTGTCGATTCCGTTGCAGCTTGTGGATGGAAAGGGGATATTGAATTGCAGGGCGCAATATAATTGATTTTATGAAAATCGTCTTTCTGACACGCTCTCTTCAATCAGGTGGCGCCGAACGCCAGTTGGCCGGTCTTGCGCGCGGGCTTGCAGAACGGGGACATGGTGTGACCATTGCACAGTTCTACAACGGCGGCCAGTTGGAACGAGACTTGGACGATACTGGTGTTCGTCTCGTTGATATGAACAAGCAGGGAAGGTGGTCCAATTTTGCATTTCTTTTACGCCTCTACAACCTGGTTAGCAAGGAAAAGCCTGACATCTTTCACAGTTATCTGGATATCGCCAACATTTGTAGTCTTCTTATCGGCAAGATGTTCCCTTCCACAAAGATCGTCTGGGGTATTCGTTCCTCTGATATGGACTTAACTCGCTATGATACGGTCGCGAGGTTATCCTACCGGGTTGAGTGTAAGCTTTCACGCTGGGCGAATCTGATCATAGCAAATTCGGAAGCAGGACGACGGCATGCTGTGAAAAACGGATTTCCTGCAGCAAAGATACGAGTGATTTACAACGGCATCGATACAGTCCGTTTTGCACCTGATCGCGATTCTGGAATTCGATTACGCCAGCAATGGAAGGTTGCTAGCAAAGAACGCCTTGTAGGTATTGTGGCACGAATCGATCCGATGAAGGACCATGAAACCTTTCTTCGCGCCGCTAAACAAGTTTATCAAGAGATACGACATTGCCGGTTCGTCTGTGTCGGCCGGGCGGATGCAACCGCTCTCGCAGGGTTAAAAGAATTAGCGAGTGATCTGAAAATTGGGAAAGCGCTTATCTGGGCCGGAGAAAGAGACGACCTACCGGCTGTGTATAATGCCCTTGATGTGCTATGCCAGTCCTCAATCACCGAGGGTTTTCCAAATGCCATTGCCGAAGCTATGGCCTGTGGCGTGCCCTGCGTGGCGACGGATGTCGGCGATACCGCCTTTATTATGGGTAATACAGGCAGGATCGTATCACCTCGTCAACCGGAAAGACTAGCAGAAGCCATGATAGACCTTCTTCGTGGAGATCAGACATTGCCGTCCGATACCGCCCGGGAACGCATTGTGGGACTTCTCAGCTCTTTCCAACTCATTGAGGCAACCGAGCAGGAATTGCTCGCGCTGATAAACAAGGATTTGCATTGACGAAGGTACTGCACATCATCACCGGACTGAGTACAGGCGGTGCAGAAAGGATGCTGCTGAAGCTGTTGACAGGCATGAATCGGCAGCAGTTCGAGCTTTCAGTGGTGTCCCTGACGACCGAAGGAGAGTTGGGCCCATCTATTCGCGAATTGGGTATTCCACTTGTTACGCTAGGCATGAGACCGGGCCGCGCGACCCCTCTAGACCTTTTGAGGTTAGGTCAGGCAATTCGACGGATTTCGCCAAATGTTGTACAGACTTGGATGTATCATGCTGACCTGCTGGGCGGCTTTGCCGCGAGACTGGTCGGTGTGCCAACTGTCTGCTGGAACATCAGGCACAGCAACTTTGATATGAGTGAGGACAAATGGCATACACGCCAGACGGCCCGCGCATGTGCTTGGGTGTCGCGATGGCTACCAAAAGTAATTGTTTGCAACTCAAGAAATGCGGCAGCGATTCATCAGCAGTTGGGATATGAGGCGACCAAATTTAGGATTATCCCTAATGGATTTGACCCACATCAGTATCGCCCCGATCCTGAAGCCAGGGCATCTGTGCGTGAGGAATTGGGGCTGAAACATGATGCCATCCTAGTCGGATTGATCGCCCGGTTCAATCCGCAGAAGAACCATCTTGGCTTCATTGAAGCTGCCTCACGGCTACTCGATCAAGCCCCAGACGTACATTTAGTTCTGGTTGGCAAGAACATTGATGAAAACAACGTAGTATTACGACGCTGGATTCATGAAAAGGGCAAGACAGAGAGGTTTCACCTTCTGGGGTTACGCCCTGATATAGCAAGACTTACCGCCGCATTAGACGTCGCTGTTTCGTCATCTTCACATGGCGAAGGTTTTCCAAACGTCGTCGGAGAGGCTATGGCGACCGGTGTGCCTTGTGTAGTGACCGATGTGGGGGATTCCTCATGGATCGTGGGCGATACAGGAAACGTCGTTCCACCCGGAGAATCGGTCGCCCTGTGCGCTGCGCTATATAACATGGTCTCTAAGTCGCGCGAAGAACGGGTGAAGATAGGAGAAATGGCGCGACGCCGTATCATCGAACATTTTTCCTTGGAATACGTGGTTGGCGAGTACGAGCGTCTCTACGGGGACTTGGGATGAATATATGCCGTGTAGCGATGCGCGATGAATAGTAAACCCTAAGATAAATTAGGGATCGCGGGTTCTTGCTACAAGAGATCAAAACTTGTGGGGGGCGACATGGCTGCAACGAATTTGTCTTTACCAAAAAGGAAGAGGGGTAATGTGTGGAATAGTCGGTTGTTTTTCTGATAGACAAAGGATTGATCCAACCACACTACGTTCAATGGCTGAAGCCATCGCTTATCGCGGCCCTGACGATAGCGGCCTATGGTACGACGATGAATCCGGAATTGGCTTAGCTCACAGGCGCCTCTCAATTCTCGATCTTTCACCTGCCGGCCACCAGCCGATGCTGTCTCATTCGGGTCGTTTTGTGATCGTGTTTAACGGCGAAATCTACAATCATCCGGACCTGAGGATTGAGCTTGAAAAAGCACGCGTGGCCCCTATATGTCAGGGGTGGAACGGATGGCGTGGGCATTCGGACACCGAGACCTTGCTGGCCGGATTTGAAGTATGGGGCATTGAAGCTACCCTGCAGCGTTCGATAGGTATGTTTGCTCTTGCGGTGTGGGACCAAGCGGAGAAGACGCTGACCCTTGCGCGTGACCGCATGGGAGAGAAGCCCCTTTACTATGGCTGGAACCAGGGGGCATTCTTGTTTGCTTCAGAGCTGAAGGCCTTTCGTGCAGGCCCCGGGTTTGACACAGATATCAGCCGCAATACACTTACACTATTTATGCGGTATGATTACATTCCTGACCCATACTCGATCTATCGGGGCATCTTCAAGCTTCTGCCTGGGTTCGTCTTGACTCTAAAGCAAAACGATGCCCATAGCTGTCCATGGAACCCCGATGCGCCACCTCTTGAACGGTATCAATCTCATGGTATCTCGCTTCGCCCTTTCTGGTCGTTTCGAGATGTAGTGGATCGAGGACTGGCAGAGCCCTTTGGCGGCACGATAGACGAAGCTGCCGATGAATTGGAGCGGGTATTGACCCAGGCAGTACTTTCACAACAGATTTCTGATGTGCCGCTTGGGGCCTTCCTTTCCGGTGGGGTGGATTCCTCGATCATCGTGGCATTGATGCAGGCTCACTCGTCGAGGCCCGTGAAAACATTCACGATCGGGTTTCATGAGTCTGACTACAATGAGGCCAAGCATGCCAAGTATGTGGCCAAGTATCTTGGCACAGAGCACACCGAACTATACGTGACGCCGGAAAAGGCGCTGGCCGTTATCCCCCGCCTGCCCGTACTGTATGATGAACCTTTTTCCGATTCGTCGCAGATACCCACCTTTCTGGTCTCTCAACTGACCCGGCAACATGTCACGGTTTCGCTGTCCGGTGATGCGGGTGATGAGCTTTTTGGAGGGTATACCCGCTATTTTATGACAAATGCTATATGGCGAAACATTAGCTGGCTTCCTGTGCGGGCGCGCTACGCGCTGGCCGGTGCTATCAAATGCCTTTCGCCGGATAGATGGAACCAGCTATGCTCGCTTGTGGAAACCATCATCCCAAGCAGAATGCGGACGACTCTCACAGGTGACAAGATCCACAAGCTGACAGAGTGTCTCGCGGTCTCCACATCCGATGCGCTGTATTACAGCCTGATATCCCGCTGGAAGATACCTGCCGACATTGTCCAAGGGGGATGTGAACCACCGACTTATTTGACAAATCAGGCATATCTGGCCCAATTGCCGACGCTCGAACACCGCATGATGTATCTTGATACAATAAGTTATCTGCCCGGTGACATACTGGTAAAGGTGGATCGCGCGGCTATGGCGGTAAGCTTGGAAACCCGGGTGCCGTTCCTGGATACTCGGGTGATAGAGTTCGCCTGGAGGTTGCCCCTTGCTATGAAGGTTCATGGGGGTGTAGGGAAAAGGCTCGTGCGGAAGGTATTATACAAATACGTTCCCAGAGAGTTGATCGAGCGGCCCAAGACGGGGTTTGCCGTGCCGATTGACGCTTGGCTGCGAGGGCCGCTGCTGCCATGGGCGGAGGAGTTCTTGGACGAGGGGCGGCTCCAGCGGGAGGGGTATTTCAACCCGGCGCCGATCCGGCAAAAGTGGGCCGAGCACCTTTCCGGGCGCCGCAACTGGCAATACCACCTCTGGGATGTGCTAATGTTTGAGACGTGGCTGGATGAGCAGAGGAAGGGCAAATGGATTGCGTGACACACCGCCATCCATTTTGCACATCTCCCTCTAGGAATCAGCAATTAAATAAAATAGAACACAGACTCTTTATCAGAATTGAGATGGAGGACAAATGAAGCTCAAACAGCTGATTTATGGCATGGCAACCTTCGTACCAGGAATAAATCAGCTTCGTGCGAAAGGTACAGGGGGGACTGATTCTGCCAGATATTGCTATTCTGTTTGGTTGCGCCATTTGGTAATGGCGAAAAGGAATAAGCTCAATCCATATCCAAAGATAGTTGCAGAATTGGGGCCAGGCGATTCACTAGGTATTGGTTTGGCTGCCTTGATCTCTGGGTGCGACAAATACTTTGCCTTTGATGTTGTCGAACACGCAAACGCTGAAAGAAATGCGGAAATATTTGACGAACTCATAACACTTTTTGAAAATAGAACACCTATTCCTGGAGCCGATGAGTTCCCAAAAGTTAAGCCATACTTGGAAGAATATGATTTTCCTGCTGATATATTGGATGACAACAGATTGCAGCATGCATTAGAAAACTCACGCATGGAAAGAATCAGAGACGCAATCAGTGATTTTCAGCGAAAAGACTCACTAATTCAATATAAAGTGCCCTGGTATGGCTCCGGTATTCTTGAAAACGAATCTGTGGACATGATTTATTCTCAAGCGGTTCTTGAACATGTTGATGATTTGAGAGGTATATACAGGGCTATGCACTCTTGGTTAAAATCAACTGGTTACATATCACATCAGATTGATTTCAAGTGCCATGGAACTGCTGGTGAATGGAATGGCCATTGGGTATATTCGGACTTTATGTGGAAATTAATAGTAGGGAAACGGCCATACTTCCTTAATAGAGAACCACATTCAACACACATTGCGATCCTGATAGAAGAAGGATTTAACGTTGTATGTGATAAAACAACTATATCAGAATCACGTTTCACCTTAAATGAGCTTGCTCCAAAATTCAAATCTATTTCTGGTGATGATTTAATTACAAGTGACACCTTTATTCAAGGAACGAAGAATACCGAAAGCAATGCATAGCAAGGCGTGTCTCGTGTCAAGATAATTCCGAAGCGAGGGGTAACCCCTCATATCCTCGGAAGGAAGATGATTCAGAGAGCCGGTCTCTAAGTTATTAATTGACAATCTCTTATACCGCTGTCGATAATACGGAGGTTGATATTGAGGCCATACAGGGTGAGATTACTGCTATACGCCGTTGCGCTGCTGGGAATAACGCCAATAGCATGGGCTGCAGAGGACTTGATTGTGCAACCACAAGCGCTTGGTCTTACCGAGCCCTATCGTATTCTTGTCGATAAGGTACTCATGGCAGCCACAGGATGGAAGGTAACGGAAGGATCCGTGCGCGAAGTGGCAGGCGCAGGGTTCAATATATATGTGCCCAGAGAAGGAGGCGATTCCGAATATGAACTCAGGCGTGTCGCAAGTCTTGCCGCAAAGAATGGACTTTTCACTATGGCTTGGCTGCGTGGTTCATTTCGCGCAAAAGACGACAAATCGAACCTGCGTTACACCCACAAGAATGGTCTTACGGGCAACATGCTAAGTCCAAACACAGAGCAATTCTGGACCATGTTTTCCGAGCAAACCCTATTAGTGGCTCGTATTAGTCAGCAGCATCATAATTTGCTTGGTGTTTTTTTGGATTTTGAGAATTACGACATACAAGGAAAGTACGGCTGGGGTATTCTCTACGAAGAATCCTATGATGATACGAGTTGGAAAAGCTTCTTCGATGGGAAAGGAATACCGGTACCATCTGTACTGCTGGCGCAGAGAGCGCAATGGATTGACGAACATGGCATGACAAAACAGTATCAGGAGTGTCAAATGGCACTTTGGCGTAAGAAGTGTCGAGAACTGCGTATTGAGATTGATAAGATAAACCCCAATTTCCGCTTAGCTCTCTACCCGGCGCCTGGTTCTCCTTTCATGGTTAAGGCGGTAATGACAGAATTATGTAAAGACGGTGCACCGTGTATTCTCGCTGATTCTGCAACCTATGGCCCGCTGAGTAGTCCTGTAACAGAAACAGCCATAGAAAAAGGCAGACAATTGCTGATCAAACGCAGGGAAAGCCTTGGAGCAATGGGTAAAACTAATCATTACGTAGCTGGCCTCGATCCAATTGTGAAGGGTGCTACCCCGGAGTATTGTGGGATGGGCGCTCGGGTATTCAGCTCGGCCGTTAATGGATATTGGGTATTTTATGAGGGGCCCGTTTACGGGCAACCCTCCCATGAGGAATACTTCAAACAATTTAGAAAAGCTAATCAACTGCTCCAGAAAAAATAATAAAATGAGGATGGCACTGAACGCTTTGGGAACTGCAATAATACCTGTGCTCTTGCTTAAATACCCGCCGCGCGTTAGGTTAGACTCCGAATTCAAGACGCTTTCGGAAGATGAATTGCTTGTTTCCGGCTTTGACGTTATTCTGAGGCCTCGATAAATCGTACCAGCCAACCGCTGGAAGACGCGTCCCGAAGAGAATCTATGGCTGAGAAAGTTGCAGATAGAGATAGATATGCGGAGCCGGAATTCATTTGCTTCTGGATGCCGGGCCGGGTCCGGTATGACAAGACTATTACGAGATATTTGATGTCGGGAAAATGGAAGGAGTTGTAAGGAGGCGCCATATGGGGGCCAAGGAAAGCGCCACCAAGATCATGATCCGACAGAGGCTGTCAACGACCAATGAACGGATATTGTTCTTTGTGACCGAGGATTGGTATTTTTGTTCGCATCGCTTGCCTTTGGCCCGTGCAGCCCGCGACGCGGGACTTGATGTGGCGGTAGTTACGCATGTGGATAAGCACGGGACACAGATTCTAAAAGAAGGTTTCAGATTGGTTCCTCTCAATTTAAAAAGGAATGGCAGCAATTTGGTGAGGGAAATGCTCTTGATGCTAAGCTTGTTATCGATCTACCGGCGAGAGAAACCTGCGATTGTGCATCACGTAGCAATGAAGCCAATCATATATGGCACAATCGCGGCCCGGTTGACGGGTGTGCCCGTCATAATCAATGCCTTCGGCGGTTTGGGATACCTATTCTCTTCCTCCAAATTCCGTGCTGTAATTCTGCGCCGCTTGGTGACTCTGGGCCTTCGCATGGTCCTTAACGATAGCCGGTGTCGCATAATAGTCCAAAATCCGGACGATTTGCAGAGGCTTGCGAAGGAGTGCGATGTTGATCCGAACAGGATCACATTAATCAAGGGCTCGGGGGTAGATTTGAAACAGTTTTATCCCAGTCAGGAACCGATCGGCGTTCCTCTCGTGGTTTTGGCGTCCCGCATGCTTTGGAATAAAGGCATAGGCGAGTTTGTCGAAGCTGCAAGCATTCTTAATAAAGAGGGTGTGGCGGCGCGCTTTGCCCTGGTTGGGGAAAGCGACGATCATAATCCGTTATCGATTCCAGGGTCTAGGCTTAAGAAATGGCATGCCGATAACAGGGTCGAGTGGTGGGGATACCGAACAGACATGCCGTCTGTTCTTGCTCAAGCGAGCGTCGTATGCCTTCCATCTTACTACGGTGAGGGAGTCCCTAAGATACTAATCGAGGCCGCGGCAAGCGGGCGGCCTATAGTCACTACAGACATGCCCGGATGCAGGGAGATAGTGCGGGATGGAGAAAATGGCCTCCTTGTCCCCGTTCGGAACAGCAGGGAATTGGCCAGAGCGCTCGGCCGGTTGATCAACGACGCGCCCTTGCGTCGGGAAATGGGCTACCGGGGCAGGCGCATTGTAGAGAGCGAGTTTTCGGTCGAAAGTGTGGTCGAAGAGACTATTCAAGTGTATGAGGAGATGTTAAGGGCATGACAATTTTGGTAACGGGCGCCACGGGTTTTGTCGGCGCCGCCGTGATAGACCGTCTCATGGCAGAAAACAATGTCATCCGGGCTACCCTTTTGGAGGGGGAGGATTCCAGCTGCTTGCCGGAGGCCGTAGAAAAGGTGGTTGTACAGCCGCTTTCCGAAAAGAGTGACTATACATCTGTCCTGAGCAATGTCGACGTCATCATCCATCTTGCCGCGCGAGTCCACATAACACGGGATACGGCGCCGGACCCTTTGCAAGAATTCCGGAAAGTGAACGTGGAAGGCACGGAGCGCTTGGCCGTGCAGGCGGTCAGAGCTGGGGTGAAGAGATTGGTCTTTGTCAGCTCTATAAGAGTGCACGGCGGGGGAGCGGATGCTCCGTACAATGAGGATACGCCTCTGGCCCCCCTGGAACCCTACGATACGAGCAAGGCGGAAGCAGAGAGTCTACTCAGGCAGATTGCCGCACAATCGGACCTCGAATTAGTCATCTTGAGACCGCCGCTCGTGTACGGGCCTAGAGTAAAGGCTAATTTCTTGGCTCTAATGAAACTTGTGGACCGTGGAATTCCATTACCGCTTGCTTCGGTGCGCAACCAACGCAGCCTGCTCTATGTCGGTAATCTGGCTGACGCCATAGCCATTTGCACGTATAGAGAGGAAGCGAAAGGATGCACATTTACACTAAGCGACGGGGCAACAATTTCTTCCCATGAGCTTATACGACGGATAGCCTTTGCGATCGGTCGTCCTGCAAGGCTTTTTCGCTTACCGCCTTCGCTCATACGCGCTGCAGGGCGGTTGGCTGGGAAAGAGGTAGCAATCGAACGCCTTATCGGCTCACTTTTTGTTGATGATGCAAGAATTCGAAAAGTGCTCGGATGGGTGGCGCCTTTCAATATGGACGAGGGACTGCAAGCCACGGGTGATTGGTATTTAAAAACTTATCGGGGCGGTCAATGAAGCGAGTTTGTGATGTTATTGCGGCGGCACTTTTGTTGCTACTTTTGAGCCCGCTCCTATTTGTTATTGGGATAGTGACGAAACTAACGTCTCGGGGCCCTGCGCTTTATTGGTCCATCAGAATAGGGAAGAACAACGCGCTCTTTCGCATGCCGAAATTTCGTACGATGTACGTCAACACACCGGAGGTTCCGACGCATCTCTTGACAAACTCCAGCGATTTCGTTACCCCATGGGGTTCATTCCTTAGAAAATACAGCCTGGACGAGGTGCCACAGCTATGGAGTATTTTGAAGGGCGACATGACGTTTGTCGGACCGAGACCTGCGCTTTATAACCAGCACGACCTGATAGCCCTGAGAACAGAAGCAGGTGTGCATACATTGCCCCCAGGTCTTACAGGATGGGCCCAGATTAACGGAAGAGACGAGCTGCCTATCCCGGTGAAAGTCGAATTCGACAAATATTATATGAGGAAAAGATCTCTTGCTTTTGATTTTCAAATCCTACGGAAGACTGCCGTCAAGGCTATCAAGTCGGTGGGAGTCAGCCACTAAGGCAAGGCACATGAATATTAATGCATCTCGGGGCTTTCGCTTTTCTGAATTTATAGTCAACTGTTTTGCACCCGGTCTCCTCATCTGACTATTCTTGTAGCAGGGGGATAATTCCATGTTCTCAATAATTAAAAGGCGAAATTTTTGGGTAATGGTCGGTCTCGATGCCCTTCTGTGTCTTGCCGCTTATTACGGGGCCTATCTCATCCGTTACGACGTCGTTTCCGGGAAAACTTTGACGGCCTTCGCAGCAACCGTACTGTGGGTTGTGCCGTTGAAGCTTGTTTTGCTATTTTCCTTCAGGATGTACAGGGGTATGTGGCGTTATACGAGCGTACACGACCTGCTTAACCTTCTCAAGGCGCTCAGCGCCTCTACCGGCCTCGTTTTGTTCGGCGTGCTTTCCTTCTACCGTTTCGAGGGTTTCTCAAGGGGAGTTTTTATCATCGACTTTCTTCTGAGCGTAATCTTCTTAGGCGGCTGCAGATTGGGCCTAAGGGTTGCAGCCGGCTACATGAAGGGAAAAGGGTTGGGCAATGGTGCGGATAATCAACAGGCGCCGCTCAGGAGGCTGGTGATTATCGGGGCCGGCAGCGCGGGTGAGAAACTCTTGAGAGAAGTTAATGAAAACCGGCGTCTGACCTATGAAGTGGTCGGCTTCGTGGATGACAACCTTTC
>Ga0187886_1001519_pt1 | contig 20880 bp, 22 predicted proteins | sample June2016WEW_20_1_FD_133001 | JGI IMG/M metagenome (GOLD analysis project Ga0187886, IMG submission 133001) | Peatland microbial communities from SPRUCE experiment site at the Marcell Experimental Forest, Minnesota, USA - June2016WEW_20_150 | ecosystem: Environmental > Terrestrial > Soil >... | reverse complement strand
CCAACCTCTTGGGGGGGTGAATAGGTCCTTGGTAAAGTGTGGTTTTGAAGTTCTCAATCGCCTTGAGCGGCCTGGATTGGCGGCGTTGGTTGAGGTTGCAGGGCTTCGGCCTGGGACGTTGGGAAGCTACGCTGCAGGGTGGGTTTTGGGACCACGAATCAACGCGGTGGGGAGAGTAAAACACGGGATTGAGGCGTTGCGTCTTTTGTGTACCTCAGAAGTTGCCAAAGCGCGGCAACTCGCCCAGGTTCTTAATCAGGCAAATGTCGAAAGACGAGCTTTAACCGTGCACACCTTTGATCATGCCAAAGGTCTTGTAGAGGGAGAAAAGGGTTTGATCGTGGTTTACCACGACAGCTGGCACGAGGGGATTATTGGTCTGGTGGCGGGAAAGATTGTGGAGGAGTATGGTCGCCCCGCGGTTGTGATCGCGAAGGGGGAGGAGTTTTCTAAGGGTTCTGCCCGTTCGGTAAACGGGTTGAATATTGTTAATCTTCTTCGGACCCAGGAAGATCTGCTTGAGGATGTGGGGGGGCACGCTGCTGCCGCAGGTTTTACCATTAGAACCAAAAATCTGGATGGATTCATCCGCCGTTTGCAAAAACAGGCTGAGGGATTGATCTCAGGACTTGATCCACGGCCGGTTTTGAAGATTGATTTGCCCCTTTCTCTGAATTCGTTAACTCCAGAACTTGTTTATGAGTTGGAAAAGTTTGCCCCCTACGGAGTAGGAAATTTCGAGCCTATTTTTGTGGATGAGGTAGCGGAGGTGCTTTCCGAAAAGCTTGTGGGGAGGGAAGAACAGCATCTTAAGCTTTCTTTTTCACCTGGGTTGGAGGCAATTTGGTTTGGCGCCGCGGATCAAAGAGGACTTAAGGGGGGGCGAACCGTTTCTCTGGCTTATACTCCAGAGATTGATAGGTGGAACGGAAAAGAAAAGGTTACTCTTAGAGTCCGTGATCTTAAGATAGCGGCTTGAAACACCGTTCTTCTGGGTTAAGCTTAGCTTTGGAATGGTTGAACTTGAAAGCCTTCTTCAGAAGTGTCGAACGTGTAAAGAGAAGCTTGACCTCAATTTAATCCGTCGTGCTTATGCTTTTGCGGACGCAGCACATCTGGGCCAAAAGCGCTTAAGCGGTGAGGATATGATTCAACACCTCACCACAACTGCCGATATTCTTGCAGGAGTAGGTGCGGATTCAGAAACACTTGCGGCAGCGTTGCTTCACGATGTATTAGAAGAAAGCAATATCGGACGGGACGTGCTTTCCAAGGAGTTTGGGGAGGAAGTGACAGCATTGGTGGGGGGTTTGACGGTGGTTAGGGCCGCGAGTGAACGCGTTGTACCAGGTGAAGATCAGGATTGGGAGGGCTTGCGACACTTGATTTTAGCTTCTGTTCAAGATCCGCGGGTTTTGATGATTCGTCTCGCTGATAAGATTGCTAATTTGCGGACATCCTCGGCCCTGTCGCCAGCGCGTCAGCGCCAAAGCGCTAAGAAAGTTTTTGACCTTTGGGCGCCTTTGGCGGCGATCTTGGGTCTTTACCGGTTTAAGGCGGAATTGGAGGATCGGGCCTTTGCTATTTTGGAGCCAGAAAAATATCACCAAATTGAGAAAAAAATTGTTGCGGAAAGCAAGCGAATGTCCTCCGCTGTGGAGAGTGTTCGACGTGAACTTGAGAAGGGACTTAAGGAGCAAGGAATTATCGCGAAAATCTCTAGCCGAACTAAGCACCTTTATGGAGTTTACCTAAAGCTTCCAAAGTATGAGGAGTACGGTCACGGCAAGTACTACGACATATCTGGGCTTCGTGTGATTACCAAAAGCGTTGGGGATTGCTACCGCACGCTTGATTTGGTCCGTCACCTTTGGCATGAAGTCCCTGGGCTTTTTAACGATTACATCGCCTATCCCAAGCCTAACGGCTACCAATCTCTTCATGTTGTTTTTGAGGTAGGGGAGCACCAGGTTGAGATCCAAATTCGAACGGAAGAGATGCATGAAATTGCGGAACACGGGTTAGCGGCGCATTCCGCATATAAGGAGGGAAAAGGATCTTCACAGGAGAGAGTTAATCTGCTCCGTTCCTTAATGTCTTGGGAAAGAGGGCAGAAGTTGAATCTTTTTCCGGATGAGGTTTTTGTTTTTACGCCTCGGGGGGATGTAAAGATCCTACCTAAAGGGGCAACCCCGGTAGATTTCGCTTTTGCTGTTCATACCAGGATTGGTAGGGAGTGTTCTGGAGCCAAGGTGGGAGGAAAAGTAGTTTCTTTGGATTATCCGCTACGGACGGGAGAGGTTGTAGAGATTTTAACCAGGACTGGAAAGAAGCCCTCCGCGGATTGGTTGCGTTTTGTCAAAACCAGCCATGCCCGTTCCCAGATTGAGAAAGTGGTGCGTGGATAGGTTATCATGGAAACAATGCAGAGAACTTTAGTTGCCGAAACTCCCAAGAAAGTTGGAGAAAAAGTTCTTTTGGAAGGGTGGGTCAATAGTCGTCGCGATCACGGCAAGTTGGTTTTTGTTGATTTTCGCGATAGAAGTGGACTAGTGCAAATCGTAGGAGGAAAAGAAATGGGAGACCTTGGTTTGGAGGATGTTGTTGAGGTTTCCGGTACCGTTCAGAAGAGGCCTGTAGACATGGACAACCCTAAGATTCCGACTGGTACAGTTGAGGTTAAAATTTCGGAGGTCAAAGTTCTTTCTAAGGCCAAACAGCCCTTACCAATTCCTCTCGCTTCTGGTGAGGAACCTGCTTCTCTTTCTAAGCGATTAGACTGGCGTTGGTTGGATCTAAGAAGGCCAGAAAACGTTCTCATCTTTAGGGTTTGGACGGTAATGGAGAATGCCTTTCGGCAGTATTGGGTAGAAAACAATTACATCGAAATTCATTCACCTAAATTTATGGGTGCGCCAAGCGAAACTGGCGCGGAGCTTTTTGAGGTTAAGTACTTCAACCGGAAAGCATACCTTGCCCAATCCCCCCAGTTTTACAAACAGATGGCGATGGCCGCTGGTTTTGAGAGAGTTTTTGAGGTTGGGCCAGTTTTCCGGGCGAATCCTTCCTTTACCTCTCGCCACGATACCGAGTTCACTGGTTATGATATTGAGGTTTCCTTTATTCAATCTCATCAAGATGTGATGGAAGAGGAACAGCGTGCTCTTGTTTACGTTTTGAAGAAACTTAAGGAACAGTTTGGGGATGAGATCAAGAGGGTCTACGGGCGGGAGCTGGTTGTACCTAAGGTTCCGTTTCCGCAGATGACAATGGCACAAGCGAAAGAGACTCTCGCGAAGCTTAAAGTTAAGAGTGAGCGGGAAGGAGATCTCAGTCCTGAGGAGGAGCGAGGACTATCCGATTTCGTTAAGAGGAAGTATGGTCACGAGTTTGTTTTTGTTACGGAATATCCAATCACGGTCCGGCCTTTTTACCACATGCATCTTGAAAGCAACCCAAAGCTCACAAAGAGCTTTGACCTCATTTGGAATGGGTTAGAGGTGACAACGGGTGCGCAGAGGGAACATCGCTACGACGTTTTGGTTTCTCAGGCAAAGGAAAAGGGACTAGGCTTGAAACCGATTCAGTTTTATCTCGACTTCTTTAAATACGGTTGTCCTCCTCACGGTGGAGCGGGCCTAGGTCCTTCAAGAATGCTTCTAAAGGTTTTTGGCCTTAATAACGTTAGGGAGGTAACCTATTTATACCGGGGGGTAAATCGACTTACTCCGTAATCCAGTCTTTTGAAACCGCCTGTACGTAAGCAGTAAACTCGCCCTCACTTCCGTTGGCTGTTTTTGCTACGCCCGAAAAGACGTAGATTGGTTGGAGGTACTTTTGGTAGGTGGCATCATCAAAGTAAGATAGGTCCACGGAGGTTATCTCAACTGTTTTTAAGTTTCCCTTTATCCCTATGTAAGCGATACCCTTTCCTTTTTGGATATCCTGCCAGGCTTCTGCGACGTTTCGCAAAGGGTAGGTCTCCACTTTATTTTTGTTAAGCTCAGATTCTGCGGCATTGTAAGAGATTCTTAGAATGTTGAGGACATCAGGGTGAAGGTCAGTAGTAATCCAGACTTGGATCAGCCCTTGTTTAGGGTTTGCGGTTAGGATTGAATAGGTTTGTTTTCCTACCCCTGTAAGCGATCGGAAGAAGTTAACTTCAGTTAATTGTGCTTCGGAAATGGAACCGGCTTCCTTAATTACTCCTCCTGTAGCCGCGCGGAAGGTAGTGGTCTGGTTTCCGGCTTCGAAGCCGAATTTTAGCAGTCCCAAGTTGCTCAAGAAATCCTGCGCTCCTTTGATTGCATCCGGTCCTGAGGGAGCTGCTCCCTTGGATAGTGCTCCTATGTGATTAGCATCTGTGCTAAGGGTGAAGTTCTGTGAAACTACATCCACTGCCAAGATTCTGCCGTCGGTCGCGTCTCGAAAGGTAAGGGTTTTGTTGTCTGCGCTGAGTGCTCCTTCTCCGCCGAAGTTTAGATTTTGAGCGAGAGCTCGTGCTTCGTCCTCTCCCAGCAAGGAGGGTTGGAACTCGGCCGCGGCAACTACTTCGGAGCGGTCGCTAAATTCGGGAAGAACGCCTGTGGGTGTTTCCAGCGAATAGGTTGGGCTTCCGCTGACCGTAAGGGAGGGGAGCTGCAGCTTGGGGAGCTTCCCAAAGCCCACCGTAGGAGATGGTTCCAGTGGGGGGTAGATAGATAGATACAGATTGACGGCTAGGCCGTAAAGGATTCTTAAGACAATAAAGAGTACAAGGCCAACAGCGGCATAGACGATTACGCGGCGGGTGGTGGCAGAAAATTCATAGAGATTCACAAGACAAGTTTAGCAAACGGGTTCGTCCAAGCTCATCTGTGAAAGGTGTAATATTTATCTGGAGAGTGCCCCGCGGAACGCGGGTCAATTTCTTTAAGATGGTGAAAGCTGATCTTGGTTTGGTGAAAACGCGTATCGCTCCTTCTCCTACCGGTTCTCCGCATGTGGGGACTGTTTACGTTGCCCTTTTCAACTGGGCGTTGGCAAGGAAAAACGGAGGAAAGTTTATTTTGCGGATTGAAGATACGGATAGGGTGCGACTGGTTAAAAGTGCCGAGGGGGAGATTATTGAAGCGCTCGAATGGCTCGGACTTAAGTGGGATGAGGGACCGATTCGCCAATCGGAACGCCTTCCCATTTTCCAAGACTACGCACGAAAGCTTGTTGAAGGCGGCCATGCTTATTATTGTTTTTGCAGTGAGGAGAGGTTGGGTAAGTTGCGTGAGGAGTCCCAACGGAAAGGCCTTTCCCCGCGCTACGATGGAAAATGTCGTCGACTCAAGCCGTCCGAGGCAAGGGAGCGCGCAAAGAAAGAGCCGTTTGTCATTCGGCTAAAAGTACCCAAAACGGGTCAAACTTCTTTTGATGATCTAATTCGGGGCAAGATTAGTTTTGAGAACAAGCTCATTGATGATCAAGTTCTTCTAAAGTCCGACGGATATCCCACATACCACTTGGCGGCAGTCGTAGATGACCATTTGATGGGGATTACGCACGTCCTACGAGGCGAAGAGTGGATTTCTTCCACTCCAAAACTCATCCTCCTCTGCAAGGCTTTTGGCTGGAAACCCCCAAAGCTTGCCCACTTTCCGCTTCTTCGAGGGGCTAGCCACGCCAAACTCTCTAAAAGGGAGGGGGCAGCGGGGATTTTGGAGCTTAGAGGCGAAGGATATTTGCCTGAGGCATTAATTAACTTCTTGGCCCTTTTGGGGTGGTCTCACCCTAAAGGGAAGGAGATTTTTCCTGTTGAGGAGTTTGTGAAAGAGTTTGATCTGACGCGGGTTTCCACAACCGCACCCGTTTTTGATTGGGAAAAGTTGAACTGGATGAATGGGGAGTACATCAGGCAGCTGGGCGTTTCTACGCTCGCCCGTCGGGTAGGGGAGTATCTTCAAACCTGCCGCGGTCGCAAGGTCGAACAAGAGCTTCTTGAGAAAATAATTCCTCTTGTGAGGGAACGGATTAAGAAGCTAGGTGAGTTTGAGGCTTTGGCAGGATTCTTCTTTAATGATGTGGCTTGGACGAAGGAAGAGTTGTCGGTAGAGAAGGAATCTATGGAATCGATCGCGGAAAAACTTTCGGTGGCGGCGAAGCTATTTGAAGGTCAGCAAACTTGGGAAGCGAAAGTTTTGGAAGAACAGACGCGCTCTTTGGCCGCTAAAAACGGTTGGGAGGCTCCGGCTCTTTTCATGTTGCTGCGGGTTGCCGTGACGGGACAGACCGTTTCCCCTCCGCTTTTTGAAAGCATGGCTGTTTTAGGGAAAGACAGGTCGCTTTCGCGTATTCAAGGCGCCCTTAAGATTGCTGAGCAGGCAGATTAACTGGGAGTCTCAGAGTTAATCCCCTTTCTTTGTAAGAAGTGGAAGACTGTTACCCCTAGGGCAAATAGGATTATGGAGGATCCTGCGGAGATTAGGCAGTAGAGGCAAAGCGCCCCAATTACAAAAATTTGAAGATAGAGGAGTACAAGAGAGGTTATGATCCCGACGATCGAGAGAAACGCCGCGATCTTCAAAGGGTTTGTGCGTTTGGTGTCAAGGTAGAAAATGGTTAGGATGAGGACCGTCAGGTAGTAGATCATGCCCAAAAGGCCGAGCGGAATCCCCAAAACGGTCGCGTACTGACTGGTGAGAACTTTCTCGCATCCTCCGAAGAGAGGGCATAGCGGCACTTCTACCAGGTAATGTTCCGCCGTAAGGTAAGTTGCGTCAAGGAAACCGAGAAAACTGACCGCGAGAAACGCCCAAGGAGTAAAGTTAGGGATTTTGATTGATTTTTTGGAGGATAAGTTTGTGGAAGTCATCATAGCCTGCTGGTTGGATTTTTTCTCCGTTTAAGAAGAAGGTTGGAGTATAGGTAACACTTGCCACCCCACTTAAGTAGTCATTCTGAACTTTATCCGCTACTTCTTTTGAGGAGAAATCCGCTTTAAATTTATCTAGATTGAGATTAAGGGAGTTGGCGTAGGTTTCAAAGGTTGGCTCGGTGCCACTTTGGTTTTCCCAGGAGGTTTGGTTTGCGAAGAGGAGCGTTGCCATCTCCCAAAACTTTCCTTGTTTTCCCGCCGCTTCTGCGGCATGGGCGGCAGGATAGGCGTTTTGATGTTGAGGAAGGGGGAAGTTCCGATAAACAAAGGCGATTTTGTTTCCAAGTTCGCTAACGACCCTGTCAACAATTGGGGCGTAAGAGGCGCAGGCGGGACACTCAAAGTCGCTGTACTCAATTAGAACAACTTTGGCGTTTCTATCTCCTTTTACCCAGTCGGAACTGGAAATTGCAGTGGCTAGGATCGTTTCCCCTTGGTTATTGGCAGAACTGGCGAGGTTCACCATTCCCCAAACGGTGGCACCAAGGCAAATTGTAACTAGAGACCAGATTAAGATTCTCCTTTTCATTGCGGCCGCTTTTTAGTATACCCTATCCCTTTTTCCTTCGCATCTTGACTTACGATGGGAGTGCGCTATGCTTTGGGCTGAAAGGAGGGCTACGGAGATGAAGGCTGTAGCGGTTCCAGAGGATGTGGTTAGTTTTCCCCTCACTCTCACTTCTCCGGGGCTTGCTTTTCGCGCCGACCTATCTCTTCGGGGAATGCGAGTCAAATGGGATGTCGGGGGGTTTAGAGAGGGTCAGTTCGAGGTTTTTCTGAGAAGGTTTATTGGGGCAGGGGAGTTAGGGATGTCCCCATCTATTTTTGGCCATGAGGTTTTAAGGCGGGCCAAGAAGATGACGGGGTCTCCAACAGAACTCTGGCACGCACTCTCCTTGCTTGAGAACCAGGAAAAGATTCCCGATCCTCAGGAAGGTGAGTGTCTTGTATTTACGGAGACAGTCTTGACGACCTCACTTGTTGTAAGTTGGAATGTTAATCTCTACATTCCGTGCTTGATTTGGGATGAGAGGCACAAGAACTGGTTCCTGCACACGCGTTTGATTAGTAGTCAGTTCGATTGGCGCGGTCGCGTGGTTCGTCTTGGTGGATAGTCTACATATCGTCCGATTGGTTCGAAAGATCAACCGGACGATTTTTGGAAATTAGTGTTGTTCTTTCCAAGCCTTTTCTAGTTCTAATCGCGCTCTTTTGTAAGAGGCGGCCCACAAGTACAGAGAACTTGAGAGTAGCTGTGCAATTCTTTCGATATCAAAGGTGAGTCCGTATTTTCTATAGATCTGCATTGAGGATTTGTAGGCGATTAACTCTTCGCTAAGTCGAAACTCCGGTAGTAGCCATTTTACTGCATATTTTATCCAACCAATCCTTTTGATCCTTTCTCGGTGAGTCTCTTCGTGTTTCAACCTTGAGATATTCTGGGGTGTGGGCTGCTTTGTAAGCAGATCTCTATAAACATCATCTCTAAGATAAATTGGAGCGTTGGGAGTCATCAAGGTAAGTCCTGCAGCAGTCTTAATTAGGGGTGTGTAGTTCCAAACCCTTGGAAGAGGCTTCACGAAGTTGGGTAGTTTCACGACAGGATTGTAACAGTAAAGAATTTTTCTGGGTTGGTTGGGGATGAAAAAGTGTCATGGGAAAGGAAGAGCTACTTCTTATGAATCTGTGAATTACTTTGATCGGATGATAGATGAGGTGGCTATGACGACCCAAGTGATTTGCAAGGCTAACGCTGGCCAGGCCCTTTGATGAAATACACTGATGCCTAAGCCGATAGCCCCAAGTAGATTCATTAGTTGGTAAACCCTGCTTTTGGTAGATACCAATTGGTGAGAAACAAGTAAGTAGGCTAGTGCAATCAGTATTGTGCCTATCCAGCCAATTGTTTGAATGATTATATCCATGATGGTTATGTTCAGAAATGATCAGGTTACATGTTGAAGATAGCAAATTGCTACGGGTACTGAAACGATGAAACAGCGTGGGGGATACCTTCCTCACTTAAACTTTGCGGCATGACCCAGACCAAAGTAGATTGTAGCTGGGATTTGGTGTTTCTCTGCAAGTTTTTTAACCTTTTCTTCTGCGTTGCGGTAAAACTCGTAGAATTTCTCTTTCTCAAAGAAGATTTCTTGCATTTTAGGCAAAAGCTCTGGGTAATTTTTTCTAAGAACCTGCTCCACCCCTGTCCAATTTCCACCCGTGGTGTTGAGGCTTTCTGTAAAAACGTGGCTTATCCCGACTCTTTTGAATTCCTTAAAGAGCGCCTCTGGATCGGTGAAGACCGGCCAGTAGGGTCCTATCATGGCAATTACTGGGATGTTCTCTTTCGCCAGTTTTTCCGTAGCGGTCAGCCGCTGTTTTACGGTAGGGGAGTATGGTTCGGTTAGTACTTTCCACCTCTCATCCAGTGTGGTAATTGTGAAATTTACGTTAACCTCTTTGAGTTTCTCTAGTAAGTCCAAATCGCGGATGACTAGATCGGATTTTGTCAGGATACTTACGGGGTTTTGGAAATCTGCAAGGACTTTTAGGATGTTTCGCGTGAGCTGATACTTTTCCTCCGCAGGTTGGTACGGATCGGTCACGGTCCCGATGTAGATCTTCCCTTTATATTTCCCTGAACCAAGTTGTTTTCTTAAGGTTTCCGCGATGTTTTTCCTTACATCCACGAAGGTTCCCCATTTTTCGGTGTGGCCTGTAAAGCGTTTTATGAAGCGGGCGTAGCAGTAGACACAGCCGTGACTGCAGCCAACATAAGGGTTGATTGCCCATCCTCCTCCTGGGAAACCACATTTCCCAATTGCGGATTTGCATTCAATTTCACGGATCTTGACGTTTTTGGGCATTTACTGGCTGAGACGCATCGGTCTTTGGACCTCTCTATCCTTTATAACAGTAACACTGCGGAAACTCAAGGCTAAACGAGACAAATGAGACAGTATAAAGTGGGTGTAACCCCCGAGCTTTGCTCACCCCCACGATTTTCTTAAAGACCTTGTGAGTTAGTTATAAATCTATACTTGATAAGTACTACAAATAGTTGTAATATATGAAGTATGACAACTAATAACAAACAACGAGTGACAATTTTTATTAATCCCTCTATTGTTAAGCACGCTAAGGCTCAGGCTGTTGTTGAGGAGTTAAGTTTGACCCATCTTGTAGAAAGGGCTCTGATCAACTATTTACCTAAAGAAACGGTGATTAAGAAAGATGAAATCAAGGTGGATTTTGTCCCTTAAATTCAAATTAACGAAGGCAGGATAGGTATTAAGGAGGATTTGTAATAATTTAAAAAACAAAAGAGGGTGAAATAAATGACAGAAATTGTAAAAGAAACTACAACTACACAAGGAGATAACACAAGCCCAGTTAAAAGGGAAGCAACTAGTTTTCAGACAGTTGAATATTTAATCTATTTATTCTTTGGAGTTTTGGAAATACTCTTGTCCTTCCGTCTTGTTTTTAAGTTGATGGGAGCGAGTATTTCAAGCACATTTGTGAATCTAATCTATGGTTTAACCGGAGTTTTTGTCGCACCTTTTGAGGGAATATTCCGTATGTTGTTTTCCCAAGGTGTAGAAACAACTTCAGTTTTTGAGCCGTCAACACTAGTCGCAATTATTGTGTACGCTGTTTTGGCTTGGGGAATCGTTAAGCTGGTGCAAATACTCTCTGGCGAGCAACAAGCTCCTTAACTTGTTTGATATGTCTAGCTTGAGGGTAAAGTAAAGGAGAGAGGTGAAAAATATGACCTTTATTTATTGGATTGTTTTTGGATTTATTGCTGGAAGTATTGCTAATTTTATTGCACCTGGTTCTAAAGGGGGGATTTTGGGATCAATCCTTCTGGGAATTATCGGGGCAGTGGTAGGAGGATATCTGGGGCAGGGGGTTCTTGGAGTCAGGGTTACTGGATTTAATTTAATGTCTTTTGCGGTAGCGGTAGCCGGCTCACTACTCGTGCTCTTTATTAGTCGGCTGATATAAAAGGAAAAGCTAAATATGGGTATTAAAATAAATGATCAAAAAGGAAGCGTGAGTGTTTGGCCAAAGAATCCTCATATGCAACAAGAAGCAGATACTTTACAAAAGCAAGAAGAGACTCAACTCGCGGATAAACATAAAAAGCTAAATAAAAATCTCGTAGCAGGCTTGGTTAGGAAATCCAACCGGATACTGGCAACCATCTCCACCCACATGTTTCCCCTTGATTTATTTCCCGATACCATTAATATTGAGGAAGGAAGAGTCACAATCATTACTCGCAAGTTTTTCCTCTCTTCTCAAGTGCACAGCGTTGATATTGAAGATATATCTAACATATTTATTAATATGGCACCTTTCTTTGCCCAGCTGGTTGTCGTTTCAAAAACCTTTGCAGAAAATGAAATAAGAGTAAAGTATTTGAGAAAAGAGGAAGCAGTTTTTGCTAGGAGAATCATCGAGGGGTTAAGGACTTTTGAAAGTAAACAAATAGATACTTCTAACTACACAACTGAAGAACTTATCGCCAAGCTCGAAGAATTAAGTACGACAGAAATAGTAACGTAAAAGTGTTTACTGTTTCGTTTTGACCTAAGGTCAATTATCACGGTCCGAGACTTTCGAGAAAAATCAAGAAATTTGCAGTAACTGTGGGATAAATGTAGGAGTCAGCCAGTTTGGGGTGTGCAAGATGACTGAGCAGGTCGGTCGGGGCCTATACACCCTATCCTTTAAGGACGCGTTTTGGGATGATTTAAGCGATTTTTTGATATAACGCTTGAGCTGAGAGGATGAGTAGATGTTTGGTCTTTTCGACGCTTTCTTAGAACCAAAAATACAATTGAGCCCACAATTAATAGCAGCAAACATGCACCGCCAATAATACTTTCGGTTGTGATAATACTTCTATTTTTAATTGATGTGGCGCTGACGGTATTGGAATTAGTGGATTCGTGTTGATCTTTATAGGCACGAACAAAATAATAAAATTTTTGGTCGGTCGTCGCGTTCGTATCAATAAACCTGACAATGTCTTTATCTGTGACTCCTATTAAGGTAAAATCCGACTCTTCCTTCTGGCTGCGAAAGATGTGGTAACCGGAAATATTGGCAGTTTTGGAAGCGGTCCAATTAATCTCAATAACGCCGCCAGTGTCATTTGGTACATCTGCGGCAGTTAGATTTGTTGGTGCTTTGATAGACGAGGAAGTATTAGATTGTGGGGTGGTAGGAGTGGTGGTTGGGGTATTTGTTGAAGATGTTACTAACTTGTAGATTATGAATTTGGAAAGGTGTTTAGTCCAAATTATTAAGTCGGATCCGCTCTCAATCTTACAATCTTTCCCCTTCGCTAGAGCATTTCCGACAATTTGAGAGTCACCAGCGCAAGTACTGGTAATTTCGGTAAAAACATTGCTTGAAATATACCCGACTTTTTTCCCGGCCTGACCACTCAAGAAGATTCTAACCCCCTTCTTAGTAATTTCTAAAGGAGCGACATTATGCCCTATCTCTACTGCCAATGTTATCTGGCTACTAAGACCTGAAGGTGCAGGAGGCGGTGTTGTAGTGGTAATAACAGGTGGAACAATAGCTCTATCAGACCAGAGGGTAGATGGGCCTTTGATAGTGACTCCTGGTGGAATATCAACTGTGATAGTGATCGAAGGTAACAGAGTCTCTAAGAAGATCCCACAATTAGTACTTGCTACCAATAATTTCCCATTTGAGACCGTAATCTGCGATAAGTCAAGAACTGGATCGGAAACATTTGCGGGAGTAACAACCTGAACTAACGGTACGCTACAATCGACAACAACCCGATGTTTGTGTGATGAAAAAACAGCCAGAAGTGATGATTGTTCAGCGCTTTGATTGTTGGCATTGTCCTCTGCTTTGACATGAAATTTCCAATTTCCTGACTTCAAATTAGTTGTAACAGTTGGGGTAGTTGTTGTACCGCTTGGTCCACCATCCACCCACCAATCATAATGCGACATTCCTGATCCAGTATCAGTCGAGGCAGTCCAGCTCCAATCCTGGGAAGTCAGGTTAGTGTCAATGGTTGCTTGGGGAATCCCGGGAACGGATGGCGCGGCTATGTCACCAGCTGTCTCACTTCCTAAGCTGTAATAAAATGCGGAGGGATTATTCTGATTGTTGTATTCGGTTTGTATCCAATCAGAGGAACGGGCAGTATTGGAGATACGGACCTCATCAATTACACCATTAAACCACTCGTCGTCGTATCCAACCTGGCCAATAAAAATGTTATGGGTGGAGTCAAAAAGTAAAGGAGCGCTCTCGGGATAACTTCCGGATGCGACAGGATCCCCGTCTATATAAATCGTATATCCGGTTGTGGTAACGGTATAGGTTACTTGATACCACGTATCAGTTACGTAAGTAAAATCAGTCACGTCTGCTTCATTTGTTATCCAGTCGGTTCCATCGCCGATGTCTCCGTGAATTATTCTTCCGCCCTTCCCAGCATTAAACTTAAAATCAAAACTATTATCACCGTCATTTCTTGTCCCTATAACTGTGTGTCTGCTTTCATCGTCTAATATTTTTGCCCAGACAGAAACTGTAAATGAACCGGAAAGAATTCCGGAAGGGCTAACACTGACGTAATTGTCAATGCCATCATAACTCTGCGCCTTGCCGATTTTGCCAGTTGTCTCCACTGGTTCCGTTGTTCCATATTTTGTGCCCGTATTTGCGTTTGTTGTACTGTCCGCAATTGTGGTGGTGCTGGCGTCATCGGAGTGCCACACGCCTTTAAAATTGGCATCCCAAGTTCCGTCAGTGAGATCTTGCTGATCACTCGCCTTTGAGTTGCCGTAGTACATATAGATGGCTGTGTTTGTTGAATGTTTTAGGGTTGCAACCTTTACCCAAGCTACCAGAGTCCCCGAACTATTCACATATTGTTCTCTTTCGTAAGGTATTTTAGTAGTACCGGTAGAATCGGTAAAGAGGATGTCATGGCCGTCGTTTCGGGCGTGAACTTGCAGGTCGGAGTCGGTTAAACTTATTAGAACGGGGAAGTTTAACTGGTCGGTGTTGGGCACCTTAGTGTGATCAATAGTTATTTCTTTTCTATAGTGCCAACTAGAGTTATACCAGCCTGTTGATGCGGACGTATTACTATGAGGAACATATTTGAAGACGCACAAAAAAGCAATGACTACAAGGAGAATGGTTCCGAGAAGTACAAAACCCTTCAGTAAACTTGAAGCAAGATTTTTACTTTCTCTCAAATTGTGCCAAAATTTTGAAAATAGCTTCTTTAAGAAATTCCTACCTCTATTTCCAAAATTTACCTGGGCTGTCTTTAATGTAACACAAAATTGCCTTGGAAGAATCCCGGTTCGAGACTTTTGAGGGAAAATATGGAGATTTGCGGACAACCGTGGGGGGAGACGAGGGGTTGGTCACTTGGGGGTGCACAAGTTGACTGCGGTTTACACAATTGTTTCCGCTTTCAACGAGGGGAAATACTTCGTAGTTTGACGTGGGTAAATCAAATCTGGTAATTTAATAACGAATATTATGAAAACCTTTAATAAGGTTTCATTATCTGTATTGGTTGTTGCACTTATGCTTGGTCTGTCTGGGTTAGCCAGAGCTGCAACGACTGCAGTGGATCTTGGCACGGCCAAAAATTTTGCGGTTCTGGGCGGATCGGCAATCAACGACACCACCCCCTCTGTTATCAGTGGGAATGTTGGTTTGAGTCCAGCGGGTTGGGGAGGTTCCGCATTGACATGCGCAGAGGTGACCGGGACGATTTACTCCGTCGACGGTTCCGGGCCCCTGCCCTGCAGGGTAACTAACGCCGGAGTGCTCACTCCAGCCAAAAACGACTTAACCACAGCATATACTGACGCTGCTAATCGAACACCGTTTACTACATTATCTAGTGGCGACAATCAGCTCGGTGGGCAAACTCTAACCGCTGGCGTCTATAGGTTCGGTGGTGCCTCAACTGCTAATCTGATCGGTACTCTGAGGCTTGATGCTCAAGGGGATTCGAATGCAGTTTTCATCTTCCAAGCCACATCCACCCTCGTCACGGCATCAAGTAGTGTTGTAAGGCTCATTAATGGCGCTCAAGCTTGCAATGTCTTTTGGCAAGTCAGCTCCTCAGCCACTCTCGGAACCTCCACTACCTTCGTAGGAACCGTAATGGCTGACCAAGCGATTGTAGATACTGGAAGTTCCACGGTCGAGGGGAGACTTTTGGCACGCATCACGGCGGTTACATTAAATGACACCACCATTACCAAACCGGTGTGTGTAGTAACACAGCCAACAATGCCAAACACTGGAGTTGTTCCTGACGCCAAGAGTAGCACCCCATGGAACATCATCATTCCAGCTGGGATTTTCGCTGCCCTATTCTCGTTCTACCTAGCTCGAAAGAGACGGATAATTTAGTTCAAACATTGAGAAGAGTTAACAAATATATTTGCCCACGCCTTCAGGTACGCGAGAATAGTCAGATCAATGTTGGTCTGACCCTTTTGGTTACGTATGAATTTACCTAAAATCTTAATCAAGATAAGTACTGTTATGACAGCTGTCCTTGCAGGATTTGCACTCTTCCCAGCGCTTCCTTTTAGTTTTATTTCTGAGGGTTCAATCCAGAGCGAGCCGGTACTAAACATTAAAAATGCCGGCACTCCTTCAAAACAAGAACAAGTAAGTTTTGGACTACCCCTGCATCTTAGGATTCCAAAAATCAATGTTGATGCTGCTATCGAGCGTGTGGGTCTTACTCCTGAAGGAGCAATGGATATATCAGAAAGCCTGGACGATGTAGCTTGGTATAAAAACGGCCCACGCCCGGGGGAGAATGGCAGTGCTGTTATTGCCGGACACTACGGAGAGAGGAGCGGGAAAATAGCGGTGTTTAACGACTTATATAAATTAAGTAAAGGTGATCAATTGTCCATCAAAGATAGCAAAGGGGTGATTATTTCTTTTGTGGTGCGCAAGATCAAAATATATGACCCGAATGCGGACGCTTCGGACGTGTTCTTCTCAAGTGATAGAAGGTCGCACCTTAACCTCGTTACCTGCGCAGGAGTTTGGAATGAGGATTCAAAAACTTTTTCCAATCGGCTAGTGGTATTTACTGATAAAAAGTAGGCGTACCGTTCTAACCCTGTTCTATTCGAGAAGTTCTTTGATTTTACCTAAGTAGTAGCTGTTCCAACCGCCCTCAATGTCTTTTGCCTCTTCATCCGGGATATTTTCGTGGGTAAGAGAGACCGTGGTGCTCCCACCTTCGGAGCTTAAGGTAAACGTTACCTTGGAGGGTTTTGGCCAGTTGCCTGAGTACCACTCCTGTATTAGCTTTTTGTTTTTTGTAACTTCAATGTTTTTTCCGTGAATGTCTCCGCCCCAAAGTTCAAATTCAAATCCCTCTTCATCCGACATCTTCACTGGTCCCGCTCCCCATTTTTCGATAACTTTGGGTTCCACCAACGCTTCCCAAACTTTCTCAAGAGGCGCGTTGATCTGATACTCTTGTTTAATCGTTTTCATCTCTACAAAAATTATCTCACAACAGAGAACCGATGGGTTGGGGTTTTCAAATCCTTATCGGGGGCTATTCCTGCCCCATGCGTTGACTTTTTCGAGAGAGTAACTTAAAATTATTCAGCGCCTGAAAAGGTGACTTTTGATAACAGGAGGTGTGCTGTGTTCAAGTTTGTGAGCAACTTCAGCCCGGGGACCCTTTCGACGATCGTTGTGATCACCACGCGATAAACCAGCCGGCGCGGCGGGTGCTGGGGTTACTTGGTCCGCCAGTCTCTTGAGTTCTCGAGACCAATCCTGCACCTCTTGAATTCGCATTCCTCGAGCCTTCAGATGATTTACTTCGTCTGAGGGCTCGCTCCATTTTTGGTGGTTTTTAGGGGAAGGGGGCTGGTGTGCACAATTTGGCTGAGAGGTCGGTCCAAATAAATTTGTTAGTTAATAATCCCGAAACCATACCTTTTATCTACTGGTCTTAATAGAGCATAAAATCCGAAATGGATCAGAACGGCTACCAAAAATCCATACGGAAAAGCTATTTTGTCAAATAGTAATGAAAAGACATAACCACCAATTGGTACTAGAGAGAGAATGATGAGTTTTCCTCTAAAATTTAGGTGTCTTACAAAAACTACCGGAAGGTGTCCTGCCAAGAATATTAATGCGAATGTTGTATAGCTAATAACCTGTATAAAAGTGAATGAGTATAACCAAGCTACTTGGAAAATTGAGTTACTTAATCGCCCCATATTTTTATTTTTGTTGAAAATAAACGCCGCCACAAACATTAGACCAAGTATTGATATCCAAAAAGGCATATTAGTAAAAGGCCCGTTGCTAATTAACAGTGTTAAGAGGGTTGTAAATATACAAACATAAGATAAAAGTTTTGGGTTGTTTTCTGTACTTATATTTTTTGGAAGAAGGATGAGGTTATATATATACCAAAAAAGGAACCAGATTGCATAAAGAAATATTATTGTCATAAGTGTCCGATCTTACTGAAGAGATCGGCCGACCCATCTAATCCTTATAACGATAACATTATAACCCGAGAAAACGGGACAAACGGGACAGTATAAAGGGGGGTATCTCTGTAACCCTTCAAGTGTTGAAGTCCTATAGTTTAAGTGGTATAATTTGAGGGTAGTTTAATAAGGTAAAAGATCACTGTTGCAGGTGGCAAATTGCTCCTTGGCTAACTGGGAGCAGTTTGGCACCTACAAAAAGGTGACTCTAACGATCAAGGAAGGAGGAGCGATGAGGAAGATGCTTTCGGCTTTGATGCAGAAGCTACGTACCCTCTCCGATCGGTTTATCGACTGGTTTTGGGCAAGGCGAGGATGGTTTACCTTTACCACCTCGGAACGCTCCCTGAAGGAGCTTTGTCTGGGTCCGCATTGGTGGGATAACCAACCCTTTGCCAACCAGCCGGGTGAAGTGCGGAAACTTCGGCTTAATATCTCGGCTGTGCCAAACTCGTTCAACAAGACTTGGGCCGAGCAGCAGAAGCTTTTGAAGCGGGGTGAATTCGTCCCGACCGTGAGGGATCTGGTCGAGGGACTGATCACCTACCAGAAGACGAGGAAGAGGATCCCTGTCGGTTACTGGGTTCGCACCGGCAGTGTTTTCTTGCCCCGCGACCGGATCAGCGTCAGGTTCTCTTCGGGTGGCGTGGACGTCTACTACGCCTTGAGCGACATTCGTGGCTCGCGCCTCGGATTGCTGGTTGCTCAGAAGTCCACCTGACCCTTGAGTTCTTGAAACCTTGAGATTCTTGAACTCTCGAACCTTTGAGCCCTTGGATGTTTCATTTTGTCCAAGGGCTCGTTCTTTTTTAGTTGCTTTTCCGAGGGATTGACTTAAAATTAGTCCAGCACCTACAAAAAAGGTGACTCTAACGATCAAGGAAGGAGGAGCAATGAGAAAATTGCTCTCAGATTTGACGCGGAAGATACGTGCCCTTTACGATCGGTTCGTCGATTGTGCTTGGGAAGATTGGGGATGGTTTACTTTTACTACCTCAACAGCTTCCCTAAAGGAGCTTTGGGAGCAAAACCGAGATCTCTTCCTGCCGCATCAGGACTTCTGGTGGAAAGATGCGGAGTTTGCCGTAAGGTCAGGTATACCTCGACGGATCAGGCTTCGGGTTAGCGCCGTGCGGGTGCAGGTCTATTTCAACAAGACCTTGGACGAGCAGTGGAAGCTTTTGAAGCGAGGAGAATTCGTCCTGACCGCGAGAGACCTGGTCGAGGGGAAAATTGCTTACTACCGTGCTTACGGCGAGCGGCTCCTTCCCGACTGCGGGTTCCGCACGATTGATATTGCTTCGGACGGCAACCGGGCTATCGTTGGGTTTCGCTCGGTTCCTGGGGGTGGCCACTACTGGGACGACGAGCGTGGCCCAAATCTAGGTCTCGCCGTTGCTCGAACCGCCTGATCCTTGTTCTTTGAGCCTTCGGATGATTCATTTTGTCCGAGGGCTCGTTCTTTCTTAGAGGAGATATTTTCGTTTCTTTGGATTTTGATATAAAGTAAGAAGATGCAGTCCGCACTCTTTGCCCTTTTTGCGTTTATTGGTTATGGATCGGGAGATGTTTTGGGTGGGGTAGTTGCACGAAAGATTAAGGGTTACTCCTCTTCGTTTTGGCTCTATTTGTCCAGTTTTTTAATTTCTTCCGCACTTGTTCCTTTCTTTCTGGATAAACTCGGCAATATAAGCCTACAGACGTGGTTATTAATAATATTCCTTAACTTGATTGGACCCATCCCAGTTGTGGCTTTATACGAGGGGATAAGAGTAGGAAATGCTTCTTTGGTAGGTACCATTGGCTCAGCTTTTGCGGCTTTAACGGTAGTTCTTTCGGTAATTTTTCTTAACGATAAATTATCACTTCTTCAAATTATTTCCATTGCCATAATTTTAATGGGTCTTTTATTGTCCTCTCTCAAACTAAAATCGCTAAGTATTAAAAGTATTTTTGCTGATAAAGGGGTGCCATATGGTCTTGTATCCATGATTGTGTGGGGAATTTATTTTACGTTTATAAGAATCCCCGTAAGAGAAGTTGGATGGTTTTGGCCGTCTTACTTAGCTTTATTGGGTATCCCAGTTATTTTTGTGTACATGCGGCTTAAAAAGATTAAGCTAGAAAAGCCACAAAATTCAAAGATGACGCTTTTTTGTTTTTTGAATGGATTTTTTTCGATTGGAGCAACATTCGCTTATAACTTCGCCATAATGACAGGACAAACATCGGTAGTTGCTCCAATTGTGGGCTCATACCCGGTTCTTTATGTCATCCTTTCTAGGTTTGTTTTTAAGGACAGGCTGACAAAACAACAATTTTTAGGAATATTAATAACGCTTTTGGGGATAATCGCCCTATCATTTTCGAGTGCCTAGTTTCTGCTGAGGCAGTGTAAAAAGGGGTGGATCCTTGCTACCCCCTACACGTTGACTTTTCAGGGGAACAACTTAAACTTAGTCTGGCACCTGCAAAACAGGTGACTACTAACGACAGGAGGTGTGCGGTGGCAACGTCTACTGCGAACCCCAACCCAAGCCAGGCCATCGGACGGTTGTCCGAGTGGTACCGGCGAATGGAGGAAGCGGGTCTGACCTTCGAAGACCTGCAGACTCCGATCGATAACGCCAGCTTCCGGTCGGATCTCGTCCGGTTCTGGCAGGACGGTGGTCGTGATATGGCGAAGGTGATCCATGGGGTCGTTGAGGAGGGTTGGTTCGCCTTCACTACTACCGAAGCCACCCTCAACGAGCTTTGGAAAAGGAACCGGGGCCTTTTCGTTGGAAAAGGGGACCGTTGGTGGAAGGATGATGAACCCTTCGCCAATGAGAAGGGGACAGTGAGAAAGGTTACCATTCGGCTTTCCGCTCTCCCTGGCTCGCTTGACAAGTACGACTTTAGTGAGAGGCTAAATCTGCTTTCTACAGGGGAAGAAGTTTCTACGGTGCGGGATCTGATTGAGGGGTTGATTCTCTACTGGCGGAAAACCAGAAAGAAGCCCCTCTTCGTGCCTTGGACTTGGATGATGACTAAGAGCTTTTCCTCGAAGAACGGAAACCGGGTCGGCGTTACCGTCGGCCCAGAAGGTATCGGCGTCGATGCACATTGGAGTGACCTCCGCTCGAAACAGGTTCTCGCCGTTGCTCGGAACCTCCCGATCAAAGTAATACCTGAAATTGAGTTCGTGGAACCCCGTGCTTCTTGAACCTTAGAGCCCTTGGATGTTTCATTTTGTCCAAGGGCTCGTTCTTTTTTTGATGAGTTTTGGGGTAGGGGATTGGGGAGCTTAATCCTCAACCCGATATAATTAACATATGCCAACAGTAAATACGGGTGCCGAAAGAAGAGAACGGTTGCCGGTAAGTGTTTCGTCAGCGGTTTTTATTG
>Ga0187886_1001516_pt1 | contig 20927 bp, 22 predicted proteins | sample June2016WEW_20_1_FD_133001 | JGI IMG/M metagenome (GOLD analysis project Ga0187886, IMG submission 133001) | Peatland microbial communities from SPRUCE experiment site at the Marcell Experimental Forest, Minnesota, USA - June2016WEW_20_150 | ecosystem: Environmental > Terrestrial > Soil >... | reverse complement strand
GTGGTTCGAGGCTAGGACGCAGGGCGCATTCGTATCGGACGTAGATACGGATGCGCCCGAGGACAACGTCCTCGGGCCGCGAGATCGTGCTCAGCCGGTGTTTCTCTGTTTCCAGCCGAGCTCTAATAAGCAGTGTCGCATTCGTAGCCGGCGGCTACGGGCGCGATCGAGGACAACGAATCGCGTCGCCGAGCGCGGCCAGGCGGTGGAGTGCTTCGTTTCGCTTGGCGCTCAAACAACCCACCCGCGGGGTCGTGAAACGGTAGCGAGGAAAGGCGCGCGAGATGTGCCAGGTCCGTGCCAGAACAGCAACACACCGAGAGCACTCCGGCTCGACGACTCGGCGCCGCCGTTCACCCCCCGCTTCTGAGATCAACGAGGCGCCGCTCGGCATAGCCGATCTCGTCGAAGCGCGCACGGCAACCTTCGCCGGTCGGCGACTGAACCAGGAATCCGATCGACACCTCGCCCTCGCCCTCGAGCGCGAAGTAGCGAACGAGTCGCCAGAAGACGGCGTCCGTCGAAGCGTGAAAGGCGAAGCAATCGCCGAGGCGCGCGATCCGCAGCCACACCTCGGCGCCTTTAACCGCAAACGAGTTGCAGTCGTCGGAGACCCCGCGCGTGACGACCGAGACGACGGTCGGCTCACCCTGAGGCGAGAGCTCGAAACAGAGCTTGGCCCAGTTGCGCTCGTCGCGGTGCAGGAGCAGCACGCCGGCGTCGAAGGTCGAGGCGAACTCGACGCGAACGCGGGCGCTGAGCAGGAAATCGCCGCGCGCAGCGCCGACGAGAGCGGGGGCATTTGCGAGCGGCTCGGCGCGGGCAGGATCGGCGAAGAGATCGGTCGCCGGACCGGTGCCCAGCACCAGGCTGCGCTCCCCCACTTGCCAGTCCTGCGCCGGCGTGAGCCAGCGCAGCGGCATCGGTACAGGTGCGATCGTCGGCGGATCCGTGAGGCTCATCCCCGTGAGCGTACGACAGTGGCGACCTGTTCGCCTAGCTCCGGGATGGGCGCTCGCGATCGCCCACTCCGCGCTGGCGGCGTTTCTCGAAACTCGGTCTCGGCTTCGACGCGCTAGCCGCGTGCCATTGCGACGATCCCGTAGACGGCGAAAGCAACGAGTACGACCCGAAAGAACCAGATCAGGAGCGAAGGGGCGTACCGGAGGTACCGGGGGGTCCGCTTCGAGACCCATACCAAGCCCGGGAGCCCGAGCCATATGAGCGCGAGTACTCCGAAGTACGCGATTGCTGCACCCGCCGTCATGACGGAAACGTATCCGTCGACGCGGCGAGACACTTGGTGAACGGCGTTGTCGAGGCAGCGGTCTCGCGGGGCATGGCACTACGCGTCTCGGCCTACGTCAGTGCCACCTCGACTCCCGTGCCAACCGGGCCGACCAGGCGCGGTACGACGGGCAGGATGCTCTCACGAGCGCAATAGGAGATGTCCTCGGCGAGGTTGGCATTGATCAGGTTGCGAGCGCTCTGGCTGACGCTCAAGCCGTCCTCGGCGCTGGCGAATGAGCGCGCCAGCCTGATTGCGGCCATGGCGGAATCGGTGTGGTCGCCGTCGAGCAGCTCGGCAATGCGACCGGCGACGTAGGCGTCGTCCAGGCAGAGCTCCCCACGGACGCCGGCGCAGAGGATCGCCAGCTCGTCGGTTCCGTCCGCGCGCACCGCGGCGATCAGAGCCTCCAGGTTGAGTAGCGAGGCGACGAGTACCCGCTCGGAGTGGGCGGCGGCGGTCACGAGCAGGCGCGTGCCATTGGTGGTCGAGAGCACCAGCGTCGGAGCGGCGGGCTTGCCCAGGTACTCCCGCGGCGAGTTGCCGAAATCGAAACCGGGGATGTGGACGCACTTGCGCTCGCCCCCGAGCACGGCGGGGCTGTTCTGGCCCGCAAGCGCCCTTGCCTCCTCGATCTCGGTGCAGCAGAGAACGCGCTGGTAGCCAGAGGCGAGGGCCTGGGTAATCGTCGAGGTGGCTCTGAGTACGTCGATGACGACCGCGAGCGGTGCGTCTACAGGTTCTGCGGGGGTAAAGGAGACATGGATTCGCATGGCGAGTACGCTACCGGGAACTCGGCCATGGCGACGTGTTATCGACATCCCGACCGCGAGACGGGGCTTTCCTGCTCGGTCTGCGAGCGCCCGATCTGCACCGACTGCGCGACCTTCGCGCCGGTGGGCATTCGCTGCCCCGATCATTCAGGCAAGCCGCAAGGCGTCGAGCGGGTGACGAAGAGCGTTCAGCGGGCGCACCGCGAAGGCGGCGGCGCGCTGGTGACGCGGGTATTGATCGGCATCAACATCGCCGTCTATCTACTCACCGTGGCGAACGGTGGAGGGATCAACTCGAACGCGGGCAGCATCTACACCCACGGCGTGCTGTTCGGGCCAAGCGTCGCGAACGGCGACTACTGGCGCCTTCTGACATCGGCGTTCATGCATTACGGCCCGTTCCATATCGGGATGAACATGCTCGTGCTCTGGTTCGTCGGAGTACCGCTCGAGGAGCGGATGGGACGCGGCCGCTTTTTCCTCCTTTACCTCGTTTCTGGTCTCGCAGGGGCAGCCGGAGCACTGCTAGCTTCGCCCTGTGCGCTGACGGTCGGGGCTTCCGGTGCCATCTTCGGCCTCTTCGGCGCCGCGGTTATCCTCGAGCTTCAGCACGTATCCATCTTTGGCAGCTGGCTCTACACCGTGATCATCCTCAACCTGGCCTTCACCTTCGGGGCCAGCGGAATCTCGGTCGGAGGCCACATCGGCGGTTTGATCGGCGGCGCCCTGGCCATGCTCGGTCTGTCGCGCTTCGGTCGCACCCATGCCCTGTACGGGCGGGCGGGCTTCTTCGGCTATTTCGTTCTGCTCGCGGTTGGAGCCGGCAGTGTCGTGCTCGGCATCTGGGCGGCGAAACAGGGCTGCAGCGCGATCCTTTAAAAGGCGAGCTTGGCCCGCTGCCTGCGCGCCCTGAACTCGGCTGTCCAAGCCGCGAGCCGCAGGCCGAACCAGAAGATCGAAAACACTCCGTAGAAGAGGATCAGCGCGAAGAACAGGCAGATCCACCAGACCGCCCAGCGAAAGGGGCTGATCTTCGGGGGCTCTCGGTAGCTCGCCCGGCTCTGCTCATTTGCCCCGCTGTGCGATTCCACGCGGGCAGACTAGCGTAGAGCCTATCCCACTAGGCCTGCACGCCCGACGCGGCCGATCCGTGGCGCCAGCGGCCGGAGGACTGCTTTCCGCACTACCAGTGCGCCTTCACAGCCCTCCGGCCGCTGGCATCCGCGGCTTGACCACCTCAGACGCACATCCCTACCGGAATAGGCTCTTAGACGCCGACCTGCGCCCGGCCCAGGCGATCGCCGATCTGCTCGAGCGCCTCCCGCGCCGCGTCTCGAACCTCGGCGTCGTGGTCGAGAAGGGCACTGCGGAGCGGACGCAGCGCGCTCGTGTCGCCGATCTTCCCCAGTGCTTCGGCGGCGGCGCTGCGCACGATCTCGGACGCGTGCGGGTTGCTCAGGCAGGCGATCAGAGGTCCCACGGCTCGCTCATCGCCGATCTCGCCCAGCGCCCTCGCCGCAGCCGCGCGCATCGAGCGCGAATCGTCCTCCACCAGCACCGTGATCAGCGGCTTGACCACACAGCAGCCGATCTCGACCGCACGGTCGATGAGATGGAGCGCAAGGTAGTAGCGGGCGCCGTTCTCGTCACAGCTCGGTCGCCAGCCAAGCCGGGCGAGCGAACGGGCGGCCATCCGGCAGACGTCGTAGCGGCGGTCGGCCAGAGTCTCCACGAGCGGCCGGAAGACGCGCGCATCGCCAATTTTACCTAGCGCCTCCGCCGTCGCGGCACGCACACCGGCGTCGCTGTCGGCCAGCGCCGCTACCAGCGGCTCGACCGCATGGTTGTCGCTGAGGCAGCCGAGAGCCCGTGCCGCCGACTCGCGCACGTAGGCGTCGCTGTCCATAAGCGAGGAGAGAAGCGGCCCGACCGCCTGCCGATCGCCGAGCTGACCGAGCGCCTCGGCGGCCTTGGCGCGCACGAGACGATCGCTGTCTGCGAGCTCCGCCGCGAGCGGATCCTCGGCGCGCATGTCCCCGATCTTCCCCAGGGCCTCCGCCACAGCCGCGCGCACTTGCGCGTTAGTGTCCTCGAACTCGGCCAGGAGCGGCTCCTCGGCCTCGGCGTCTCCGATCTGGCCAAGCGCTTCGGCAGCCGCCATGCGCACGTGCCAGTCGTGATCGCGGAGCGCCACCACCAGGGGCAGCTCCGCGCGCCTATCGCGGATCGAGCCGAGTGTCCGCGCCGCCTCGGCGCGCACCTCGGGCGCCCTATCGCCGAGCGCGCCGAAAAGCACATCCAGCTCGCCGATTCTGGCCAGCGCGCGCAGAGCCTTCACACGCAGGTCGGGCTGCCCCGCCGACGCCAGCACTCGCGCCAACCCCGCGACATCGCCCTTGCTCTCCAGCTTCTCTACGTTCAACCTTCCGAAACGGAACATGGACTGCTCTCCAAGCTCGCTTCGGGCGCAGTTGGCGGAGTCCGCAGACGACCTGCGTCCAGAGTCGCCTGTCGTTCTCAGTGTAGGACGACGAAAAGGGAGCTACAAGCGAAGATCTTTTTTTGCAGGGAAATTCACCCGCGTGAACGCTTTTCAGCAAGCCGCGAGCGCCTCGGCGTAGAAGCGCAGGTACCGATCGATGTGCTTGTTCCAGTAAGAGCCGGAGTGCGAGCCCGGCCAGACGTGGAAGGTGATCTTCTGGCCGTGCGCGAGAAGGACGCGAGCCAGCTCCCTGTCGGCCGAGGCGAACGGATCCTGATCACCGACATCGATCCAGACGCGAGTGTCGCCGAGGGGTCGGAAGCGACCGGCCGATATCTCGGTGACGTCGTTGCGGTCGAAGTCCTCGGCGTTGTCGAAGGCGCCCTCGGGCGTCTCGCCGCCCGTCCGCCAGATCGCCGGCGAGTGCCCGCCGACCGCACAGAAGAGCCCGGGACTCTGCAACCCGAACCGGAGCGCGCCGAATCCGCCCATCGAGATACCGCCGATAGCGATCCGGCCCCGGTCGGCTCCCAGCCTGGCGACGGCGGCCGGGATCGCCTCGTTCAGCACATAACTACCCCAGCGGCCGTCGGCGCGGTCGTGGTAGTAGCTGTGATCGCCGCCGCCCACGAGCAGGAGATCCGGCGCGCGCGATCTGAGTCTGGCGAGCGCGTCGAACCAGTACCGAGTCAGGTAACTATCGGGAGAGGAGCCACGCCCGGGTAGAAGAACGAGCAACGGCCGGCCGGCTCCGCCGCCCTTGGGAGCGACGACGATCTCCTCCAGCGCGCGCGCGACCAGGGTGCTCCTGACGGTGAAGTGCGTCACCTTGGCTCCGTGCCGGTCGGGCTCGAACATCCGGTTGAGGCGAAACAGCCCCCAGCCGGCGAGCGAGAGAAGCGCGGCGACGATCGTCAGGCCAAAGAGGCGGCGGCCGAGCACGGCCCGACCCTATAACCTGTCTGCCCCGAGCGGCAACAGGGAACCGTCGATGAGTGAGGACAGCAAGATAAACGACGTCGTGACGATGGAGAAGATCGTTTCGCTCTGCCGCCGGCGCGGTTTCGTCTTTCCGTCTTCGGAGATCTACGGCGGGCTGGGTTCCTCGTACGACTACGGCCACTACGGCGTGCTGGCCAAGAACAACGTCAAGGCACGCTGGCTGGAGGCGATGACCCAGGAGCGCGACGACATAGTGGCGCTCGACTCGACGATCATCCTGCATCCCCGCGTCTGGGAGGCCTCCGGGCACGTCCAGAGCTTCTCCGACCCGCTCGTCGACTGCCGCAGCTGCAAGAAGCGCTTCCGGGCCGACGATCTCGAGCATTGCGAATGCGGCAAGAAGCCGAGCAAGCATCCCGGCGAGACGTCGGACTGCGACCTCACCGAGCCGCGCCAGTTCAACCTCATGTTCGAGACGACGATCGGGCCGGTGCAGGAGTCAGGCTCCAAGGTCTTCCTTCGCCCCGAGACGGCGCAGGGCATCTTCATCAACTTCAAGAACGTGCTCCAGTTGGCGCGGCGCAAGCCGCCCTTCGGCATCGCCCAGATCGGCAAGTCGTTCCGCAACGAGATCACGCCGGGCAATTTCCTTTTCCGCACGCGCGAGTTCGAGCAGATGGAGCTCGAGTTCTTCGTGTCGCCCAAAGAGTCGAAGCAGTGGTACCGCTATTGGCTCGAGGAGCGAATGGGCTGGTACCGCCGCTACGGCCTGCGCGAAAGCCACCTGCGTCTGCGTTCGCACTCCCCCGAGGAGCTCTCCCACTACTCGAGCGCGACCGCCGACGTCGAGTACCTGTTCCCGATCGGCTGGGCGGAGCTGGAAGGGATCGCCAACCGCGGCGACTACGACCTCAGCCGTCACACCGAGTTCTCGGGGGTCAAGCTCGAGTACGTCGGGCAGGACGGCGAGCGCTACGTCCCGCATGTGATCGAGCCCTCAGCCGGCGCCGACCGCTCGCTCCTTGCCTTCCTCGTGGATGCCTACGACGAGGAGATCGTGGCCGAGCGGGAGCGCACCGTGCTCAGGCTCCACCCGCAGATCGCACCGGTGAAGGTGGCCGTGCTGCCCCTGATCGGCAAGAACGAGGACATGGTCGCCAAGGCACGCTCGCTCTATGAGGAGCTGCGCCTGCGCTTCCTGAGCGAGTACGACGACTCGGGCGCGATCGGACGCCGCTACCGGCGCCAGGACGAGATCGGAACGCCCTGGGCCGCCACGATCGACGAGCAGACGCTCGAGGACGACACCGTCACCATCCGCGACCGTGACTCGCTGGCGCAGGTGCGCGTCGCCATCTCTCAGGTCGGCGCTTACGTCGCCGAGGCGCTGGCTGCACCCTGGCAGACGCCGAAGTCCGGTTGAACGAGATCCCGGCGCCCATCCCACGCCCGCGGGGTCAGATCTTGCATTTCGGCACTCGACGCTCGAGGCGCCGTTTGATCTGAGATCGGTGGCGTCTGGTGCGGAAGAGCTATGCGGGGCCGACAAAGATCTGCGCTGCACGATTGCAAGATCTGACCCCGGGAGGAGCCGGGCGGTTAGCCGGGCGCCTGGCGTTCCATCAGCCTCGCGTTCGGCGCGGCGAAGCCGAACTTCCGGTAGAGGCCGTGAGCGTCGACGGTGTGCAGGACCCAGCGCATGTGCGCGAACGGGCCCTCCTCGACGCTGAAGCGCACGATCATGGTGCCGAAGCCGCGGCGGCGGTACTGGGGCAGGACGTAGACGTCGGCCAGGTAGGCGATCGCGGCCCCGTCCGAGACGGTACGGGCGAAGCCGATCTGATGGCCGCTGTGGTAGAGCCCGACGACACGACTCGCCTCGCGCACGAGCCGTTGCTGGACCTCGTATGGGCGGCCTTTGGCCCAGTAGCACTCGGTCGAGAGGAAGCGATGCACCTCGCGAACGTCGATCCTCGCGGAGCTGTCATCCAGCTCGAAACCGCCTGGCATCTCCTTCTTCATGCCGAGAGCGTACGCAAGCGGAAGCCGCCGTGCTCTTCGTAAGTGGCGGTGACGACGGTCAGGCAGTCGCGTGCCGCCCTTTCGGTCAATCCGACCGCGTCGGATTCAGCGAGCGGGCGCCGTAACAATCCCTCGATCCCGGCGAACCCGGCGGCCGAGAGCGCCAGCGAGCCCGGGGCGCACTTACTGCAGACGACACCGCCCGCTCTGGCCGAGTAACCGGCGAAGGGCGGCCCGCTTCCGCACTCGGCGCAGCTGCCGAGGTGAGGCAGATAACCGGCCAGCCAGATCAGCTTGAGCTGGAAGGAAAGAGAGAGCGGATCGAGCGAAGCCGCGGCAGGCGCACGGCTCGGAATCTCGTCGAGCAGGTCGAGGAAGCGCGTCAGCGCCTCGAAGGCGCGCGGGTTCGACTCCTGCTCTCCGAACAGGTGCAGCATCGCCTCGGCGCCGATCATCCCGACTCCGAGCCGATAGGACTCTTCGCGGACGGCCCGGTGCGAGCGCAGCAGCTCGACCCCGGTAATCGTGCCCAGCTCGCCCCTGCCCTCGTGCAGCATGATCTCCACGTGCGAGAGCGGCTCCAGCCGGGCGCCGAAGCGCGACTTGGTCTTGCGTATTCCCTTCGCCACGGCGCCGATGCGGCCGCGCTCGAGGCTGTAGATGTGGAGCACGCGGTCGGCCTCGCCCAGCCGAAACGAGCGCAGGACGACGGCCTCTGTCTTCAGCGCCTTACCCATACAGCCAGTGTAGAGGCGGCTCCGGTGGGCGAGTGCCGTCGCCCTGGCTCAGCCCGGACGGCGCTGGCAGCGCGGACAGAACCAGGTTCCGCGCCCGGCGATCCTGGTCTTCGAGATCTCCGTTCCGCAGCGCTCGCAGGACTCGCCCTCGCGTCCGTAGACACGGAACTCAGCCTGCATCGAGCCGCTCTCTCCGCTCGGGAGGGCGTAGTCGCGCAGGGTCGCTCCCTGGCGGGCGATTCCGGCCTCGAGCGTTTCGCGGATTCCGTTGTGCAGGCGAACGAGCGCCGGCTTGCCGAGCGAGCCGGCCGGCCGAGCCGGATGCAGCCGCGCCCGCCAGAGCGCCTCGTCTACGTAGATGTTCCCCAGCCCGGCCAGCGTGCGCTGATCGAGCAGAGTCGCCTTTAGCGGCGCCCGGCGCCCGGTCAGGCGCTCACGCAGCAACTCCGGCGTGAACTCCGGCGATAACGGCTCGGGGCCGACGCGCCCGGCCAGGTAGCTCTCGAGCCCGTCCGCCGTGAGCAGGCGCCAGGTTCCGAAGCGGCGCACGTCGCGGTAGGCGAGCTCCGAGCCGTCGTCGAGCACCAGGACGGCGCGCTCGTGCGTGATCGCCTCGCCGCCGCCCGGGCGCCGGTGCCGGAGCGAGCCGGTCATGCGCAGGTGCACGGCCAGCGTGCTCCCGCTCTGGAGACGAAGGAGGAGGAACTTACCGCGGCGCTCGATCGCGATGATCCGCTCATCCGTAAGCCGCGCCGCCACGACGGGCGGCGGCTCCGGCCGAACGAGTCTCGGGTCGAGAATCTCCGCCCGCACGATCCTCCTACCAACGGCGAGCGGCTCCAGCTCGCGTCTGATCGTCTCGACCTCAGGAAGCTCGGGCACTCGATCAGCCTAGCGAGGCTTCGATTACTAGTTGCCGGTCGCCGGAGCGTTTACACTCAACCCGTGAACGCCACCACGCTCGCGTCGATCCGGCGAACGGTCCTATTCGTGATGATCGGGTCGGTCGTGGTGACGGCTCTGCTGGCGATCGGCGCCCTCCTCATCGGCCATTTCTCGGGCATCCAGGTACGCATTCTCCTCACCACCCTGGCTCTGGCGACGGCGAGCGGCCTGGGTCTCGCCAGCGGTAGCTCATGGCCGGTGTACCGAACTCTGTCCGGTTCCGGTGTTGTGCTTGCAGCCGCTGCCTTCGCGGGCGCGATACCGCCCCTCTGGCTCAGGGGAAACAAAGGCTGGGAGGTTTGGATCAGAACGGTCGGTATCATGTATGTGCTCGCAGCGGCCCTCGCCTATGCGACTCTGCTCATCTCTCGCCGTCGCGCCGGCGAGCGCCCGGCGGTTACCAACACTCGCCTGGCAGCTCTCCTCGCTCTGACCTGGCTGACGGCAATGATCTCGCTCCAAATAGCGTCTAAAAGGCTCTCGGACAGCCCAGGCTTCGGCCGCCTGATGGGCGTCGCCATCGTGCTGACCGTGGCCACGACGCTGGTGACGCTGATCCTGCAGCGCCTCGAGACGCCGGCCAGGGGAAAGGTGCCTGCCATAAGCGTGACCGGACGTACGATCGCGTCGGTCGAGCGGCGAAAGGGCGAAACGATCCTCGTGCTCGACGACGGACGCCGGCTGCCGCTCGCGGGCGACGTCACACTCGAGTAGCGCGCTAAGGCGTGACTATCGGCTTGCCTGGAAGCGAGCGGCCGGGCGAGCGGCCGCCGAGCCAGGCGTTCACGGTCGCGCCGACATCGGCCGGCTCGCCCTCGTGGATGCGGCCGGCGGCGTTCGTGCCCTCGACGTAGGCGAGCAGGAGTTCGTACTCGCGCGTGTGGTCGGTGCCCTCCGTGGTCGGGTCGCAGCCGTGATCGGAGGTGAGTACGAGCAGGTCGCCATCGCGCAGGTAGGCGAGCAGATCGGGCAGGCGACTGTCGAAATCCTGCAGCGAGCGGTGGAAGTTAACCGGGTCGTTGCGGTGTCCCCAGAGCATGTCGGTCTCGACCAGATTGGTGAAGATGAGGCCGTTCTCGAGCTCGTCGAGCAGGCGCTCGGTTTGGGCGATTCCCTCGGCGTTCGACTTGGTCGGGATCGATTCGTCGATGTCGCAACCGGCGAAGATGTCGCCGACCTTGCCGACCCCGAAGACCTTGGCGCCGGCTTCGTGGACGAGTGTGAGGTAGTTGGGGCGGCGCGGCTGGAGCGAGAAATCGCGCCGGTTGGGTGTGCGTTCGAAGGCGCCCGTTTCGCCCACGAAGGGCCGCGCGATAACTCGCCCGACGTTGTGCTTGCCGGCGAGGAGCTCGCGCGCGACAGCGCAGGCTCCGTACAGCTCTTCCAGCGGGATGACCTCCTCGTGCGCGGCGATCTGGAAAACGGAGTCGGCCGATGTGTAGACGATCCACTTGCCCGTCTCCATGTGCTCCTCGCCGAGCTCCTGGATGATGTCCACGCTGGAGGCGACCTTGTTACCGAGCACGCCACGGCCGGTGCGGTGCATGAACGGGTCGATGACCTCGAAGGGGAAGCCGTGCTGATAGGTCGGCAGCGGCTGCGGCATGACCACGCCCATCAGCTCCCAGTGGCCGGTGGTCGTGTCCTTGCCCGCGGAGCGGGGCGCCAGGCGACCGGCTATCGCGGGCGCGCCGGGCTGAGGCGGACAGCCTTCGAGCGGAGCGACGTTGCCCAGGCCGAGAGCCTCGAGCATCGGTAGGTCGAGCCCACCGACCGCCTTCGCAACATTGCCAAGCGTGTTCGCGTTCTCGTCGCCGTAGCGTGCCGCATCGGGGAGCGCACCTACTCCCACCGCATCGAGCACGATTACGCAGGCCCGCGCCATATGGCTATTCTAGGGAGCGGTGGCCACGGTACTCGGAGTAATCGGACTGATCATCTTCATCGCCTGCGTTATTACGATCGCGGCGGCCGTTACCTGGCTCGTGGTCAAGATCAGTCCGACCACCGCGGGCAAGAAGCCTACTCCGAAGAGCGGCTAGTCCTTTAGCGCCTCTCGCCTGGATCTAGGCCGCCGCGCTGTCCCGGGCCGCGTCCACCAGCGCGAGCGTCACGTCCACCATCCGTTTGAGATCATCGACGGCGATCTCCTCCTCGGGCGAGTGGATGTGGGCCATGCCGTTGGAGAGGTTGACGGAGGGGAGGCCGCCCGCGTTGAAGACGTTGGCGTCGGCGCCACCGCCGGTGAGTCCGAGCTTGGGCTCGATACCGCAGCTCTTGAGCGCGCTCTGCGCCAGAGCTACCGGCAGGTCGTCGGGCTTGAAGCGGTAGCCCCGGTAGATCTCGACTACCTTGGTCTCGGCCCGGCACTCGCTCTGCTCGGCGGCGAAGGCGATCGTCTCGAGCATCTCCTCGATCAACCCGAGCTGCGTCTTCTCGTTGTGCGAGCGGATCTCGGCCTCGAGCTCGCAGAGCCCGGGGACGATATTGCGCGCCTGACCGCCGCGAACAACGCCCACATTGGCGGTCGTCTCCTCGTCGATCCGGCCGAGGCGGAAGTCGGCGATCGCCCGCGCGCAGGCGACGATCGCGCTCCTCCCCTCCTCCGGCGCGATCCCCGAATGCGCAGCCCGGCCGATGAAACTCGCGTGTAGCTCGCGGTGGTAGGGCGCTCCGAGGATGATCTCGCCGATCGGAGCCGCCTGGTCGTAGACGTAGCCGACCTTGGCCTCGAGCGAGCCCAGGTCGAGGTGCTTGGCGCCCTGGAGCCCGACCTCTTCCACGACCGTGAAGACGAGCTCGACGCCCGCGTGCGGGCGGTGCTCCTTGACGATTCGTCGCGCCGCCTCCAGCATCGCCGCGACCGCCGACTTGTTGTCGGCACCGAGGATCGTCCCGGCGGCGTTGCGTACGACTCCGTCGGTGACGACCGGCTCGATCGCTCCCTGTGGCGGCACCGTGTCGAGATGCGAGCAGAGCATGATCGGCACACCGCCTTCCTGCGCGCCCGGCAGGCGGCAGACGATGTTCCCCGACTCGGACGGAACAAGCGGAGCGGAGCCGTCCTCCCGGGGATCGAGCCCGAGCCCGCGCAGATAGGCGAGCACGTAGTTGGCCGCGGCACGCTCCTTGCCCGACGGGCTCGGAATCCGAGCCAGCTCGCAGAAGAGCGTCAGAACGCGATCAGGCATCGCCCGATTCTAGAGCCATCCCGCGGAGCGGCAACCTCGGTTTCGAGATCGCTACGCGCTTTCGCTGCTTGCGCCGGCCGTCTCGGCGCCGGCCGCCGAGTAAGCGCTGCCGCGAGCAACCGCCCGCTCGAGCGCGGCGCCGACGAAATCGCGGTAGAGCGGCGCCGGCCGCGTCGGGCGGGACTTGAACTCCGGGTGGAACTGGCTGGCGACGAACCAGGGATGGTCCGGAAGCTCGACGACCTCGACCAGGCGGCCGTCCTGGTAGGTGCCCGAGATCACGAGTCCCGCCTCGACCAGGCGCTCGCGATAGATGTTGTTGACCTCGTAACGGTGCCTGTGGCGCTCGTGGATGACCGGCTCGTCGTAGGTGGCGCGAACTTTCGTTCCCTCGGCCAGCTCGACGGCGCTGGCGCCCAGCCGCATCGTTCCGCCCAGATCCTCCACCTCTTTCTGCTCGGGCAGGAGGTCGATGACCGGATAGGGCGTCTCGGGATCCATCTCGGTCGAGTTGGCGCCGTCGAGACCGGCCACGTGGCGGGCGAACTCCGAGACGGCGACGTGCATACCCAGGCAGATGCCCAGGTACGGGATCTCCTGCTCGCGTGCGACCCGGCAGGCGAGGATCTTCCCCTCCCAGCCGCGAGAGCCGAAGCCGCCGGGAACGAGCACGCCGTCCACCTGCTCGAGCTCCTGACGGGCCTCCTCGAGCGACATGCCCTCCGAGTCGACCCAGCGTACGCGCACATGGCAACCGTGGTAAATGCCGCCGTGCTTGAGCGCCTCCAGCACCGACAGATAGGCGTCCTGGAGCTTGACGTACTTGCCCACGAGCGCGATCTCGACCTCGCCCTCGAGCTTGCCGATGCGGGCGACGAGATCCTCCCACTCGCCCAGATCGGTGGCGCCGGCCGGCAATCTGAGCTTCTCGCATACGAGCCGGTCGAGCCCCTCGCGCTTGAGGATGGTGGGTACGAGGTAGACGTCGGCCACGTCCGGATTGCCGATCACGGCCTCGCGGTCGACGTCGGTGAAGAGCGCGACCTTGTCGCGGATGTCCTGCGAGATCGGCTCGTGCGAGCGCGCGACGACGATGTCGGGGTGGATACCGATGCGCCTGAGCTCGTTCACGGAGTGCTGGGTCGGCTTGGTCTTGAGCTCGCCGGCGGCCTCGATGAAGGGCACCAGAGTGACGTGGATGTAGAGCACGTTCTCCTGCCCGACCTCGCGCCGGAACTGGCGGATCGCCTCGAGGAAGGGGAGCGACTCGATGTCGCCCACGGTGCCGCCGATCTCACTGATGACGACGTCGGCCGGGGTCGTCTCGGCGACGCGGCGGATGCGGTGCTTGATCTCGTTGGTGATGTGCGGGATTACCTGCACGGTCGCGCCCAGGAACTCACCCTTGCGCTCCTTGCGCAGTACCGTCTGCCAGATCGCCCCGGACGTGTTCGAGGAGGCGCCGGTGAAGTTGAGATCGATGAAGCGCTCGTAGTGGCCGATATCGAGGTCAGTCTCCGTCCCGTCCTCGGTCACGAACACCTCGCCGTGCTGGAAGGGACTCATCGTGCCGGGATCGACATTCAGGTAGGGATCGAACTTCTGCACCTGAACGGAGAGGCCGCGCGCCTTGAGCAGGCGTCCGAGCGACGCTGCGACGATGCCCTTGCCCAGGGCCGAGACAACGCCTCCGGTCACGAAGATGTACTTTGTCGCGCGCGCGCTCACAATCCGCTCCTTCCAGGCCGATCGACAGATACGGGCATGGCACCGGACTCGCGGCTCGTTCTGCTTTTCGGGAGAGACGGTTGTTCGGGCGATCGAATCGCACGCTCGAGAATCGTCAGGTCTCGCCTCTCCACTGAACGCAAAGCTACCACGACGGGGATCATTTCCGAATCTCCATCCCCATCAGCACCATGACCAAAGGATCGTAGGGCGGCGGTAGGACGGCGCCTCCCCGGGGGAAGAGTCTCGATCTGCTTCTCTTCGCTGCGGCACTTCTTTACGCCGCCCGCCACCGAGCCACCCACCCGCGGGGTCGTTACAAACTACTGTCCCGGCGAGACGAAAAGCGCTCCTGGATGTGCCGATACTGCGCCGATTTCGAGACGGACCGTCTCGCCGCCAGTACGCTCCTCTGCTCGTCGCGAAGAGCGTCGACGGTAATCATCGAGAGTCGGATTGAGGTCGGTACTAGCCGGCCTCGCGCGAGGCGACCGTAGCCAGGAACTCCTCGCCGCCGAGCATGCGCTCGATCTCCGCCGCGCGTTCTCCGGGCTCGAGTGCGTCGATGCGCGTGTGCGTGGGATCGCCGGAGATCTTCTCGACCAGGAAGTGACACGCGGCTCTGCTGGCGATCTGGGGCAGGTGTGTGATCGTGATCACCTGGGCGCGGGTGCCGAGGCGTTCGAGCGTGTCGGCAACCGTATTCGCCGTGCGGCCGCCGATGCCGGCGTCGATCTCGTCGAAGACAAGCGTCTCACCTCCGGCCACGGCCGCCAACGCCAGCGCGATGCGGGAAAGCTCGCCGCCGGATGCCGTCTCGGCGACCGGCGCGAAGGGCAGGCCGCGGTTGGGACGGATCAGAAAGGCGACCTCGTCGGCGCCGCTCGGCCCGGGCTCGCGCGCGGTCAGCTCGACCCGGAACTCGCCCTCCCCCAACCCGATCTGCCCCAACTCGGTCGCAACGGCCGCGGCGAACGGCTCGGCGGCGGCACGCCGGGCGGCTCGTAACTCTTCGGCCAGCGCGCGCACGCGCTCCTCAGCCGCGTTCATCTCGGCCTCCGCGACGGCGATAGGATCGACTCCCTCGTCCACCTGCGTAAGCTCCACTCGCGCCGCAGCGGCACGCTCCATCAGCTCGGCGAAGTCGAGGCAGCTGAAACGCCTCTTCGCCACAGCGATCCGGTCTAGCTCGGCCTCCAGCTGCTCGAGCCGGTCGGGCTCGACCTCGAGCGAGGCCAGGAAGGCGGCAAGCGAGCTGGCGCTCTCGCGCAGCTCGAGCTCGACACCGCGCAGCTCCTCACCGTAGGCCGCCAGCTCGGGCGCCAGACGCTCGAGTGGCGCGATCGCACGCTCGGCGGCCGCGACCAACCCCGCGGCTCCGTCCCCTTCTTCCGGCGCCAGCGCCTCGAATGCCTCCTGCGCCGCCTGCGCCAGTTCGGCCACGTGGCGGATGCGCTCGCGCTCGGCGCGCAGCCTCTCCTCGCTGCCTGGATCGAGATCCTCGGTCGCCTCCACGAGCGCCCGCTGCTCCTCCAGCCGAGCCTGCATCGCGCCTGCGTCGCGCGCCAGCTCGGCGTAGCGGCGCCTGGCCGCCTGCAGCTCACGCCAGGCCCGACGCGCCTCTACTCTTCTGCGGCTCTGCTCCTCGCCGGCAAAGGCGTCGAGCAGACCGAGCTGGTAGGAGGGACGGGCGAGCCGCCGCTGCTCGAACTGTCCGGACATGGCGATCAGGCGCTCGGCGGCGGCGGCGGCATCCTCGCGGGCGATCGCGCGCCCCCAGGCATAGGCGCGAGTGCGTCCGTCGGCGAAGACTCTGCGCGCCAGCACGAGACCGTCCTCCCCGTCGGGCCGCAGCTCGGCCAGCGTCGCGAACTCCTCCTCGTCGAGCAGCCCCTCGGGCAGCTCCAGCTCTGCTTCGACGTAGGCCTCCTCGGCGGCCTGGCCAACTGCGGAGGCCTCGCCCTTCTGACCGAGCAAGAGCCCGATCGCCTGGGCGAAGATCGTCTTGCCGGCGCCGGTTTCGCCCGTGATCACGTTCAGTCCGGGCGCGAGCTCGAGCTCCGCCTCGCGGATCAAGACGAGGTTCTCGATCCTGAGCCTACGCAGCATTTGAGTCCGGGACGAAGGTCACTCCCGGAGAGGCTAGCGACCGGACAGGACTGCGGACAGTTGTCGCTTCAGGACAGATGACGGCGCGGACGGCGCCGTGCGCGTAAGCCACCCGAGTCGAGCGCCGGCAGTCGCGGTCGAATAAAGAATTCCGGCCCTGCCGGTGTCATATAGTCAATGAGTTCGAAGCTCGTAACGATCGAGTCGATCGAATCCGTTTACCGCAAGCGGGGCGCGGACTTGTTCCGCCTCGCGCTCGCCCGCACATCCGACCCGGAGCGTGCCCGCGACGCCGTTCAGGAAAGCTTTGCTCGCGCAATCCGTGCGCGTACCGGCTTCCGCGGCTCGGGGTCGCTCGAAACGTGGATCTGCCGTTGCGTCTTGAATGCGACCTCTGATACCCGCCGGCCAGTCGGCGAGTACGCGCTCCACGAAGCGGATACGGAAGGCGTCGGATGGAAACCGGCAACAACCGATGCCGACGTGCGTGCTGCAGTACGCCGGCTACCGGCGCGCCAGCGGGACGTGCTTTTTCTTCGCTTCTACCTCGATTACGACTACCTGACGATCGTCGAGACGCTCGGGATCGAGACTGAAACCGTGTCAGCGACTTTACACGCCGCCCGGAAGAATCTGACTCGGGCGCTCGAGGAGGCAACAAGATGACATTCGACGACGATGCGCTCAACCGGCTCACGCCCGCACTTCCCTGGAAGCCCGATTGGGCCGACGCACTCGAACGCGCAGGCGAACTCGATCCACGCCGGCGGCAGCCGTGGGCCAAACGTCGTCTGATCCTCACACTTGCTCTTCTCGCGGCGGTTCTCATCCTGCTTGTCGCGCTTGGTGCGGCGAGCGCGTGGCGGTTCTTCGGGTAGGGAGCGAGTCCTAGGAAGGAAAGATCTCGCGGAAACGCCGCACGAAAGTCACTTCCGGTAGCAGCGCCAACAGCCCGCGCTTCTCGCCGAAAGTGACCTGCGCATGCTGTCCGAAGTCGAGCTTGACCAGCGGATGGCCGTCGACGAGCACCGAAACGGGGATGTCGGCCGTCTCGTTACGGGCCACGAGCGACTGCCCGCGCGGAACCACGAGCGGGCGCGCGGCGAGCGTGTGCGGGGCGACGAAGGTGATCGCCATCACGTCGATGCCCCAGACCAGCACCGGACCGCCGTTCGAGAGGTTGTACGCGGTCGATCCGATCGCAGTCGCGCAGACCATGCCGTCGCAGGCGACCTTGCCGTAATCCTCGCCGCCGACCTGCCAGTTGAGCTCGACGACGCGTCCGTGCGTCGCGGAGATGATCACGATGTCGTTGATCGCGGCGCGGCGCTGGCCGTCCGCCTCGACCTCGAGGGTCGGGAGCTCGAGCAGGCGGTAGTCGCCGGCGAAGGCTCGCTCGACGCCGCTCTCCAGCTCGGCGCCGGGGGCGGAGGTGAGGAAGCCGACGCGGCCGTAGTTGACGCCGAAGACCGGGATGCCGCTGTCGAGGAGGCTGTCGAGCGTGCGTAGCATGGTTCCGTCGCCCCCGAGCACGACCACGAGGTCGGCCTGGTGGATGTCGTCGTCTCCGGCCGGGAGGCCGTGCTTCTCGCGCTCTTCCTTCGGAAAAAGCAGCGTCACATCTTCGTGCTCGGCGACGGCACGCAGGCGCTCGAGCCCGTCGCCGATCGTCTCGACGTGGCCGTGCGTGATCACGGCCGCCTTGCGCACCTGTTTATTGGGCGGCATCGGCAATCCATTCCTCGAGCTCGGCTGGGAGCTCGGGCTTACGGTCGTTGACGAGGTGAATGAAGATCTCGCGGTTTCCCTTCGGTCCCGGTAGTCCGGAGTCTACGACGCCGACCACTCGCGCATGCCAGTGGAGCGAAGCTTCCGCGACCTCGCGCACTACCCGGCGACGGATCTCGGGGGCGCGGACGACGCCGCCTTTGCCGACCTCCTCCCGACCGGCCTCGAACTGCGGCTTGACGAGAGCGAGCGCCTGCCAGCCCGGCACGGCCAGCGCGAGCGCCGGCGGCAGCACGAGCTCGAGGCCGATGAAGGAGACGTCGCAGACGATCAGCTCGGGCGCGAACGGGAGCTCGCTCAGCTCGCGCGCGTTCATCCGCTCCAGCACGGTAACGCGCGAATCGTCTCGTAGCTTCTGCGCGAGCTGCCCGTAGCCGACATCCAGCGCGATCACGCGCCGGGCGCCGCGCTGGAGCAGGCAATCGGTAAAGCCGCCAGTCGAGGCGCCGACATCGAGGCAGTCCCTCCCGGCCGGATCGATGCCGAGCAGGTCGAGCGCATGGGCGAGCTTCTCGCCTCCGCGCGAGACGAACGGCGCCTTCGCCGCGAGCTCGATCTCGGCGTCCTCGGCCACCTGCTGCCCGGCCTTCGAATAGCCGCGCACTCGGCCCGCCATTACGAGCGCCTGGGCTTGCGCCCGCGTCTCGGCCAGGCCGCGCTCGACGAGGAGGATGTCGAGGCGTTTCTTTTCTGGGCGATCGCTCATTGCTCGTCACCGGTCTTTTCATCCCGGGCTAGTACTTCTCGGGGTACAGGCACCTCGCTAATCCGCCCTCCTCCCCCCACCCTCCCACCGGGCGTAGCACGGTATCAAGGAAAGGTGCACGAGAATGTGCCGATTCTGTGCCAGAGTCAGTGATGCCGCACGTTATTCGAACGAAGAACCCGGAAGGCGGTCATCGCCGGGCGATTAGCCGCCTTCCCGAATCAGCGCCTCCGGGTTTTGCCTAGAGCAGGCTTCCCGAAGGTCTTCGCTTCGACGCTACGGGCACATGGTCACGCCGTAGCCATAATCCTTAGGCTCCGCACACGGGTACAAGCCGCGCTCGGTCGTGCTCACGCGCTGTCTCCCGATCACCTGGCCGCCGGCGGCGTAGCCAACGAGCTCTCTCAGCCGGTGCCCGAGCGCGAAGTGCCGCGATGGGATCGGCCAGATCAAATAGCCCTCTCTGGGTGTCAGCTCAACCGTATCTCCGTCTTCGAAGCGGGCTTCCACCCTCACGATGCTCTCCGCGACGCGTTCGCCGCCGAGGATGACGTGCGTGTCTCCGTTCGCGAAGCCAAGCGCCAGAGGTGGATTGCTCTCGACCTGGCTCGAATCAAAGCAACCGCTCGACTGGTTCGACCACACGCAAGTGCTTCCGTCACTGCCCGGTGCGACCCAGAGGCCGATGCGAACGCCGTCATCAGCGACCAGGTCGAAGAGCTGCCTGCGCTCTTCCCAGATCGCCTTTGCCGGAACGCCCAGATGCGGGTAGCCGGGGAGACTGTGATCGACCATCTCAGGCGGCCCGCTGGGATTCCCGATCCTCGACTCGCGCGCGATCACCTTCCCGCCCGCTTCGTAGAGCGTGAGAGCGGTGGGGCGGTTGGCCGAGTTCTGGTGCACCTTCGGGATGCCGAGCACGAAAAAGCCGGCGTCGATCGGTGCGCTGACCCAGACGAACGGGATCTCTTCGCTCGTGCCGTCGGCGTAGGAGAGCTCGAGCCGGTCGGCGTTCCGGTCGAAGAACGCGCCGTCGATTTGTTCGTACACCACGTCGCTGAGTTTCTCGAACCTCTTGTTGCCGGCGCTGAGAGACCAGAGAATGCTCTTCGCAACAGCAGCGCGATCATTGACGCATCCTCCCACCGTCCCGCAGAAGCCGCCGGCCTTGGTCGGCGCTACGTAGAGCTTGAACGGCTTGCCGTTCAGGTACAGACCCGGGATCTCGCGGGCCTGATCGGGTATGAGGCCGGGCGTGAAGTTCGAAGGGGCGCTGACGTCCAGAGCTCCGAACTCGACGACTACCTTCTCAGGCGCTTTGTCCGCCGCGCCGAAGTCGACAATCGGATGCCCGAGCGCGTAGGCGGAGGCGACGCCGACCGCAACAAGCGCGGTCAGAAGAACGGCGCCGTAGATCCCGCGGCGACGGCGCGCCCGAGTCGCGCGGCGAACCACATCCGTCCAGTCGCCGTCATCGGGGCCGGCGCTGAGGATCTCTTCTCGCTTCAGTTCTTCACTCATCGTCCCACCTCCTCACCGTCGAGTAGACCGAGCAGCTCTTCCTTCGCCTGGGCGAGGGTCGCGGCGACCGTGCCTTCGGAGACTCCGGCGATCTCGGCGATCTCCGCGTAAGAGAGATCGGCGAAGTAGCGCAGGAAGACGACGAGCCGGCGTCGTGGCGGTAGCGCGCGTACGGCGGCGCGAACGTCCTGGTCGGGAGCCGATCCGAAAGCGCCCGCCTCGTACTCGTCGTCGAGCGACCACTCACGGCGAAGCTCGCGGCGGGTCTTGAGCGCAACGTTGAGAGCGATTCGCCACACCCACGCCTCCAGAGTTCCCTCGCCGCGGAACCTCCGCTGCTCGCGTAGCGCCCTGGCGAAAGCCTCCTGCACGACTTCGCGGGCGAGATCGTGGCTTCCGACCACGCCCGCCATGATGTCCCGGTAGTTGCGGTACTCGTCGCGGTAGAGCTGTTCGAGGGCGGTTGCGTTCCGTTTCACCTGTACCTACAGATCTCCGGTGTGCTCGTTTCCTTTAGCGGGCTCTCAGGGGCGCTTCTCGGTGTCTCGGGCACCTCGCTAATCCGCCCTCCACCCCCCACCCTCTGTGTAGTTCTTAGATCTATGAAATCCGTCCGGCTCTACAGGGAGAGTGCCTGCCGTGCCGGGATGACTCAGCCACCCGTTGACCTCGTGTCCTTCGTGGGACCTGTCTCC
>Ga0187886_1001513_pt1 | contig 20941 bp, 16 predicted proteins | sample June2016WEW_20_1_FD_133001 | JGI IMG/M metagenome (GOLD analysis project Ga0187886, IMG submission 133001) | Peatland microbial communities from SPRUCE experiment site at the Marcell Experimental Forest, Minnesota, USA - June2016WEW_20_150 | ecosystem: Environmental > Terrestrial > Soil >... | reverse complement strand
GCCCCCTTGGTCGCAGGGCGGGGTTTCATGCCCCGCCCGAGAAAGGGAGGCAGGGCGACCGGGTCTTCCCGGTGCCCGTTGGAAGGGGGAAACGCGAAGCGGGTTCCCCCTCCAAATTGACTTCCGGCGCTCGAAATTTCAATATGCGGCGGGAGCGATATAGACCGCGATGGAAATGAAATGCGCGAGCGCGCCGAGAATGACGAAGATGTGCCAGACGGCATGGAAACCGAATTGATCCGGGAAGAAATCGAGCCTTTTGGTGGTATACACGACCGCGCCGAGAGTATAGATGACGCCGCCGATTCCGATTCCTATCAGCGCGCCGGCCGGAAGCATTCGCAACATTTCCTTGATGGAGAGGAGCGAAAGCCAGCCCATGACCACATAGATTCCGGCCGTCAGCCAGCGCGGCGCGCTCATCATGAACATTTTCACGATCATGCCGATCACGGCCAAAGACCAGACGATCGCCAGAATTCCCCATCTCCAAAAACCCGTGAACATGATCGCGCAGATGGGCGTGTAGGTCCCGGCTATCAATATAAAGATCGCTGCATGATCGAGCTTGCGCAGGTTGGCGATGATCTTCGGCCCCGCTTTGACCCAATGATACGCGGCGCTTGTCGCAAAGAGCAGGATAAGGCTGGCGCCGTACACGCTCAAGGCAACCGTTTTGAGAAGGCTGTTCCGGCCGATATATATCAGAATGCCGGATCCGATAGCGGCGGCGATGGCCGCGAAGAAATGAGTGAGTCCGTTGGCGGGCTCGCGAATTTTCTTGATCATTGAAAAACAGGATATTCCTTTTCCCACGGCGCGGCGAAAAGCCGCTCCCGACGTTTAATCCCTCCTCTTGATCACAAAAAATATACCGCCGGCCGCGCGGAAATGTCAATAAGTATGAACTCGTTCACCTGGTCTGTTCACCCGCGTCTGTCACCTGCGTCTTGACAATCTCCCGTCCTATCATATATTTTTATAGGCGCTTCCTGATGAAAGGAGTTAGGGACGTGGGTGGGGTGACTTTCCTCTCCGCTTTGACCTTCCATGGATAAAATCGGCAAATATAAGATTCTGGGCATCCTGGGCAAAGGAGGCATGGGCATTGTCTACAAAGCCCTGGACCCGGATATCGAACGGGAAGTGGCCATCAAGACCATCCGCTTCGATACCCTTTCGGAGGGAACGCAGAAAGACGATCTGATCGCCCGCTTCATCCGCGAGGCGCGCGCCGCCGGAAAGATCTCCCATCCCAACATCGTCACCATTTACGAAGTCGGCCGGGAGAACGACCTGACGTATATCGTCATGCAGTACGTCGAAGGCCAGAGCCTTCAATCCCTGATCGATTCGGGGAAGAAGTTCTCCCTCCAGGAAATCGCGGAGCTGATGGGCCTGATCGGCGACGCCTTGGATTACGCCCATCAAAGCGGCATCATCCACCGCGACATCAAGCCGGCCAATATCCTGCTCGACAAATCGGGGAAGCCTTTTCTCGCCGATTTCGGCGTGGCCCGCATGGACTCGTCCACGATGACTCAATCCGGAACGACGGTCGGGACCTTGAGCTATATGTCCCCCGAACAGATCACCGGACAGAGCATCGACGGCCGGTCGGACCTCTTCGCCCTCGGCATCATCCTCTATGAGCTGCTTTCCGGAAAGAAACCGTTCTTCGGTGACAACATATCGACGATCGTGTATCAGATCGTCCACGAACAGCCGCGCCGCATCAGGGAAGTCAACGCCGAGCTTCCCGTGGGATACGATATCGTCATTCAAAAAATCCTGGCCAAGAGTCCGGATGACCGCTACCCGACCGGACGGGCGCTGATCGCCGCGCTCGAAAACGCCGAAAAGATATTGGAACAAACGCTGGCTTATGATACCGATAAAAAACGGTCCCCCGCGGCAGTCGCGAAAAAGAAGCCCGGCCTCGTCGTGGGGCTGGGGGTCATCGGCGTGGCCATCGTGGGGGGAATGATCATTCTGCTGTCGTCGAAACCGTCCAAACCTTCCGGAGCCGCCCTGAAACCGCCGCCCGTGAAAAAGGAAGAGGCCGGGCCGATCCCGCGCGGGGACAACGCGCCGCCGGTATCCCCCGCTGTCGACGAGAATACGGTCCAGCTCAAGGCCGCCTTCGAGGCCAAGAAATATGATGAAACGGTCAAGCTGGCCGAGGATATTCTCGCCAAGACACCGGCCCATCCGGCCGCCCAGGATTATATGAAGAAGGCCAAAAACGAGCTCCTCGCCATCCAGACCGCCCCGATTCTACGGACCGCGATCTCATTCTACAATGGTGGAAACTACGCCCAGTGCCTGCAGGAGACCGAGAAGGTCCTGGCCCTGGACAGGGACAACAAAGAAGCGCAGAGATATCAGTTTCTCGCGGATACGGCGCTGTCCAAACCGGACATTCTCGATCTGATCGAGAAACACAGGATCGCCGAGGAGAACAAGGACCTTCTCACTCTCCTCAGCCACGTGGGTTCGCCGACCCTGTCCGCCCAATTGCAGGACACATATAAAATGCTGTTCAACGGATACGACGATATCAAGTCCATGATTTCCAACATCACCGTGAATTTTTCCAGCCGTTCAGAAGCCGCCGCGAGTTTCTCCCGTCTTCTGACGGCCGTCTCTAAGAAAGACGGAAAGAGAAAAATCGTTTTCGAGGAAACGAAGGCCTGGCAAATCCGGAAACAAGGAAAAGTCTGGTTGATCAGCGGAACCGGATAAAGCCAACGGCTTTCAAAAGGAGCTTGCGATGGACGCCATGAAACACAATGGATGGAAAGTTGTCCTCGTCCTTTTTCTCTTGGCCATTCTTTTCCGGCCGGCGCTCGCCGCTCCGGCCATCAAGCTGCGGGTCACCGTCGACAACGCCAGCGTCAAAGCCACACCGGGCATCGGCGGCCAGACCCTGACGACCCTCCCTCTCGACAGCCTCCTCGACGCCGAATCCCAGCAGGGAGAATGGTATAAGGTCAGCGTCACGAAAGACGGCAACAAGATCTCCGGGTTCATCCATGAAATGCTGGTCAAGGAAGTCTCGGAAAGCGAGGCCCAGCAATCCTTGAGCTCCGCGGGAAGAGTGAAATCCCAGGCGGAAATCACCGCGGAGATCGAGATCAAAATGGATGTGGACAAACGATTGATCCGCCAGGAGAACGAGCCGGACAAAGCCCTGGACGACATGAGCCCGATGCTCGCCAAAGCCTTCGCCATCGACGACCGTCAGAAACAGAAGCAAATCGCCTGCGAACTCTACTTGTGGATGGGGCAGGCCTACGTGAAAAAAAGCGATTTTTACGGCGCCCTGAAAGAATTCCGGAACGTGTTCGACGTGGACTATGCCTATGCTAAAGAGATCACCAAGAACTTCTCCGATCCCACGATCAGCGGCTTAATCGACCACGCGGAAAAACTGTCCCGGGGACTGATCGTCGAATATAATCTCGAAATCACGACCAAGCCGAAAGAGGCCGTCCTCAAAGTCAACGGCAAGGACGTCGGGCGTTCCCCGGAAATCTACAAAACGTCCATTCCCAAATTCACCCTGGAGATCGAGAAAGAAGGATACAAGCCGATCAAGGAGGAGATCTTCCTGTCGCAGTCCGCCACGACCAAGGACTACACGCTGGAGAGCAGCGGCCGGACGATCGCCCTCAGCTCCTTGCCGAAAGATGGAAAAGTCTTTTTGGACGGAGTGAACACCGGAAAGACGACGGATTGCGAATTGCCGTATGTTTCCTACGGCGCCCATTCTCTCAAAGTGGTCCGAGAGAATTATGCCGACTGGGACCTATCTTTTCAGATGATGGAGGGGACTGCAACCCTGCCCCTCTCCGCGATATTGACCGTCAAGAATTATGTCTTTTTCAAAAAGCTCGGCGATCCGGAAAGCAATTTCTTCAAGCTGCCCAAGGCCATGACATTCGACAAGGACGGCAATTTGTATATCGTGGACGAAAGCGACGTCCGGGTGAAGAAGTTCAATACCGAGGGTCTCTTCCAGGCGACTTGGGGGGATGGGGGGAGGGAGACGAGAAACGTGAAAGTCTCGTCCGGCATCGTCGTCGATAACGGGGGAAATGTCTACGTCACGGACAGCAAAGTCTGTTGCGTCGCGAAATTCGACAAGAACGGAAAATTCATCACGAAATGGGGAGACGAAGGGTCGAAACAGAACGAGATGATGAACCCGACCGGACTCGCCATCGATAAAAACGGCGATCTTTATGTCGCCGACACGGGAAACAACCGGATCATCAAATATTCGTCCGGCGGGGCGTGGAAAAAAACGTGGGGCAAACAGGGCGTCCGCCCCGGCGAATTCGTCTATCCCACGGCGGTGACGATCAATTTGAAGAACGAAGTCATCGTCGTCGACCGGGCCCGCGTCCAGAAATTCTCTCTTGAGGGAGAACCTTTAGCCTCCTGGGGAAAAGCCGGCTCCGGAGACGGCGAGATGAAGGTGCCTCTGGGCGTCTGCGTCGATTCCCAAAATTATGTTTATATCGCCGACACGGGAAACAACAGGATCCTGAAATTCGATACCGACGGCAAGCTGATCACGCAATGGGGAACGGCGGGGACAGCGGACGGACAGATGATGTCGCCCTTCGGGATCGCCATCGGCGACAAGGGCAACGTTTTCGTCGCCGAGAGAGACAACCAGCGCTTCCAAGAATTCCGCGTGCCTGCCAAATAGCTTCGGAAAAGGGCGACGGCCGCGGATGTCCAGCGGCCCATTTTTCTATCGGCGGAGAGGAGATCGTGCCATGGAAATAGTATCATCGGATCAAAAAAAATGTCCGCTGTGCGGGGAAACGATCCTCGCTGTAGCCGTCAAGTGCAAATATTGCGGGGAATGGCTCGACCCCGGCGCGAAAAGAGCCCAGAGTCTCCAGGGTGCGGCGGGATGGCCTTCAGGTCTCGCGGAGGCGCGATCGTTCCGCCGTTATCCCCAATTGTTCGACCGGAAGCTTTTTGGAATAAACTATCATATCGGTGCCGCTTGCTTCGTGGTCTCTTTTTTGGGATTATTCCTCTACCCGCTCATTTATGGATTCTCCCATCCCTTTCATTTTTACTTCTCTCCGCTCGGATATTATCTGATCCAAATCTTTTTTCTTATCCTGATGGCAGCGCTTTTCGTCCTCATCAGCCATCTGGCGCTCGAGGATTGGGTCCTTCCTTTGCTTTACGGCCTGATCTGTGTTTTGGTTCATATTTTCCGCCTTCTGATTCTCCAAGCGATCCCGATGGACAAGATCAAATTCATGCCGCCTTTTCATATAGGCGGATTGATCGCCGGTTTCCTCTCGGGATTTATGGTCTTTCTCGGGCTGGTTCTCGCCGTCCGCTCCTTCGGCCCGAAGATCTGGAGCTTCATCCTGTGGTCCGCAGGGGCATATGTCCTGCTTCAGCTATTGTATCCGCTATGCTACATGTCTATGAATAATAAATACCGCTTAAACTCTATAAGTCTCATTTCAGATCTCATCGAGGGCGTTCTTTGGGGCGCCCTGATCTACGCCGGGATCGTCCTGCATTTGAGGAAAAAAGGCATCCATCTGGGGGCCTGAACGCCCTGTGGCGCGCCCGGCCGTCAAAAGCCGAAGGCTTTCGGCCTCTGATTCGGATATTTTGGACTTTATTGACAGGCATCCGTGCCCATGATAAATTGTCGCCAAATGGAGGCAGATGCATGAAAAATCAAGACAACGCCACGTTCGGTCATATGGTCTGGAAAAGTCTATCCCTTTTCATTCCGGTTTTTATGCTGATCGCGCTGATATCCCAGGGAATCTCGCTTTGGGCACAAACCCCGCAAGATAAAATCGGCGAAATCATTTCCGCGCTCAAGAACGCGGATGTCCAGATCCAGCGCAGAGCGGCGGGAGCGCTCGGATTGTTGGGAGATCAGCGTGCCGTCGAGCCGCTCATCGAAGCGCTGAAAAATTCCAACGAGGGCGTGCGCGCTGAAGCGGCCTGGGCCCTGGGAAAGATCGCGGACACCAAGGCCGTCGGGCCATTGACTGATGTCCTCAAGAACAAGAACGAGACGCCTCAGGTCCGGAGAGAAGCGGTCGAAGCTCTGGGAATCCTGAAAGACGGCCAGGCGGTCGAAGTGTTGATCCAAGCGCTGTCCGATCCGACGCCCGGCGTCCGGGCGCGAGCCGCGTCGGCGCTCGGGCTCATCGGCGACAAGAAGGCGATCGATCCCCTCATCGGCTGTTTGAAAGATGAAGCGTTCGTCAAAAGCAAGGCCGCCGAATCTCTCTCCAAAATAACGGGACAGAATTTCGGAAAGGATCAGGAAAAACAGGCGACATGGAAAGCCTGGCGGAAAGAAAACAAGGACAAATGACGACGGCGGCCGCGCCGCTGTCCGCCCTCAGCCTCTTTTTCAGAATACGGTAAGCGCTTTCCCCAAGCGTTCAACCCGAGGGACGATTTCCCTTGTCCGCCGGGACGCGGAAAAAGGCCGGCTTCGGCGCTCTATTTCTTTTTCAAACTCAGATATCCGACGCCGTAAACGCTGTCATTGCCCGCATCGCCCAGGTCCCCGGCTCGTCCCTGAAGGATCGCCCAAATATCCGTCAAACCGTAGGGTGTTTTCTCTTTCATCAGGGCGATGGCTCCAGCGACGCAGGGCGTGGCCGCGGATGTCCCAGAAAAATAATAACCCAAATTGCCGTATGTGCTGGTGGTGACCCTGGAATACCCTGAAATATCGGGTTTTATCCGGCCGTCGTGGGTCGGGCCCTGCGAGCTGTAGGTGTGGTAAGGCGTTCGGGAATTATCGGACCAGTCGACGGCGCCGACCGTGATCGACGAAGCGGAATCCCCAGGAATCAGCAGGCTTCCAGCCTGAACGTTATTATTGACGGCGCCCGAATTTCCCATGACGAAAAGCTCCATCTTGCAATTCCTGGCCGCCAAATACTTTCCGATCCTAACTGCCCAGTAACGTGAGGTGGGGGAATAATAACCCGAAATGTCTTCCACGGGAGGCTGGAACCCATCCTGCCAACCCTGCGACGAATCAACCAAGACCCAGGAGCTTCCGTTCCAGTAATACAGAAAGAGATCGTAATCGTTGTTCGACCCGCTATACGAGGCGCCATCCCAAGTCCCCCAGTCGTCCCAATTCAGATAAGCGCCGACAACGGTGTAAGCCGGGACATAAAACGCTTCGAATTCGCTGCCGTCAGGAAAGTTGTAATAGCTGTTGTTGTCGGGATCATTGAATGTCCCTTCGAAATGATCCAGGGCGTCGTTTCCGGCCGCGCCCACCCAAAGGGTGCCGTTGGCCGCGACCCAGTTGACATCCGCGCAAATCGGACCGGTCCCCTTTCCGTCTCCGGCATTGTACCAGCCGATGGAGTAAGACAGGACGTCGATTTTTTGAGATCCCGTCAGCGACGTGATCCAGTCGACGGCGTCATGCTGCTCAACGTCCGTGCTGAAATTGACGAGCGTCAGGTTCGCGTTTGGGGCCATGTCGTGCACGATCTCCGCGCAAGCCGCGCCGTGGACCTCATCGGCCTCGATATTGCCGTCCGAACGAAACGATCTCGTCGTGACGCTGGCGGGGAGCTCCGTGCCCAATAACGACGCGTAGCCCTGGAAACCGAGGTCCAGGACGCAGACGTTCGCCCCTCCGGCAGGGTTGCGATAAGCGGTCATGCTCTGCCAGAGGTTGGCGCCCGAGGCATTCACCCCTTCCGACGTAATGACGGTCGTCGCGACGGGCTTGAGCGGCATCCTGAGATACCTGACCAACGGATTGTCGGCGAGCGTTTCGAGGGTCGCGATGGGCACGCGGCTCTGGATCAGATTTTGATAAGTCATCTCGACCGTCCCGCCCATGGCCTGGACCTGGCTTTTCAAAGCGGACGCCTGGGGGAACAAAGCCTGGGTTATGTTGGAATAAACAGCCTCGGCGACGACCCGGACCTCATTTCCTTCCAGGTCGATGTTTCTCTTCGCGGCGAAGGCCCGCGCCTCGTCCGCTCCCTTGGTCAGATAAATATTGTAGAGCTTTCCCAGCGCGTATTCGATCTTGGGATTGAGAACATCCTTGTCCATGACCGGACCGCCGGCGTTGATCGGCGGAGGGGGATCAGGCCGCGTGACCTGAAGGCCGGCTTTGTTGGGAGCGGACAGGGCCAGTCCAAAAACCGTGAAGCCGACAATCAAAAAGATAGGAGTGAGTCTCATTTTTCTCATGTGTCTTCTCCTCTCAGAAGCCGTATTTCAGGCCCAGGCTGAACATGATTGTATCCAACGGCAGGCCCGCCAGAGTGCCCGACGTCGCCGTATTGGTGGTTTGGTCGGTAAATTTCCAGGTCCCATCCGTTTTTCCCATTAAATAGCGGGCTTCGAAATTGACGAGAAACCCGGACCCCGGCCTCGCTCCGGGCGCGATCAAGTAATCCAAACCCGCTCCGACCAGGATCGTCAGGCCGCCCTTTATGGATTCGGCCAACGTGATTCCCATATCGCTCCAGGATTTCACGAGCGTAGCATCCACGGCGAAAGAATGGAGGCCGTAGCCGCCGCCGATGACAAAATAGGGCGTCAGTTTGGCGCCCACGGGAAGCCGGCCGACAAAAGCAAGCTCTATTGGCATGACCGTCATTTTCCCGGCGCTCAAGGCTCCCTCCACGGCCGTCACGTCGGATTGAAACCGCGTCGCCCGTAATTCCAGGGCGATATTGGGAGTCAGGTCATAGCCCACATTCAGGCCGAACGCGATCCCGCTCCCGTATGCGGATTCCGTATGGACAGCATAGCCTCCGAATAGACCGATTCTGACGGCGGCATGGGAAACCAACGCCGCGGCGAAAATCATCATGATGAAGACGGCGGCTTTTTTCATTGAACCTCCATTTTTCTTTTATCGCGGCACGATAATCGAACCATATTCAACCGGAAAATTCCAGAAATATTTTCGGCACGCCGCGAGAAAAAAGGCTGGCTGTTTCAGGGAATTAAGCTAAAGGGGGTAACAAGGAGGGTGTCCTGCCCAGCCAGCGCAACAGGAATGAAAACATTATATACTAGCAATTTTATAAAGTCAATAAGATTTATTTCTGACCGTAATACCGTTTCGGGGACATAATTCCCTGTCCCCATGGGGGGCGATTGGTTGATTCGCCTAATGATGAGGATATCCGCCGTCGTCGGCCGCCAAAGAAGCCAGGATTTCGACATTTTCCCAGGGAGTATGGGGGGCGATCGAACAGGCCGTGCTGAGGATGAACCCGCCGCCGGGCATCCCGATTCGAAGGCGGCGCCTGGCGTCATTTTCGATGGTTTCCCGCGTCCCGGCGAGAAGCGTGTGCACGGGATCGATATTGCCCTTGATGAAGACGTTCCGTCCGACGCGGCGCTTGGCTTCTTCCAACTCGACATTGCCAAGGGGCGGAGGATCGAGGCATTCGAGGCCCGAGACGCCGGCCGCGATCATGATCTCCAAGCGGTCGCCGATCGCACCGCAGGTATGGGTATAAGCCGGGACGCCCAATCTCTGGACGGTTGCGGCGATCCGGCGTTCGCAGGGTAGGACGAACTCCCGGTAATGACGGGGCGAAAGGAATCCGGCTCCCGCGTAGGGCGAAGAGATCTTGATCGCGTCGACGCCGAGACGGGCCTGGTCCATGGCGATCTTCGCGACCCCCTCGGCCAGCCTCAGCAGAATATCGCCGGTCTTGGCCGGTTCGTCGGCCAGGGCCATGAAGCCGGCGCTGAATCCGAACAGATTCAGAAAATAATCGAAGGGCGAGGTCACTTCGCCGTGGATGGAAAAGCCCCGGCCGGCCGCGGCAATTATATCGGCAAAAATATCGTAAGGACGGCCGGGATCGATGTTGAATTCCAGGCCCTGGGAAACCGGAATGAAATCCAATCGATCCGGGATCGAAGCCGGATCAAAATCCGCGATCGAAGGGAAGCCCTTGGCCTCTGCGGGATAATGAAGAGGGAGATCGTCGGCCGGGAATATCGTCCGGCCCCCGTCCTTCCAATGGACGGTCTCGCGGCCTTCCTCGCGGATGACCCTCAGGATGCCCTTCTCCCAATCCGGCGCGTGACCGTGGAGGCTGACCAGGATGCCGTCGAACGCGTACTGCCGGCGGAGCCGGATCAGGCCCTCGGCGAACATCTCCTTGGAAGACCAAAATTCGAGGGGCGAAAATCCGGTTTGGAGCAGCATATGGCCGATGCTCATTTGGCACATGACCGGTACCCGGTCGGGAATTTCCCTCCTCATCGCCCTGGCCATTCTTTCTTTGGAGGTCATCAGGCCAAAGATATGCCATTCCAATTGCCGAGTCAACGCGTCGCCCCGAGCATCGATCGGGGCCCATGCCCCCACCCGGGCTGGCCCGGCCCGCAAAATTTCTCTACGAAAGCCATTGACATAAAACCGGGGAATCTGATATTTTTTGGGCTCGGCCAAGGATTATTTCGGGTTTTATGTTAAGCTGATCGAACAAAATGTACATTCTGATAGGGCTTTTCATCGGGTTTCTGGCGGCTATCCCGCTGGGGCCGGTCAACGTCTTCGTCATTTCCCAGGTTCTCAAGCGCGATTTCCTCCATGGCTTCATGACGGGCCTCACCGCTGCGGTCCTGGACACGATTTACTGCCTGATCGCCGTTCTCGGCATTTCCTTGACTCTGCCCGGCGGCCGGGATCTGACCAAGTTCCGTCTGCTCAAAATCTTCGCCGCGCTCGTGCTCTTGGTTCTCGGCATCCGCATGTACTTGCAATCCAAAACCTACAAAGAGCCGCAACCGCCCAAAAACATGGCCAAGTTTTCGCCGCGGCCTCTGCTCGGCGTCGTTCTTCTTTATGTCAGCAATCCCACGATCTACGCCTTCTGGCTGTTCATGGCCGGCTCGGTCAGCCATTATGACTGGATGGTTTACGGGACGATCACCACGCGCGTCTTTTTCGCCTTGTCCTGCGGCCTCGGCGGCGGCGCCTGGTATTTCATCCTGACCCATTATGTCGCCAAACACCATCAGCAGTTCCAGCCCAAGACGTTCCAAAAGATCTTCTTCGTCCTGGCCGTCATCCTCATCGCCTTCGCCGCATACACCATCGTTTTGATCTTTTTCCCGTCCCTGAAATTGCTTTGAAAAAAATCCATCTCGTCTGCAACGCCCATCTCGATCCGGTCTGGCTGTGGGAATGGCCGGAAGGGGCGGGCGAGGCCTTCTCCACGTTCCGGACGGCCGCGGAATTCTGCGAGCACGAGGACGGTTTCATCTTCTGCCACAACGAAGCGCTCCTCTATCAATGGGCCGAGGAATATGAGCCCGCCCTCTTCAAGCGCATCCAAACGCTGGTCGCCAAGGGAAAATGGAACATCCTTGGAGGGTGGTTTCTCCAGCCGGACGGCAACATGCCGAGCGGCGAATCCTTCGTCCGTCAGGTCCTTCTAGGAAAAAGATACTTCAAGGAAAAATTCGGAGTCGATGTCAAGACGGGGGCCAACCTCGATCCGTTCGGCCACACCCGGGGTCTCGTCCAGATTCTGGCCAAAAGCGGATATCATTCCTACCTCTTCTGCCGGCCCGACCGGGCGTTCGCCGCTCTCCCGGCCGACGAATTCGTCTGGGTCGGGTATGACGGTTCGGAGATCATGGCCGCTCGGGTCCAGGCCCATTATAACTCGCGCGGCGGCGGGGCGCGCGCCAAAGTCGAAGATTGGATGAAAACTCATCCCGACAAAGGCCTGAGCGTCCTGCTCTGGGGCATCGGCGATCACGGAGGCGGCGCTTCCAAGCGCGACCTCGCGGACTTGAAAGAACTGATGACCTCGACGCCGGATTTCGAGATCGTCCATTCGACCGCCGAGGCCTATTTCGAGGAGCTCAGTGAGCGAAAAGACGCTCTGCCGCGTCATGCCGATGACATCAATCCCTGGGCCGTCGGCTGCTACACCACCATGGCCCGGGTGAAACAGAGACACCGGCGTCTCGAGAACGAGATTTACGGCGCGGAAAAAATGGCCTCGGCCGCGGCCTTCCAAGGCCTGATGAAATATCCCGAAACCGAATTGCGCTCCGCGATTCGCGATCTGGCGTTCGCCGAGTTCCACGACATCCTCCCCGGCTCCTCCATCGAACCCGCCGAGGAGGGGGCCATCCGGCTTCTCGACCACGGGCTCGAGATGGCCTCGCGCGTTAAGTCCGGGGCGTTCTTCGCCCTCGCGGCCGGCGAAAAGCCTGCGGAAGACGGCGAAATCCCGATCTTCGTCTACAATCCCCATCCCTTCAAAATCGACGGCATCATCTCCTGCGAATTTCAGGACCACGAGCCCAACTTCGAGGGCGGCTACCTGACGCCGAAGATATTCCGGAAAAGAAGACCTCTGCCCTGCCAACCGGAAAAAGAGTTGAGCAATTTGAGCCTCGAATGGCGCAAAAAGGTCGTTTTCGCCGCCGAGCTCGAGCCCGGCCGGATGAACCGGTTCTCCTGCCGCTTGGAAAAAAGCGGCGTCAAACCGTCGCCCATCCTGAAGGAAGCGAACGGCATAATCCATTTCAAAACCCGCGATCTGGAGGTCGACATCAGCGCCGCGACCGGCCTGATCGAACGATGCCGCATCGACGGCGCCGATTTTCTGGCCCCCGGCGCGTTCCGGCCTCTGGTCATCGCGGACAACGCCGATCCCTGGGGCATGAGCGTCCGCGCTTTCCGGAGCGTCGTCGGCGCGTTCACGCTTCTGGATCCCGAGAATGGAACCCGGTTTTCCGGCGTCTCCCAAGGCCTGTTGCCTCGGTCCGCGTCATCGAAGAAGGAGAGGTCCGGACGATCGTCGAGGCCGTTCTCGGCTACGGGAATTCATTCATCTGTCTGAGATACAAGCTGCCCAAAAAAGGAACCGAAATCGAGATCGAAGCCAGGCTCCTCTGGAACGAAAAGGACAAAATGCTGAAACTGTCCGTTCCGACGCATCTAGGACCCGGCCGCTATCTGGGCCAAACGGCCTACGGCGTCGAAGAGCTCCCCTCGACCGGCGATGAAGCCGTTTCGCAGAAATGGGCGGCCGTCGTTTCGAACGAGAAGGCCCTGGCCCTGACGCTCATCAACGACGGCGTCTATGGATCGGATTTCGCGGACGGAGAAATACGGATTTCGCTCGTCCGCTCTCCGGCCCATTCCGCCGACCCCGCGGGCGAAAGGCCCCTCCTTCATCAGGACCGTTTCATCCCGCGCATCGACCAGGGCCAGCACGTCTTCCGTTTCTGGATCAACGGGGGTAAGTCCAACGAGCGGCTGGAGGCGGTCGACCGGGAAGCTCTGGTCAAGAACGAAAAACCCTACGTCCTCCCCTACTTCCCGCCGGGAAACAAAAAAAAGGCCAGACCATGCGCCCTCCTCTCCGATCCCGCGGTCCAAATCGCGGCGCTCAAAAAAGCCGAACAGGGAAAGGATTTGATCATTCGCCTCTTCGAACCGACAGGCAGGGACAGAACATTCGAACTGACCTTGCCCATGCTCCGGGCAGAGACAATGGTCGCCCTTAAAGGATTCGAAATCAAGACGTTGAGATTCGACAAGAAAACGAAGGCATTTTGCGAAGTCGATCTGCTCGAAGAACCGCTTTGAGATGAGAGCCGCGGACCCCGTATCCCTCGTCCTGTGCGGCAGCGGCGGCATGGGCGCGGTTTATCTCCAGGAGTTGTTCGAGAGAACGGACAGCGGCCTGTTCCGGATCGAAGGAGTCGTGGATCCGTTCCCCGAGCGAAGTCCCCATCTCGGCCGTCTTCAAGCGCAAAAAATTCCCATCTATGCCGACCTGGGAACTTTTTACGGGCGCCATTCGGCCGAACTCGCGATCGTCTCCTCCCCCATCCAGTATCATTGCCAACAAACCTGCCTCGCTCTCGAAAACGGGAGCCACGTCCTCTGCGAAAAACCGGTCGCGGCCACGATTCAAGAGGGAAGGCGGATGGCCGAAGCCCGGGCCAGGGCGGGGCGATGGGTCGCGATCGGCTATCAATGGTCGTTCAGCGCGGCCATTCAGGACCTCAAAACCGATATTTTGAGCGGCCTATTCGGAAAACCGCGGCGCATGAAATGCCTCTATCTCTGGCCGCGCGATCTGGCCTATTACGGGCGCAATGACTGGGCCGGAAAAAAGCGCGATCGTTCCGGAGCCTGGATCCTGGACAGCCCCGCGAACAACGCCATGGCTCACGATCTCCACAATATCTTTTATGTTTTAGGCCGCGACAGAGACAGCGGAGCGGTTCCCGTCGAAGTCGAAGCCGAGCTCTATCGCGCATATGACCTCGAAAATTTCGACACGGCGGCGGTCCGCTGCCGGACGGACGGGGGCGTGGAAATCCTTTTTTTCGTCAGCCACGTCTCCGCTGCGGATAAGGGGCCGGTGTTTCTTTTTGACTTCGAAAAAGGGACGGTCGCCGGCGAAGGCCGGAATACGGATATCCGAGCCCGCTTCACGGACGGAACGGTCAAAAATTACGGCTGCCCGGACCGCGAGCCCATGAAAAAAATCCGGGACTGCCTGGAATCCGCGCGGACCGGCGTTCCTCCGGTCTGCGGGCTCGAGGCCGCCCTGAGCCAGACCCTGTGCCTCAACGGCATGCAGGATTCCATGCCCGATATCGCCGCCTTCCCGGAACATCTTCTGCGCCGGGAGACGGCTCCAGACCGGAGAAGGATATGGGTCGCGGGGCTGGACGAGGTATTCGAGCGCTGCTACAAAACGCGCCGGCTGCCCTCGGAACTCGACGTTCCGTGGAGCCGCCCGGGCGCCAAGATCGATTTGACGCGCTATGAGAGCTTCCCCTCCGCCCGCGCTTAAGAGCATGCAGGTCATCATCGAGAAGATCGTCTATCCCGGCCGGCGGATGGCCTCGCGGGAAGGGAAAGTGATCTTCACGGACGAAGGGCTTCCCGGCGAGCTCGTCGAAGTCGAAACGGTCCGGGAAAAAAAGAACTTCATCGAGGCCCGGACCGTGAGGATCATCCGGGAATCCGGCCGCCGGGTCGAAGCGCGATGCGGGCATTTTCTCGCTTGCTCCTCCTATCAGTCCATGGCTTATGCCGATCAAATCGAGCTCAAGAAAAGCCAGCTTGGCGAGATCTTGGGCGGCGTCATAGACCTCGGGAAAAGCGGCATCGAACTCGTCCCCTCGCCGGACATCTGGCACTATCGGAATAAAGTCCGATATCACATCATTTGGCCGGCCGGAAGAGCCCGCCTGGCCTACAGCGTCCCGGGCTCCCGGAACGCCTTCGTCGAGGTCGACGAGTGCTATCTCGTCACGGGCGCCGTCAGCGAGATCATGAAGTCCCTTTTGAAGATCATCGACGAGAACAAGCTCGGGTCGCTTCAAGAAGTCGAAGCCAAAGAGAGCCGCGCGAGCGGGGAGCTTCTTTTGAACCTTCATTGGTCCTCCCCGTCCGAGCCGAAGATCCTGGATCCGATTCTTTCGGGATTGCTAACCCGGTTTCCTCTGGCCGGAATCGTCTCGTTCACGAGAAAAGGAAAGGCCTATCACGAGACTTTGGAATGGGGACGGAATTTCATCGAAGAGAAGATCGGCGAAACAGCGTTCGAAGTGGGAGCGCGGTCCTTTTTCCAGATCAATGTCGGGATCATGGACCGGGTCCTCCGAGACATGAAAGACTTGGCCCGGTTCAAGGGGACGGAACGCCTCGCGGACCTTTTCTGCGGACTCGGGACATTCGGACTCGCCCTGGCCCGGGAGGTCAAAGAAGTCTGGGGCGTCGAATCCGATCCGGCCAACATTCTATTCCTGAAGAAAAATATCGAGCGCAACGGCGCGGCAAACTTCAAGATTTTCGAAGGGACGAGCGAAGAATGGGCTCCGATGATTTTCGAAAAAAAATTGGAGACCGTCATTTTCGATCCTCCGCGCAAGGGGCTGGGACCGGAGATCGTCCAAGCGCTGCTCGATCATCCGACGGAGACGATGATCTATCTTTCCTGCAATCCGACAACCCAGGCGCGCGACCTCAAAGACCTGGGGCCGGCTTATGAAATCAAGGCCTTTCGCGCCTATGATTTCTTTCCCCAAACGCCGCACATCGAGACCCTGGCCGTATTGAGCCGTCGCTGAGCAGTGAATTTAGTAAGAGTTTCACCCGCATTCAAACTCGCTGCTCCCCTCCCTCAACTATCAATACCGCCGAAGATTCGTTGTTCTATGCTCATTGGAAGGGAGGCAGGGAGCACAGCGATTGCGGCACTTAAACTCACTTCCCCTCGAACTATCAATACCGCAAAAGATTCGTTGTTCTATGCTCATTGGAAGGGAGGCAGGGAGCGAAGCGACCGTTGGAGGGAAAACCTACCGAAGGGGGTTTCCCTCCAAGAGTTTCCCGTTGGAGGGAAAACCTTCGAAGGGGGTTTCCCTCCAAGAGTTTCCCGGTGGAGGGAAAACCTACCGAAGGGGGTTTCCCTCCAAGAGTTTCCCTGCCAACTGCCCGCAGGCCGCTTGGATATCCCGCCCTTTCGACCGTCGTAAAGTGACCGGGACGTTTTTTTCTTCGAGCATCCTCGTGAAATCGCCGATCCGTCGCTCCTCGGGAGTCTCAAAGGGCAACCCGATCACCGGACTATAGGGGATGAGATTGATTTTCGCTTTCAGCCGCTTGGCGATACGGGCCAGGCCGGCGGCATCCGCCGGCGCATCGTTGACTCCTTTGAGGAGGACATATTCGAGCGTGATTTTGCGGCCTCCGTCTTTCCCATAAGCCTCGCAGGCCGCGATGACCTTTTCAAGGGGATATTTCATGTTCGCCGGCATCAGCGCGGTCCTTTTGGCGTCGCCCGCCGCGTGCAGCGAAATCGACAGGTTGACCTGAAGATCCATTTGCATAAAACGCTCGAGGCCGGGGATGACGCCGACGGACGAAATCGTCATCCGCCGAGCGGCGATTCCGAGCCCGTCCGCGGAATTGAGGATTAGGATCGCCTTGGCCAGGTTCTCGAAATTGTCGAGCGGCTCGCCCATTCCCATGAAAACGATATTCGTCAGGGCGACATCCAGCCGGTTCCTGAGAAAGAGGACCTGACCGACGATTTCGGACGGCGTCAGATTCCGCGTGAATCCGTTGAGGCCGCTGGCGCAGAAGGCGCATCCGAACTTGCAGCCGACCTGGGTCGAAAGGCAGACGGTCGCCCGGCCGCCCGCCGGGATGAGCACGGTCTCGATACCCCGCCCGTCCTGAAGGCGAAAGAGGTATTTCACGGCGCGGTCTTTGGACCGGAAAACGCCCTGAAGTTCGAGCCGGCCGAGGGCGAACATCCGCTTGAGTTTTTCCCGGAGGGCATGGCCGAGGTTCGTCATGTCCTCGAACCGGAGCGCGCCTTTCTTGTAAAGCCAATCGAAAATCTGCTCCGCCCGGTAAGCCGGTTCGCCGGCTCCTTTGAGCTCCGCCTTGAGTTCGTCGAGGGTGAGGTTTTTTATATCGATCATTATCGGATCGAAATCATGATCCACAGGAGCAGGATGATGGCGCCGACGAGCAGCCAGCTCCCGCCGAATCCGATGATGTCCCACTTCCCCGGTTTCATGATCTCCCAGGCCGAGCGCGGCCAGATCTTTCTCGTCTTGAATTTGTCCGGATGATCGTAAGCTTCTTGGACGGCCTTCGCGTCCTCTTCGGGCGTCGGCTGGACGAACGTGTGGATCCGGCCGAAGAAGCGGTCCAGGTCGGGCTTCGGAGCCGGTTTCGTCACCCAGCTGATCAGGAACAACAGGACGAAGGGAAAAAGCGCGTCGAAGAAAAAGCGGACGGCGCTCAGTTGGGCTTTCGTAAAATTCGTGAAATCGATGCCGAACCAGCTCAGGACCCAGACCTCGGCATTGAAGCGGCCGAGGCCCGTCTTCGGAGAGCGGGGATCGTCGGCGTTGATGCGGACGACCTTCTCGAAGAAAACGGCGGCGGGCTCGATGACGTGTGGTTTTTCGATCTTCAGGCCGAGCCGCTCGGCCCTTCCCGCTTCGACGTCTTCCTTGAGGGCTTCGGTGGCGATCAAGACCGTTTTGGGTTTCGTTTCTTGAAGAAAGGCCGGGTTTGTCCTGGCCCAATTCCATGTCTGAAAAACGTTGGGGATGACCGCGTAGATCGTGAAGCAGACGAAGATCTGGATGATGACGGCCCATTTCGTCAGCCGGCGCCAGAGGAAGCCCAGCCAGATCGAAGCGCCGAACACGGCCGGCAAAGAAATGAAATACTGGAACAGGTAGAGGAGATTTCCGACGAAAAGCGCCGCGCCGACCCCGCCGAGCAGGGTGACCGCGACGACGATCTTCCCGATCGCGAGATAATGTCGTTCCGATTTATCCGGCGCAAGGGGCTGATAGATGTTCCGGATGAAGAGGGCGGAATAAGTCACGGACGAGGCCCCCAGGCTGGACATGCTGGCCGCAAGGACGCCGGCCAGCATGAGGCCGATCCCCCCTGTGAAGAGCAATTCCCGGGTCATCAGGCCCCAAATAAGGTCGGGATCGTGAAGTTGGCCGGCGAAAAGGCCGACGGCCAGCAGGCCGGCCAAGGCCCAGAAGATCATCAGGAGCCTTTTCATGTACATCCCCATGATCATGCCGAAGCGGGCCGTCATTTCGTTCTTGGCCGAGCCCGCGGTCTGCATCATGGGCGCGGAGGCGATGATCGAGACCAGGTTGGCGAGGACCATGGCCAGGATCGTGTACCAGGCGTATTCCGACGTGGTCACCGACCCGAACAGCTTGAACATGTAGTCCGGGACGTGGGCGTGGAGACCGGCGAATCCGCCCATTTTAGCCAGCCCCAGAGGGATGAGCATCACCGAGAAGACGATGATCAGGAACCCTTGGACGACGTCGGTCAGCGTCGCCGCAAAGAATCCCCCCATCATCGTGTAGATGCTGACGATGACGGCGAAAACGATATAGACGGCCAGAGGGTTCGTATAGGAGATGAAAGACTGGAGCTTGCCTTTTTTATTCAGGTCGTTCAATTCGTCGTAGCGGATTTTTTGCTCGGAGGCAAGCCCCGCATCCAGATTCTTCTTCAGGTCCTGGTATTCCCGGAACATCTCCACGCTCCGGCGCTCCGGGGACGTGTAGCTTTCGGCGGGTTTGGGCGTCAGGGCCTGGACGGTCTTGCCCGCGATCATGTAGCCCGCGCCCCCGCCGATAAAAGCCATGACCAGAGTGAACACCGCGAACGAGGCGCCGAGGAACCGGCTTTTAAAACGCTCGGTGAAAAAATCCCCGAGGGTGATGAGCCGCGAACGGCGCATGAAAGCCGTCGTGAACCAGTAAAAAGGCGTGAGGAACAGGACGAGATACTGGATCCACATGCCGCCGATGCCCTGGCGATAGATTTCGCGCGAGACGGCGACGGCCTGGTCGGCGTGCGTCGAGCAGCCGAGGTTGAGGAAGAATTGATAAAATTTGCCCAGGCGCCGGCCGGCCATGTAGAAGTCCCCTTGGTTTTTTGTCCGCCGCGAGGCCCAGAAACCGAGCCCGAGCATCACGATGAAATAGAGACAGACGATGCCGAGATCCACCCAGTGGAGCCCAAAGATCCGCATCCGCCCATTAAACACAAACCGCGCCGCAAAGTCAAAAAGGGCGCGGTCGCTTGTCCGCCCCCTCTCCCTCGACCCAGGTCAGAGAGACCATTTGACCGGTCTATCCGTATCTGTTATAAGAAATCCTTTCCTATGCAGACCATCTTCGATTCTTGGCTTCGGCTTCCTCACCCGGGGGAAATTCTATCCGTCCTCTCCGCTCTGATCTGGGCCTTCGCCGTCATCCTCTTCCGGATCGCCGGCAAAAAGGTCGACGCCGTCTCCCTGAATCTGTTCAAGATCATCTTCGCCCTGGCGCTGCTGTCGCTGACGATGCTCGGGCTGGGATTGCCGTTCTTCCCGCCGCTTTCGGAGAGTCATTATGTCCTGCTCTTTTTGAGCGGAGTCGTCGGCATCGCGATCTCGGACACCCTTCTCTTCGTCGCCCTGAACAGGCTCGGCGCCGAGCTTACGGCCATCGTGGACTGCGCCTATGCGCCATTCGTCATCGGGTTCTCGTTCCTGTTTCTCGGCGAACGGATGAACCCCCTGCAGACGCTCGGCGCTGCGCTCATCGTCCTGGCCATGGCCTTGATCCTGCAGAAAAAAAGCGACGTTCAGATCCCGCGCCGGGCGCTTTTATCCGGCGTCGGCGCCGGGATCCTGTCTATGTTCTTTTCGGCGGCCGGCGTCTTGATGATGAAGCCCATGCTGGCCGAGGCCTCCCCGGTCTGGGCCAGCTTCGTCCGGATGCTGGGCGGCGCGACCGCGATCGGACTTTTCGTCGCGATCCACCCGCGCCGGCGGGCGATCATGGCCCCCCTGCGTTCGCTCAAGAATATGCGAATCCTCGTTCCGGCCTCGTTTTTAGGCTCTTATTTATCCGTGGTCATTTGGATCGGGGGAATGAAATTCGCGCAAGCGTCGATCGCCGCGGCGCTCAATCAAATGAGCACGATCTTCATCTTCATGCTGGCGGCGATCTTCCTCAAAGAGAAGATCACGATTATCAAACTTGCGGCGGTGATGATCGCTTTCGCCGGGGCGATCCTCGTGTCCGTCCCGCTCTAGTCGTCAGATCGCTCAAGAGAGCCAAGGGGATGACGAATTCATAGATCAGATCTTTGTTGACCTAGTCCGTTGCTTTCGATGATCTTATCCGTAGCGATAGAGGGAGAGGCCAGGGCCAAGACCGCGATGAGGCAAGTCGGCCAGCCCGGGATTCAACTTGGAGGGGAAGACCCCTTCCAACGGGCGCACCGTTTTGTACTCTAGGGTACAAAACGGCGCCGCCCTGCCTCCCCTTCTCGGGCGGGGCATGAAACCCCGCCCTGCGACCAAGGGGG
>Ga0187886_1001510_pt1 | contig 20960 bp, 35 predicted proteins | sample June2016WEW_20_1_FD_133001 | JGI IMG/M metagenome (GOLD analysis project Ga0187886, IMG submission 133001) | Peatland microbial communities from SPRUCE experiment site at the Marcell Experimental Forest, Minnesota, USA - June2016WEW_20_150 | ecosystem: Environmental > Terrestrial > Soil >... | reverse complement strand
TAAATAAATTAATACATAAAAATTATGAAGAATAAGGAAGAAGTTGTGGTTGTAAAGAAGATGGAAGTACCGTTGACACTCCTTATGAAACTTGGGAGTGCCGCAGTTCATTGCGAGGAGTTGTTTAGTGAAAAGAGACATAAGTTTGATTTGGAGGCCTTAAAGACAGTTGTATTTGATAAGGAGGTCCAAGAGTTTTTAAAGTCGAAAGAAATGGAAGCATTGTTACCAGTAAAACGATAGATGATTCTAAAAAAAGGAATGAGGGTTAGATATAGGTACGTCGAAGTCCAAAGATATAGACATTGGGTTGTGATGGGTATTGGTTGTATCGTGGCAATCAATGATCGAAGAAGTTGTCCGATTACGGTTCAAGAAAGAGATAGCGATAGAGTAATTTTTGTGAAGAGAAACGAAATAGTAAAGGTCTTAAAGGACAATAAATTGAGGCCATACGAACATCCCGACTTTGTTCATTGTGGCTATCAATTATGTTGTTACTAAAAAATATGTCAGACGAAAATAAAAAAACATACACGATCAACGTTGGAGGAGGATCGATGATGCTATTCATCATCTTCTTCCTCGCGAAGATCTTTGGTTATATTAGTTGGAGCTGGTGGTGGGTCTTTGCTCCTCTTTGGATTCCGATTGTGGTCGCAGTTGCGGTTTTGATGGTCATTGGAATAATACTAGGATTAGTCATCCTGGCAGTAGCAATCTTCAACGATTAAAAAAATTGATTAAGAATGGCCAACCGAGAACCTAACCCGGTGAAGTGTGAGAAGTGTGGGGATCTCATTGCGAATGTAGATTTTGGTAATGGTGAGATTATTCAGGTAGGACATAAAGAAGATTGTGTGGATTATAGAAAGAAAATTAAGGATGATAAAGAAACGAACTCATAGCGATAGAATAAAAGCGGGATTGGCAAAGGCGAAACTCGTAGAGGAGTTTCTTCGCGAGAGCAATGCTATCGAAGGTATCTATGACGAAGACTCTTTGAAGCAGGCAAAGATTGCGTGGAAGTATTTGATGTCCCAGAAGGCTCTCACTATAGATGTGGTTTTAAAAACATACAAAATACTCATGTTACACCAACCACTTCAACCTCACCATAGAGGATATTTTCGAGATTGCGAGGTTATGGTGGGTGGGAGGTATGGAGCTTCTCACTATGAAGTTCCCTCATTAATCTGGAATTGGGTATTTGAAACGATGCGAGTACATCCAAAAGTTGACGCAAAACAGTTACATATTCAATTTGAAAAGATTCATCCATTCGTTGATGGCAATGGACGAGTAGGAAGAATGCTGATGAATTGGACCCGTATAAAAAGAAATAAAGAACCATTACTCATTGTCCACAAAGGCCCAGAACAGATGGAATACTATAAATGGTTTAAAGACTGACTTATCCACACCATACGATTTGATTTTTTACGGGATTGCTTTATCATTATAAGTAATGAAGGACGATAAAGACCGAAAGAGTATCGCCCAACTTCTTAAAGACATCCGTAAGGAGTTTGGAGCTGAGTCCGTTACGACAATGTCGGAAGTTCCCCGTGTGGACGTCGATGTTATCCCCACGGGTTCGTACTCACTTGATAAGGCCTTGGTTGTCGGAGGGTTACCGAGAGGGCGTATCGTTGAGATTTTTGGGCCTGAGGCCAGTGGAAAAACGACATTGGCATTAAGCATCTGTGCACAAGCCCAGAAAAAGAAAGGTATTGCTGTTTATATAGACGTCGAGAATTCGTTGGACAAGGATAGGGCGCAGCAACTCGGCGTCAATCTTGATGAGCTCATTATCAATCAACCAAGTAGTGCGGAGGAGGCATTGAATATTCTTTTACGATTTATTGAATCCAATTCGGTTGATGTGGTCGTTATTGATTCCGTAGCGTCATTACAACCGAAGGCGGAACTTGAAGGAGACATCGGGGATGCAACGATTGGGTTGCAGGCGAGATTGATGTCGCAGACGATGAGAAAGATTGCCGCGAAAGCGAACAAGACAAAGACCTTGATTGTTTTTATTAATCAAATTAGAATGAAGATTGGAGGGATGCCAGGGTTCCACGGGAATCCCGAAACGACACCGGGAGGATTGGCATTAAAGTTTTATAGTTCGGTGCGATTGGATATCAGGCGCATTGGTACGGTAAAGGATGGTGAGGTCGCGGTAGGGAATAACATCCGAGTCAAGGTTGCGAAGAATAAGGTTGGCCCTCCATATCGCATTGCAGAGTTTTTGCTTTTATACGATAAGGGAATTTCCTACGAAGCCGACGTATTCAATATAGCGGTCCGAGATGCGATTATTGAAAAGAAAGGCCATACCTTTTATTTTGAGGATGAGAAGATTGGTACAAGTATCAAAGCTGCGATGGAGGCATTTGAAGGGAATAAGGAATTGGTGAAAAAAGTCATCGCGGTGTTGGAAGCACCGGGGAGGGTAAAGGCCGAAGTAAAAGTCGAAGAAGAATCATGAAAAAAGTAATTTTATCGGCAATTAATCTATTTGCGGGGGTTTGGATTTTTGCGTATCTTTCGCATTTGATGACTCCTAATCCCAATACTTGGGTTCAGGGAGGAGCATTGGCGACAAGCATTTTTCTCGTTGTAATCTGTGTTTGGATAGAGATTGTTATAGTGGATGGGTAAAATTATATATAAAAACCCTTAAACCTCGCCATATCTCAAAGGGCGGGTAGGAAATGATGGTTAACAATAGTGATTTCGATAAGGAAGAGTTAGCTAGATGGTATGCAGATGCAAGAACTTGTTTTTGGTGTGAGATAGCTGATTGGGAAGATCTTCGTAAGATAAAAGCTACCAATTTCAATTACGGGGATTCCTGGCATCACATCGTAGGTCGTCGTGGGGAATTCGCATCAAGTCTCTTAAATTCGTTTTTTATCAATAACGATATCTGTCATCTACCCAATCATCCCCTTTTACGAAAACGAAGTAACAAAATTAAATTACTAAAGAAGACGTTGGAATGGTTGTTGTATAAGGGTTATCGATTTACCGAAAAGGATATTGGATTTATTATGGCGAATGGCGATTTGTATAAAGAAGTATTAAAACTAAAGAAAAATGAAAACAGAAGAAGGTAAGGAGGTAAATTATTCGGCACAGAATAATTTGTTGGGTTCGAAAGATTATTACGTAGGAGATTTTCCGAAGGATTATCAGAATTTGACGGTGTACAGATATTGGCAGGATTACTATTATCCGTACATCATTAAAGAGTCGTACCCGGTATATATCCAAGAACGAGCTTTGGACAAAGGTACTAAGGCCTTCGAGATTCTGAAAGGTTTGATGGATTTAAAAATCGTCAAACTTGAGAAGGTTTCAGATTTCGTGGAGGCGATGGATAAACTAATTAAACTCCTCTAGGTCGAGAGGGGATGGACTCAAGATTTGAGAAAATATAAAATATGAAAATCTCGGTAGTTGTGCCTTGTTTAAATCAATTTCCTATATTACGGCAGACTATTAAGTTTCTTAACGAAGCAAGAGAAAATGAAAGTGACTACGATATTATTATATTAGACAACGGCTCCGACGAAGAGTTTACGACGAGTATTCCAAATGTAAGGGTAGCGAGATACGAAGAACCTATCGGCCCCTACTATTCTATTTTTGAAGCATTAGAACATACCGATGCAGATATCTTAGCATTTTTTCATTCAGACTTTTTTGTATACGAAAAGGGTTGGGCCAAACGGGTGCTGGAAGAATTCGAAAGGGACAATAGATTGGGGATGGTTGGCTTTATTGGAAGCAATGAAATTGATCTAGCGGGTGGGAGGGGGTATGGAACATGTGGGAATTTTCAGGGGAAGACTATTATACAAGAAACGGGGACGGTTTGCGACGTTTTAATCGATGGGTTTGAGGGAGGTCCATTAGGTTTATCTACGTGGTCTGGTTCCCCCATAGAAGCTCATGGAGAAAAGATTACTGGATTTAGATATGGTGCAGTAGTTGATGGTTGTTCGATGATATTGCGAAGAACTGCGTTGGAAGATATAGGCGAGAAAGAGAATTTTCCGCTTATGCACTTTTATGATAGAATGATTTCTACTCAACTGCTTGAGAAAGGTTGGAAGATTGGTACCTTGGGAATTGAATGTGATCACATTTCAGGCCAAACGATGGGAGAAAAAAAGTATATAGAAGCGTGTAAAAAATGGGCGATAGAGCATCGTGTTCAACCTGCTGCGATAGGAGTGAATTGGGATGGCATAATTTATCAAGAAGCGGAGCGACAATGGCTACGAGAGTTTAGAGAACAAAAACATTTCATTCCTCTAAAGGTCGATACGAATGGGAATATAGTTAGATGATATGAAATATCGAAAGTGGGATCGTAATAATAGTTATTTTATCTATGAGGATTTCGAAGATGGGACGTGGGAAGAAAAACTTGTTCGTTACGATGAGGGATGGAGAGAAACCCTTTCTTTAAAGGATCGGAATGGAAGAGAAATCTTCGATGGGGATCTTGTATGGGGTAATTTGGAAATGCCGGAGAAGTGTGAGGTTTATGGATTTGTATTTGGGCATCCACAAAGGTCGGAATAAAACAAATAATTATGAGAAAGTTTAATTCAGAGCAGGAATTGATAGATTATTTTAAGTTGAGGGTGAGTGAGAAAGAGATTGATGAGTATCTAATTATCCATGGATTTTACAAGAAGATGGGACGAATATTTTTTGATGGGAATAGTCTTCCAGTCTATGATGAGGGCGGGGAACAAAAGGAAAATATTAACAGAGAGGGTGTTAGACAATTCTTAATGAAGCGTAAGTTGATTGCAGCTGTTAGCAGAATGTTGGACAAAGAAAGTGAGAGAAGGTATTACTCGAAGATGGGTTGGTTTAAGGGATTGATTAAGAAGTATCTTGAGATAGATAAGTGGGATGGACAGTGGATTATGAATGGAAATCAATGGGTTCCGGTATACGTTTGTAAGGATGATAAGCCTCTATCTGAGAAAAAGGTTTCTACGTTAAATGAGGTGCTCGATCGATTTCTGGAATCAGCGACCATGCCGACTATTGGCTCTATAAGACGAAAGATTGTTATGGCTAAGGCAATGCCAGATAAGAATTTAAGAAAACAGATGGTAAAGGAAATTAAGGGTGATTTTGCGAAACTAAAAAAGCATGTCAAAGCGCAGAGCAAGAATAACAAAATCATTAAAAAATCAAGCAGGGTACGGTCATCGAGACCACCGGTCAAAAAGAGGAAGAGGTAGGTCGCATTTGTCGTTGATTGGCAGGAGGAGAAAAGAGTTCTTTAAACGAAAGGAATTGTTAAAATTAAAAGAATTAGAAAGTGAAAATCGCGTTATTGAATAGAGACGAGGGTTCCCATCTGGGAGGCGATGCCGTCCAGGTTCGTGGGTACGAAGCAGCGTTAAAAAAGTTGGGGCACGAGGTTAAGTACTTTCATCAATTGTTTCCACCGATTAATGGATATAATTTAGCCATATTATTTCATATCAATTTTCACTGGACGATATGGCATTATCAAGCAGTAAAGGCAAGGGGGTACCCGTATAAGGTTGTCGCGATTTACTATAAGGGTGTATACTCTGATACGAATCACGATATGATGTATGAGATATTGAGAAATGCGAAGGACGTATATTGTTTATCTCATGCAGAGTCGGATGAGCTACGGGAGGAATTTTCCGAGATTCATCCAAAGGTTGTCAACAATGGTGTGGATAAAGAATTATTTAGGGATAAGGGATTGGAAAGAAAATATGTTATGACGGCTGGTAGGTATGTTGATGAGAAGGGACATTTGAGAGTGGTAGAGGCGTGTAGAGAATTGGATTTACCAGCATTGGTCGTTGGCCCCGATTGGGATAAGGATTACAAGAAGAAATGCATTGAGGGAGCCAATTCGAAATCGATGATTCTTGGCCCCGTATCACAAGAGGAAATGTCGAACTATTATAATATGTCAAAAGTATATGTCTGCGCGTCGGTAGATGAACGAAATAGTTTGACAACCCTTGAAGCGGCGAGTTGTGGCTGCGGAATTGTGAATTCAATCTATAATAGGGGAAAGGAATGGCTTTCGTCTTTTGCGATTGATATAAAGGATAAGGAAGCATTGAAGAGTGCCATTAAATCGGTATATCATCAACCAGTAAAGGTCGCTCACGAAGTTCCGAGTTGGGATGATATTGTAAAGGAAATACTAAAATGATAGTCGCATTTGACGTTGATCTTACATTGACAAATTATGATAACTCTCCTAACTACGAAGTGATAGATATCCTGCGTTGGTTTTTGCGAAATGGGGATAGGGTTATCATTTGGAGTGGCGGTGGTTTTGACTACGCAAAAAGTTGTGCCGAGCGACTGGGATTATATGGGCTCAAAAACGTAATGTGTTCTATGAAACATTTGCCTGCCGCACAGAAATTAAAGGTCGATATTGCATTCGACGACGAATTCGTCCAACTTGGGAAAGTAAATATAAAAATAAATAACCTAACAAAAAAATGATTTGGGTATATGTGATAATTGGAGTGGTAGCCCTTCTCATTGCCTTTTTTGCGGGGATGTTCGTGCATGGTTGGATTGAGGATAACGCTCAACAAAGAGCGCCAAAGGGAACGGAACAAGATTGAAAAATAAACTAATCAATATATAATTAATATATGAAGCGAATCTTAGTAACCGGCGTGAATGGTTTTGCCGCCTCGTGGCTAGCTAAGAAACTAGTTGCCAATGGCGATGAGATACATGGTACGGTTCGGGTGCGAAGCGATTTACACCGAATTAAAGACATAAAGGATAAATTACATTTACATCTCGTGGAATTGTCAGATTCCATTTCCGTGAACAATGTTTTACAGGAAATCAAACCGGACCAGATTTATCACTTGGCTGCTCAAAGTTATGTGCGGTCATCGTGGGATGCTCCCGTTGAAACATATCTAACGACAACGATTGGTACCGTCAACTTGTTGGAGGCGGTTAGAAAATTGGAGAAAGTACCCGAAATTCTCATTGTTTCCTCTTCTGAGATATATGGGCATAATGATGGCATAATGGATGAAGAAACGCCTCCGCATCCAGCAACCCACTACGGTATCTCAAAATATACGCAGGATTTGATGGGGAGGGTATATTGGGATGCTTATAAGATACCTATTGTCATTTCGAGGGCATTTAATATCACGGGGTGGGGGAGGGGCGATGCGTTTGCCGATTCATCATTTGCCAAGCAGATTGTGGAGATAGAGAAAGGATTAAAAGATCCTATTATCTACCATGGCAATCTTGATTCTGAGCGAATCTTTGTTGATGTTGACGATGCGATGAATGGATATATCCTGGCGTTAAATAGTAAGAAGTGGGGAGAGATCTTTTGCTTTGGCAACGATGTGTCAGTGAAGATGAAAGATTTGTTGGATACCCTTATTAGTTTGTCGACCGTAAAGGTAACGACACAAGTTGATCCGGCGCGGCTGAGGCCGGTCGATGTAAAAACAATGCGATGTAATAGCTCGAAAGCAGAAAGTGAATTGGGCTGGAAACCAGTTGTCCCATTTAAGATGTCGATGGAGAATCTATTAAATTATTGGAGAGAAAGAATATGAAGGAATTTTCTCTAGAACTTGTAAAAAAGAAGTTGGAAGAAATAGAATTTATGCGGAAAGGTATTTCGGAAAAAGGAATAAGAATATTTCTTAGAGAACCAGACGGAACTGAAGTTGAGTGTACTGAGAATATTAAACTGACGTTAAAATTCGCTCAGACGATGTTGCAGACTACAATCGAGGCAGCTCAAAGATGTTAGATATAAAGGGGATGACACAAGAAGAGATACTGAAGGAGGCCGTTAAAAACCCAGATGAATATATCGTTTTACTTCCAAAAGGATGGTTTATGGCAAATTATTCTTGGGTACCATATAGAATAAGAACATGGTTAGCGAATTTTTTGTATGGCGATAAGAGGAAAAGAGGACTTTTAAAAAATGATTAGTCTCGCTACCAGTAATATAACAGAACAAGTTCGAAAAAATGTCATCGCTTGTCTCGATGAAAATCGAATTGGCAATGGTCGCTTTATTAAAGAATTTGAAGAAAAGACGGCCGCTTATCTCGGGGTAAAACACGCTATTTCTGTTTGTAATGGTACCATTGCAGATATTGTAGCTTTGGCCGCATTGAGGGTAAAGCGTCCAGAGAAGAACGAAGTCATTGTGCCAGCATTAACATTTGTCGCTCACGCCAACTCGGTTCTTTTTAATGGGCTTATTCCAGTCTTTGTTGATGTTGGTGAAGATTACCAAATTGATGTATCTCAGATAGAAAAGAATATTAATGAATCTACATTGGCAATTATGCCAGCTAATTTGTTGGGCAGAGCGTGTGATATAAAGAAAATAAGGGAATTAGCAAACAAGTATAATGTATACGTCGTTGAAGATAATTGTGAAGCATTTGGAATGCGAAATCACGAAGCCGATTTTTCTACGTATTCATTTTATCCGTCCCATACGATAACGACGGGAGAGGGTGGGATGGTGGTGACCGATAATGATGGATTGGCGAAACTTGCGAGGGATGCGAGGAATCATGGGAGGAGAAATGATAATGATGTTTTGGATAAGTTTCATTTTGATACGCTGGGTATTAATGGGAAGATGGCCAATATCAATGCTGCGATCGGCGCCGCACTTATAGATATCGCCGATGAGGTTATTAAGAAGAGAGTCCATAACGTTGATGTGATGAATGCTTGGTTAGAGGACTTCGATTTTTCCAATAAAGTGAGATGGTATGCTAGCTCCCCTCATTGTTATCCAAAAAGATATTCCTCTGAGGAAGAGAGGGATAGGGTTCTAATGAGATTGGAAGACAATGAGGTGGAAGCGAGGAAGTTGTTTAGTTGTTTGCCTGTTCATGAGAAGGTATATGCGTATACGGGATATAAAGAAGGTTCGTTTCCAGTTGCGGAAAGGATTGGGAAGACCTCTCTATTTGTTCCCATCCATCAGGACCTAACTTCGGAAGATATACAATACATATGCTCACTTCTGTAGTTCTTTTTTCCAAGGATCGGCCGATGCAACTTGACTGCGCGTTACGTAGTTTGTCGAAGAATGTTCCAAAGCCGGATTATCTAACGGTTATTTACAAGTCAACCAACGAAGAGTTTCAGAAAGGGTATGATAAATTATTGGAAGATATCGATAGACAAATCGAATATGGCTATTATGCGAATATGGTGAGAGAAACGAATTTTAAGCAAAATGTTTTGGATAGTCTTTTGGGAGATTATACGTTATTTTTAACAGATGATGATATTGTTTTTAAGCCGATAGAGTTTATTCCATTCGACAATCTGGCGTGTTTCAGTTATAGGTTGGGAAAGAACATTGATTTTTGTTATTCCAATAATAAACCCAATACGTTAAAGAGTTATAAAGAGGAGGGTAGTTACCTAACATGGCCTTGGAGACAAGAAGAATTAGATTTTGGGTATCCCCTATCGGTGACTGCACACTTATTTAAAACTTCGCTTATTAAGGCGTTGACTGAGAGAATAGACTTTAAGAACCCCAACGAGTATGAGGGTATGTTACAAAGATTTGTTTCTGAGTTACCTCCCATTATGTCCTCTTATAAAGATAGCAGGGTTGTCGGGGTTCCTGCGAATAGGGTCAACGATACGCATCCCAACAGAAATGCCCTTACCTATTCTTATACGACAAAGGAATTAAATGATAGATTTCTGAGAGGTGAGCGAATTGATTTTGAACGGATGTCGTATCCCGTTCACGGGGCGCAGCAAGAATTACAATATCTTTTTACGAGATGACCTGGTGGGACGTACGAGTGAGCACGAACGACTTCAAAGATTGGGTGAGAGGGATTGATGATCCTTCGAGAAAGTATGTTAGGGATTACATTATCTCAAAAGGGTATAAGCATGTCTTGGATGTCGGGGCGGGTTTGTGCGATGATTATGATGGGTTTAAGAGGGATGGTAAAGATATTTTCTATACAGCTGCAGACTTTACCGATAAGTTTTTCTATGATAGCAATCGGAGGGGGATCAATATCGTTAAAGCCAACTGTGATAATTTGCCCTATGTAGATTTATTTTTTGATGTAGCGTATTGTCGTCATCTTGTTGAACATCTTCCATACTACGATAAGACGTTGGACGAGATGATCCGCGTTTCGAGAAAGGAGGTTGTTGTTACATTCTTTTTGCCGGTGCGGGATGTGGAAGATGATGAGATAAGGGTTATTGATCATCTCAATCATAATATTTATAGCAAGCCGAAGATAGAAAAGTTTTTGGATAAACATGATAGGGTGGTACGATGGAAATGGGAAGATTCTGGGAAAGATGAACAGATACTATCTATCAAATTGAAATGAAACTTTTCTCGTATTGGGAAGGCCTAAAGCCGGTATATATTCAGATGTGCCAAGAGATTCTTCTCAAGAAATGTCCCGATGTCGTTATTGCATCTGAATATGATAAGCACAATGATTGGCCTATTCATTTGAAGGTTGATGTTTTAAAGGCCAACTTGATTTATGAACAAGGGGGATTCTGGATTGATGCGGATATGATTGTTATGAAGGACCTAACTCCCATTTTTGATATGTTGAAAGATTATGAATTTGTCGGTATACCCGGATTTTTTGGTGCGAGAAAAGGTGCGCCTATCATGAAGAGATGGATTGATGGGATAAATAAACGGATCAGCGAAGGGAATTTAACATTCAGTGATTTAATACAGCCGATACTCCACGACCTAGAGTTCAAAGAATTCGAGCCATTGACCCGAGAGATGATTTGTCCCATTTATAATACGGAGATTGAAAAGTTTTTCCAACCCAGGACGAAGGAATACGACCCCTATGTTGTTACCCTCAATAATTCGGCTTTTCCTGATTGGTTTCAGAAGATGAGTAGGGAAGAGATTTTAAGCAAAGACTGGCTAATAAGCGATTTCTTTAGAAAGGCATTAGAATGAAATATTGTTCCGTAATCGTTTCTTATAATTCGGCTCCTTTAACGCAGAGGGTGTATACCGAGTTGCTAAAAAATAAGAAGCACGATATTTTTATTGTTGAGAATTCATCGTCTGAGGATAAGATGTTTAAAGGGGATAACGTTATCGATCTCGGTCGGCAGAACTTTGGGTATGGAGGATGTCATGATTTTATCGTTAGAGATCCGAGATTTAGGAAGTATGATTTTGTAGGCATATTCAACAACGATGTATTTGATATTCCGGAAGATTATATAGAGGTCTTGGAAAAATATATGAAAGATGATGTAGGAATTTTGAGTTCTGCTATAAATCCAGGAGGTAGCGGTTGGCCTCAGATGATATGGCGCGAAAACCCGGAGGGGTACAGAAATGTTCTCCATGTCGAAGATATGGCTGCCTTCTTGAATACAAAGTTATTTGATGAATATTGTAAATATATGCCTATGGACTTTTACGGGGTGTTGGATATTTCGCTTTGTGCGATTTCAGATTCAAAGGGATTTAAGAATATAGTCGTTGATGAGGTTGCCATTGGGCATATGTTATCGGGTGGAAGAGCAATGGCTGGGACGAAGGACGCCTATATGGCCCATAATGGGGAAACGCATGACGAGTGGATGAAGAGGTGTCCCGAGTTGGGTGTGTTATATCAAAACTTTTTTAAGAAACTAAAGTTATGAATATAAGTATTATTATCGCCATCTACAACGATACGCGATTTCTTCGAGAAACTCTTGAATCGACCATAGGGAAAGGAGAGGTTATTATTTCAAACGATGGTTCGACTGCGGAAGCAACGGCAGTTATAAAATCATTTGCAGGGGAATATGGGACCAAGTATGTCGAACACGAACATCTTGGATTGTCGTCTGCTCGTAATGCAGGTATTGAAATAGCAAGCAATGAAGTACTGCTTCCTCTCGATGCCGATGATAATTTGTTGATTATTCCAGATTTATCGCCGTTGGAAGATAAGTCGATTGGCGTATTGTATGGAAACTATATGGACCAAGATGGGAAACGACATTATCCGCAAGTGGGATTTTCTCTCGACGCACTTCTTTCTAATTGTCAGTTATTTGCATCTTCTTATTTTACGAAAACTGTATGGAATGCTGTTGGAAGATACCGGAAGGAGGCGTGGTGTGCGGAAGATTGGGATTTGTGGGGGAGAATCATGAAGAGAGGATACCAGTTTAGATATATTGATCGCGATGTATATATGCACCGTATACGCCCGGATAGCAAGGAGAATATCGAAATTAGGGAGGGTAGAAATCAACGTGGGCTAGAAGAGATACGAAAGTATCTCCAAAGCATATGAAATTTACGTGTGTGATAGGGAGCTATAATCCCAACAGAGAATGGTTGGGACGAGCCATCGCTTCTGCCTGTGGGCTATTCGACGAAATCATTCTCACGGATGATGGTTCCAAGATCCCTATTGATTGGGATTATCGTTTTTATGGCGATATCAAAAAGTATAGGCATAAGGATAACATGGGGTTATGGGGAGCTCGCAATACTGCCATCAAAAATGCTACCGGGGATATAATTTGTCCACTGGATGACGACGATTACTTTAACAGAGATGGTGTGGTGCGATTAAAGAAGTTTATCAACGAAAATCCCGAGGGTGATATATGGCACTTTCTTTTACAGGAATTTGGAGAATTAAGTGATACAATCGGCTATAGGGCGAATCCTAAAAAGATTCCCGAGTATAATTCTATTAACGGGGTAAGTTGGTTCAGAAGGGCCGTATGGAGGGAACTGGGGGGATATAAACGGATGAGAGCCGAAGATTGGAACTTTTGGGTGAGGTGTTTCGAGGCTAAGAAGAAGTTTATATACTTCCCAGAAGCCGTATATAACTATAACGTTAGAAAGGATAGCCACAGTAGGACATGGGGGGTTTCGGCAGAGGAGATACGAAAGGAGGTATTTGATAACCTATGAAATTTTCTTGCGTTATGGGTTCCTATAATCCTAAAGCAGATTGGTTCGAACGCGCTCTCGATAGTGCCAATGATTTGTTTGATGAGATAGTGATAGTGGATGATGGAAGTGACGCTAATCTAGCTTCAATGATTTGCCCGCCGATGATATCACGAATAAAAATAGTACGACATAAAGTTAATAAAGGATTTTGGGCGGCAAGAAATACCGGGATTGAGTGTGCTCATGGAGATATAATATGCTCGTTGGACGACGATGATTATTTTGAGAGGGATGCAGTCGTTGCGTTAAAAAAGTTCGTACGAGATAATTCTGATGGAGATATTTTTCATTTCATTCTGCGAAAGTTTAATCAAGCGATAGGTTTACATGGGCAAGGTACGAAAGTAGAACACTTGAAGATGGAGAATTCTATTCCATCACAGAGCTGGTTTAAGAAATCGGTTTGGAGTGAATTGGGTGGGTATAAGAAAGTAAAGGCCGAGGATTGGAATTTTTGGGTTAGATGTCTCGATGCCGGGAAAAAGTTTAAATATTTTCCCGAGGTTGTTTATAACCTCAATGTGAGAAATGATAGCTTGAGTAGAACGTGGGGTATTTCCGCAGACGAAGTGAGGAGGGAGGTATTAAGCAATTTATGAAGTTTACCTGTATCATACCGAGTTATAATCCCAATATGAGGTGGTTAAAAAGGGGTATTGTTTCTACGTATGGTCTTTTTGATGAGGTTGTTCTGGTGGATGATGGTTCTCGCCCTGTAATAGATTGGAATCTTCTTCCCCATGATGTTAGAAAGTTTAGACATGGAATAAATGTGGGGACTGATGGAGCCAAGAATACTGCGATAAAGAATGCGGTGGGGGATATTATTTGTATCTTGGATGACGATGATTATTTTAATCGAGAAGGTGTGATGAGGTTAAAGGAATTTGTCTTGCAGAATCCAGACTGGGATTTTTATCATTTTAAACTTCGAGAATTCGGTTTGTCGGGTAATATATACGATGGTACCAAAAATCCAGATGGATTGACGTCTGGTAATACCGTTCCTGGTATTTCGTGGTTTAAGAAATCTGCCTGGAAAGATGTGGGAGGGTTTAGAAAAGTTAGAGCGGAAGACTGGGAGTTTTCTTTACGGTGCTATCTTGCTGGAAAGAAGTTTATATACTGCGATGAGATTGTGTACAATATGAATGTTCGTTCTGGAAGTAAGAGTAGAAGTTATGGGGTTCCCTTTGAGGAAGTAAAGAGAGAAGTGTTGGCGGCTAATGGACTTTTATAGATAATGCCTGGTGAAATAAAAAATGTTCAGGTTGTGGTATTGGCTATTAATCTTTGGTCTAGATATACCAAGCCGTGTCTCGATTCGATTAAATCTAAACATAATCTAAGAATCTTTTTTGTAGATAATGGAAGCATTGATGAAACGCGCATGTCCGCGACTAAGTTGGTGAATGGCAAGTTTTATTATCAAAGAAACGAAGATAATAAAGGGTGTTCGAGCATGTGGAATTTGGGGATGAAAGATGGATTTTTGAATCACGGGATGGATTATGTTTTTGTGGTTAATAACGATATTCTCTTTCATCGAGAAACGATCGATAGATTGGTTGAAAAATTCGAAAGAGCAGATGACGATGTTGTTATGATAACTTGTAATAATATTAGAAGCGATTGCGAAAATATGCCAAAAAGAATATTTACAGTAAACCCGGCAATATATGAAAATGTGAGAGAGGACGAACATCCAGATTTTTCTGCATTCATGGTGAATAGAAAGTTTTTGGAAAAGGTTGGTGAGATTGATGAAGGATTTTCTCAGATAGGTGGTGCTTGGTTTGAGGATAATGATACCCATAGGAGAATAAAATTAGCAGGATTGAGGGCGATAAAATTACCATCGGCGATTTATTATCATTATGGTTCTGCGACGAGCTCACAGATAGGGCAGTTAAAACATTTGAAGTTTGAATCGAATAGAGATTACTTCGTTGGCAAGTGGGGAGGTATGCCCGATGTAGATGGATTATATCAGCACTCATTCAATGATGAGGTTAAAAATTATAGGTGGACCTTACAGTCTGAGTCGATGGATAAACAACTGGAATTGGTAAAAAGATTTAGAAAGTTTTAGTTATCCACACCTATCATGTTTGATTTTTGGGGTAAAATATTATATTATCATGGGGAGGCATAAAGAGGATATTATTAAAGATAGATGTTGGCAGTGCGGAAAGAAGATGGCTACGGAGTTTAAGGGAAGATGTCATACTTGTCAGACGGAAAGGTGCTTACATTGTGGTAGCCCGTTGATAAAGATTAAGAGAATAACGGAGGATGATTTGTTGGTTGCTGAGTCGGAAGTGGTATGTAGTAATTCGGGTTGTTTCCGCTATATAGACCTAAAAAATCTTAAACAAGTTTGGAAAATAATTAAATAAACATGATTTGGGGTAAGAAATTAAATAATAAGTTGAATGGTCTTGAGACGTATTTAAAGAATCTGGATATTAATCAAACTGAGCTTATTAAATTACTTGGTGGGTTGGTAAAGAGAATGGATGAGTTTTTAGCCAATAACGCGAAGAAGATGGAAGAGGCAATGAATTGGGCCAAGGAATTTAATCGTATTTTGATGACCGAATATGCGGCCGGTGAGCAGGCGGGGATGGTTTTTTCGATCCTTTACCAAAATCAAAACACACACGAGCGTCGGATGCTTCAAGTTATAGCCGACAGTTTGGAGAAGGCAACCCATGCTGGTAAAATTATTCTGGAGGAAAATGGATTGATATCTGGGGATTGGCTTATGGAAAAGTATCTCTCTCAGAGGGTTCCTCTCGATAGGGAATCGAAGGTGTTGCATAAAGTTGAGAAGGAGATGGGGCATGAACGCCCAAAAGAATCGTACATCTATTCTCTTCAACTTGCGAGAGATAAGTTTTGTACAAAGAAATCAGAAAAGGTCGTGTTGGATCAAATTATAAACAATATAAAAAGTTATGGAAGCACAAGCAACAGCAACGCAGGTTAGTGTGCTTAATACGATTCCAGTGGAGACCAAGGTGGCGATCGTCGTTCCTTTGTATGGTTATTTTGCGGATGCCAGGGTTGTCCAGTTTGATGCGGAGTCGCTGAAGGAGTTTATGGATCGGATTAGGACGTCGCAGATCAAAAGTTACGTTATTCTCGTAGCGGAATCCGATCGTCTGCCAAAAGAAGTGAAGCAATATCTTAATGTGCACTTTGCTTCTGCGAATGTGAAAGGGGTAACAGCGGAGAATGGCGCGACATATCTGGAATATTTGGAAGAAGGGATTGATTCTGCTCTCAATGATACGGACGCACAATTTATCGTTGTTGCTAACCCGTGGATTAGATTACGCGAGGGGGTGTTGGATAATCTGTGTCAGGAACTTAATGGGCAACGGGCGGATGTTATTTGTGGGTTCGATCTGCGAACGTATAATTACGGCGGGCAGGTTGGAATCCCCTATGAACAATTTGATTCGTTCCAGTTTAACCCCGCACGGGTTGAGTGGAACTTCGAGTGGAATCTATGGGGATGCCGGAAACAGGTTGCCCAACAGTTGGATATAGACATCGACTATAAGACCCACTACTTTGTTAATCGTGAGTTTTGGCAGAGATTGTCCGGGCCATCGAGAGGGTTTGTAGTGGCGAGCGACCAAAATTATCCATTCTATTCGTTCAACGTCGATTGGACGCTCATAGAAACGAAGGAGGAGTTTGAGGCCGATAAGGCGCGATTCCTTACGAAATGGGGTTTTACGCCTGAGATAAGTTATAATTGATGGCAAAGGAAATAATCAAAAAAGAAGATAGCCCTCTCGGTGGTCGAATGACGGAGGGGGTGAATGCTCAGACGGGTAAGGGATTTACCATACCTGGAGATAACCCCGAATGGCTCAAAAATAGAAAGAAGAATGCAGAAGGGCATTTGGTTATCACGACTCCTGATGGAAAGGAGTTGGATATCAATCGGGCCGGAATGGATAGGAATACGATGGCAGAGATTCAGTTGAGTTCAACATTGACGCGTGAAGAAAAGGATAGGGCATTGGCAGATTATTTGTGGCAAAATCTACACGATAATTCTGCGGCGTTGGCGGAGTTATACCAGTATAAAGGTATCTTTATAAAGGATTCCAGAAAGTTCGCGGCGATGATTAGGTTTGATTTTGAGCAGTTCGTTAAGGTGTTTATTACTTTTCTTGACGATACTGCAAAATATATTTTTGACAACTTGGGGATAGAGGATTATAAGTTGTTAAAAGATGAGATGAAAAAATACGATGGTGATTTAAAAAAGGTATTGGAGGCAAATAAGTTTGATCTAAACAAATCGGAGCGCACCTTTCTGGGTATGGCAATTCATTTCATTGACGAAGGGGAATCGTTGCAAAAATCGGTGGATAGTATAAAGCAGGCGAGGGAGAAGGAGAAGGGCGGTGGAACCTATGTCTCGAAATCGGGGAAAATATACAATCTCTATGATACGGATATCGCGGAAATTGTTCGTCAAGAATATGACGATGAGCACAAACCAAAGGTCGACAAACAGTTAGAGAACTAACGATGTCAGATTTTTCTAAGGAAATAGTTCAAGAGGAATTGGCAGCCGAGGAAAAGAATTTACAAAAGATTAACTTGTATCTTAAGTTTTTTACGAATTTATACGCAACAGAGAAAGGTAGAGAAAATGAGAATATGATGAGGGAGTATACGAGAGTTAAGAGGGAAAAGGAAACGTTAATAAAATTTCTAAAGAGTCAATTGTAAAATGGAACCAGAACAGCAAAAAGCAAAAGTACTTCTTTTATGTGAAGCGTGTGGTGGGTACCACACCGAAGATGAAAGTGAGGAGGTGTATGTAAAGATTATCAAGGGTAAGAATTGCGTTTTAAAATTGACAAAGGATAATGTGGTTGGTCAGCAATCAGAAAAGCGGGAGGTGGTGTCGGTTGCCACTCCGGCAGCGGCTCCGACGATAACGGTTCCTCCTAGTGAGCCATTACAGGTTATTAAAAAAAGAATTGTTCCACCCAGTGCTATGAGGATAGGTGTTAATTTGCCCCCGGAATCGGGAGGGGGACGATCGGTGAGTGTGGCAGACGCGATGAAGAGACCAGCGGGGGCATTTTAGTTCGCATTACATAGTTGGCAAAACGACGCGCTCCAGCAAAGCAGTTACAAGAGGTTAAGGAATTGGGCGATAGACTTCTTAAAGAGAGGGGACTTCGTACAAAAGAGAGTGCTATAGAGACGATACGAGAGACGAAAGGTGGACCGAGATTGCCAGGATTTCAAGATAGAATTCCTTATCTCCCTCAGCCAACATTGATTAACGCATCAAAGCGGGTTTTGTACGATTTGGCGAGGGAATGGGAATTGGAGGCGAAGAAAGAGAAAGTAAAGTCGGAGGATATTACCCAATTTTTCAAGTTTATTCTCAAAGGGATACGGGAGGAAGGAGGGAAAGTACGAATGTTAATTGCCGATACGGTTGCGAAAAAAGAATATAATTTGGAGTATTTGCATCGCCAGGACGCCGTTGCCGCAATTCATAAGTTTCTCGTTGATAGTTTTGCGGTGGGAGTATCGTTGAAGATGAGCGGTTCAGTATCCGAATTCCTGACGTGGTTTGTCGATTGGACCGATTCTCTTTTACAACAATGGGGGCCAAACTATAGAAATATCGATGGAAAACCTAGTGATGATAGAACAACCAAAAAGATTTACACGGGTTCCCGCTGAGCAGGTATCCCTTGAAGATGTTAATGAACGTGATCAGTTTCAAGATTTATTTGACGATTCGATAGGGATAGAGCGATTTGTGTTTTCTTTACCCGATGAGAGGATGGTTACCGTGCTCGTCCTTCGTATTATGGGGTTTAAACGGGATGAGATTTTAAAGGATATGCATATGGGTCAGCAGACATACTATGATGTTATGCACAGTTTACAAAAAAAGTTTATCGTTTGGCAATTACGCGAGGAGGGGAGAATTTCATGAATAACCCACCATATTTCATATAATTAAAGGTAAGAAACCATAACTTTTACATGGACGAGGAAGAGAAAAAATATACCCCTATAGCATTTAGTTCGGCTTTACAATCTTTGGCTTTAAAGAGCCAAGCGGGGGTTGGTCGATGGCAAAATGAGGAGATAATGAAGAGTGAGGGTAGCCGAATCAGTAGAGCGCGTTCGCTCGCATTTGAAAGAAGGAAGCGCCTTCCATACCTTTTACAGAAGGGATTAAGCAAACCAGGTCGCGTTTCTTTTGATGTTCTTCGTCGCGTTGTTAATTCTGTTCATGCTGCGAGGATATGCGTTAATGTTCTAAAGGAAAAGATTTCAAAAACCGCTTGGGCCATTCAGCCCATAGATCCAAAAAAGGCGGTTGACCCGCGCAAGATAAAAGAGGTGGAGCAGTTGTTTAAGTACCCAAACAAGAATGAAACCTTTAGAACGTTTTTGGATAAGGTACTTGAAGATCTTTTTGTATTGGATGCCATCGCTATTGAACGGATGAGAGATAGAGCTGGAAAACTCGCAGGGTTAAAGTATGTGGATGCGGAGACCATACGGCCTGTGTTTAATGAATATGGTGAGAACGATATCCTTGTTCCTATTGTTGGGAAGGATGAGGCGATGAGGGAGTTGCCCGTTTCGTATGTCCAGGTAATTAATTCCAATCCGTGGGGAGGCAGGGAGATGGGTGACTTGGTCGCGGCATGGCCCAAGAAAGATTTTATATATTTTTGTATGCACCCGCAAGGTGCGATGAATTATTTTGGGTATGGAATGTCGCCCATTGAGGCGGTACTTGGGGTGGTTGGAAATATTCTCAATGCGGATAATTTTAATAGTTCATATTTTGAGGAAGGGGCATTCCCGCCTCAGATTATTCAGTTAAAGGCAAATATTAAGCCGGAGGAGTTGGAGAATCTACGGGAGTACCTATACGCTGAATTGAGTGGTAGGTTCCATCGTCCAGCCATTTTCGCAGGCGACGCCGAATTGAATAACATTAATTTGCAGCCGAATACGAATCGCGATATGCAGTTTATGGATTACATGCGGTTTATGATTCGGTTGTTGGCGGCTGCGTACGGGCTATCTGGTCAGGATGTTGGGTTGACTGAAGAGGTTGGTTCTAAAAATGTGGCAGAAACATTGAAAGAGCTATCTGCCGCAAAGGGATATGGTTCGGCTCTCGCTTTACTCAAGGAGGAATTTAACCAACAGATTATCTGGAAGGATTTTGGATATGAGGATATAGAATTTGCTTGGGTTGCACCTGACACACTGGACCCAAAGGAAAATATGACCGTATACGATACTGCTTTAAGAAATGGGTCTATGACGTTAAATGAGGTGAGAAAGAAACTAGGCGAAGAACCATATGGGGAATGGGCTGATACCCCAGCGGTATTGACAAATGACAAGTACGTCCCCATAGTTCCTCCAGAACAAAAGAAGGTAGAATTGGAATCGGGAACAGTTGGGAATGAGGAGCCATTTAACGAGCAGGCATCTGACGAGGTGAGCGATGCACAAGAAGAATTTCATAAGAGCATCTTAACGAAGGATGGATACGAATGCTATTTTGATGATCGTGGTGTGAGCCAGCCATTTATATTTAATAAGGTTCTCGAAGGTGAAGGATGGGTAGTAAAACCACCGGTTGCGGTTAATCTTGACTCGCAGAAGTTGGAAGAAAAGTGGAGCCAAAAGTTATATAAGGAAGGTTTAAATGTCATCCCGGTGCGTAGGATGGATATGCAGGAGATTCTTGATACCATTATTCCCACAACGCAGATTAGAAAGGAGTTTGAAAGTTGGCAGAATATGACATCGGCGTATGATAGCAAGAAGTGGGAAAAGAAATATGGGCGTT
>Ga0187886_1001507_pt1 | contig 20978 bp, 24 predicted proteins | sample June2016WEW_20_1_FD_133001 | JGI IMG/M metagenome (GOLD analysis project Ga0187886, IMG submission 133001) | Peatland microbial communities from SPRUCE experiment site at the Marcell Experimental Forest, Minnesota, USA - June2016WEW_20_150 | ecosystem: Environmental > Terrestrial > Soil >... | reverse complement strand
TCTTCTTCAATCGAGTGAAGATAGTGGTCTTGAAGTACTTCAAGAGCTCTTTCTTGTCTTGTTTTCGGTGTTCCTCCGTGGATAAGAATGCTGGGCATCTTTTCTTCATTATAGTGGATTTAAGAATCCTTATCTAAACCGAAGAACTTCGGTAATTCTGGATTTTAGGCCCAAATTTGTGCGAAACTTAAATCAAATGGTTGACCTTGCCCGAAAAGGGATTGCCGAAATTTTAGTAGAGAGAAACTTAATCCCCGTCGATAAAGTTCGAGATCTTCAGATCGAGGCCGCTAAAGTTGGGCGTCCAGTTGAGGATCTGATTGCAGAGCAGAATTTAGTGACACCTGAGCAGATTGCTCAAGCGAAAGGAGAAGTTTTAGGGACACCATACGTTAATCTCGCTGGTATGGATATCTCTGCAGATATCTTGAATCTAATTCCTCAAACTACAGCTACACGTTACGTCTTAATCCCCTTTGAAAAAACTGATTCTCTGCTTAAGGTGGCGATGGGTGATCCCCTCGACCTTCAAGTAATTGGGTTTTTGGAGCGCCGTACAGGATTGAGGATTGAACCATATGTTGCTTCTGCCAAAACAATCTTGGATACTATCGAGAACCAGTATCGTAAGACTCTCGGCGAAGAGGTTACTGCGGCATTGGAGGAGGCTGGTGCAGGTAAACCACTTAAAATTGAGGAAGCTAAAGATATTGAGCGGGAGAAAGAAACAATTCGTAAATCGCCGGTCGTGGAAATTGTTTCCTCCATAATTTCCTACGCGGTGCGCAATCGGGCATCTGACATTCACATTGAGCCGACAGAGGATGAGACAAGAGTACGTTTCAGAATAGATGGTGTTTTGCAGGAGCGTTTGACTCTTCCTGCCGAAATTCATTCCTCAGTTGTTTCTAGGATTAAAATTCTTGCTAACTTGAAAATTGACGAAAAGCGGATTCCTCAGGATGGGCGCTTCAAAGTTGAGGTTAGCGGGGGGGAGATTGATTTGCGTGTATCCACAATGCCAACTGCGTTTGGAGAAAAGGTAGCGATCCGATTGCTTGAAGAGACTGCAGAGATTCCTACTTTGGACCAGCTTGGAATACGCGGAACTGCCCTTAAGAGGATGGAGGACTCCATGCGCCGTCCTAATGGGATTGTTTTGGTTACTGGGCCGACAGGTTCTGGAAAGACACTTACCCTCGCTTCACTTCTTTCTAGGGTTAATAGTTCTCGTGTGAACATTGTTACGCTTGAGGATCCTGTTGAGGTTAGGATCCCAGGCATTAATCAGACCCAGATCAACACCCCAGCTGGTTTAACTTTTGCAACGGGTTTGCGTGCTTTTTTGCGGCAAGATCCAAATATTATTATGGTCGGAGAAATTCGGGATAATGAGACTGCTGAACTTGCCGTTCATGCTGCTCTTACTGGGCATTTGGTTTTTTCTACATTGCACACCAACTCTGCTTCTGGTGCTCTTCCACGTTTGATTGATATGAAGATCGAACCGTTCTTGCTGACCTCTACCGTTGTGGCGATTGAAGCTCAGCGCTTGGTACGTAAAATCTGTCCAGAATGCAAGACTGGATATGAGGCTCCTATTGAGATTGCCAAGCAGATTAAAGATACTTTGGGTTCTTTTTATGGAAAGACTCTCAAGACCGAGAAGAAGGACAAGCTGACACTGTTTAAAGGTGGTTCAAAGGGTACAGAGTGTAAGACTTGTGCAGGTTCCGGTTATTCCAGTCGGACGGGAATCTTTGAGGTTCTTCTAATGTCAGATACAATTTCGCGTTTGATTTTGGAACGGCGGCCGACACCCGACATCGAAACTCAAGCCATTAAAGAAGGTATGATTACTTTGGTACAGGACGGATTTATGAAGGTTTTGGAAGGAATTACAACTGTAGAAGAGGTTATGCGAGTAGCGATGGAGTAAAAATGGCAACTGTTAGCGGAGGAATTAGATCACTTTTGCAAAAGACAATAGAACTTAATGCGTCGGATCTTCACCTGACGGTTGGGGCAGCTCCTGCACTTCGGATTAAGGGTGATCTTAATCCCCTACCTGGGACTGAGATCCAAGGACCGGATGAGGTTGAGCGACTTATTTTTGAGTTGGTTTCGGATGAGCAAAAGGATCTACTTCTTACGCAGAAGGAAATTGATTTTTCCTTTGCTTATGGTGAGGAAGCACGCTTTAGGGTAAATGCCTTCCATCAGCGTGGTTATTTAGCGGCTTCTTTGAGGCGTATTCCTCTTAAGATCCCTACCATTGAAGAGCTAAAGTTGCCTAAAGTTATCTATGAGTTTTGCAATCTTCCTCAAGGGTTCATTTTAATTACCGGTCCTACTGGGCACGGTAAATCCACCACAATTGCAGCAATGATTCAACAAATCAACGAAACCCGCCCGGTTCACGTGATCACAATTGAGGACCCGATTGAGTACATCTATCCCCACCAAAAGGCACTTATTGACCAGAGAGAGATGCATCTGGATACCTACTCTTGGGAAGTAGCTTTGCGATCTGTATTGCGGGAGGACCCCGATGTCGTCATGATTGGGGAAATGCGAGATTATGAAACAATTGCTTCGGCGATTACGGTTGCTGAAACTGGTCACTTGGTTTTTGCAACTCTTCACACCAACTCTGCTTCTCAAACGGTAGACAGAATTATCGATGCTTTTCCTGAGATGCAGCAGCAGCAGGTGCGCGTCCAGCTCTCCGCGATTTTGGAAGGTGTGATTGCCCAACGCCTCATCCCCTCTTTGGTGGGAGATCGTGTTCCAGCGGTTGAGATTATGCTTCCCTCCCCCGCTGTGCGCTCGATTATTCGTGAGGGAAAGACCCATCAGCTTGATAATGTGATTTCAACCTCCTTTGATCAGGGAATGATTTCTCTAGAACGGTCTTTGGCCCAATTGGTTAATGAGGGAAAAATTGATCGAGAAGTGGCGAGGATGCATGCGCTGCATCCTGAGGAATTCGAAAGGTTGGTTAAATCCTAGCGTCGTGTCTGTGTAATTTAAGAGTCAAGAAATGCCTATTTACAACTATACCGTCAAAGATTCTGCTGGGAAGACTGTTACTGGAACAGTGGAGGCGCCCAATCCGTCTTCGGCTGGTGGTATCTTACGTGAACGTAACTACGTTGTAGTTTCCCTCATCGAGAAGAAAGAGAGTGGCTTGGTGGAACGGCTTTTAGGGCGTTTCCGCGGAGTAACCTTGGGTGAGAAAACGGTTTTCGCCATCCAGCTGTCGACGATGATTTCTTCTGGTCTTCCTCTCACAAATGCTTTAGAGATTTTGCGTGTTCAAGCTTCTAGTGAAAGAATGCGAGGTGTTCTGGGACAGATGATCGGAGATGTTCAAGGAGGAACTTCTTTGGCCAAAAGTATGGCCAAATACCCAGATGTTTTCAGCAAAGTGACTGTTTCTTTGGTTGAGGCGGGAGAGGCATCGGGTAAGTTGGATGTACTTCTTTCCCAGCTTGCGGAAAATATGGAAAAAGAACGTGACTTTCAATCAAAAATGAGCGGAGCGATGATTTACCCCGCAGTGATTGGGGTAGCGATGTTGGGGGTATTTCTGATTATGATGATCTTTGTTATCCCCCGACTAACCGCTCTCTACTCGGATATTGGAGCGGAACTTCCTCTACCAACAAAAATTCTAATTGGATTTTCCAACCTTCTTTTGGGTGGGTGGTGGATATTGTTGGCTCTCTTGGGCGCGGGTGGGTACGGTCTATATCGTTACTTGCACACTGAGAAAGGGAAGTATCAGATGGCTAAAATTACTTTCCATTTCCCAATTTTTGGCAAACTTAGTAGGGATTCAGAACTGGCTCGCTTTTCACGGACGTTGGGTCTTTTGGCAGGGGCAGGGATTCCTATTACTAAAGCGCTTGAAATTGTTTCGGCAGCGATGGGAAACGTTCTTTATCGGGACTCACTTCTGGTTGCTGAAAAGCAGGTTGAGAAGGGTATTCCGCTCTCCGTCCCAATCAGAGCCGATCCTAATTTTGACCCATTAATTGCTCAGATGATCGCGGTTGGAGAAGAGACTGGGAAGATGGATGAAGTTTTAGATAAAGTAGCAGGTTTTTTTGAAGCGAAGGCGGATCAGTCGGTAAAGAATTTATCCAATGCACTGGAACCTGTGATCTTGATTGTTTTGGGAGTAATGGTTGGGGGTTTGGTTTTGTCAATCATTACACCAATCTACAATCTCACGACACAGTTTTGATACTGTGAGGTATGGATTCTGGGATGTTAGGTTTGGTAATGAGGTTACAGTTTTAAATAATGGTGAGGGGGGGTGAATTATATTGAAAAGAGGTTTTACGTTAATTGAGCTTTTGATCGTGATTACGATTATTGGGATACTTGCGGTTGCAGTTCTTGCGGCCATAAACCCGGTTGAGCAAATTCGTCGGGCGCAAGATTCTGGAGTGGAATCGGATCAGGCTGAGCTCGAAAGTGGTATGGAGCGTTACTATACAGAATCTTTTCAGTATCCTTGGGATAAGTTAGGACAATCTGCCCCTAGCCAGACATTGGTTCAAACGAGTTGGCTTAATGAATTAGTCAGTGGGGGGGAGGTTAAATCTGAGTTTGTGAACCGGTCCTCGTGGTCAAAGGTCTATGTTACCCTCTCTGGTACTGAGGTAAGAATCTGCTTTGCTCCAACCTCAAATACTTTCCAGAAGCAGGCAAACGCGGCTGGAAAAAATCGTGACGGATCTAGTGGCTGTACGAGTAACTGCTACGACTGTATGCCGAGGTAAATCCAGTGTTTAGGGAAAGGGCTGGTTTGACGATCTTAGAGCTTTTGCTCTCGTTAGGATTGATAGTAATTTTAGTTGCATTTTCTTTTTGGGCGATTAACCCCCTTGAAAGGGCTAAACAGGCTCGTGATCAGGAACGGATTGCAAATCTCTCCACTCTCCGTGATGCAATTGATGTATCTATTGCTGCGGGAACTGCTTTGGGGAGTACTTTTGGAGTTAACTCCAGTACAGTTGGGATAGATGTTTCGTTTAGAACGGATGGTTCGGGTTGGGTTCCGATGAATTTAGCCAATCACTTGATGAGTGCACTTCCCCGTGACCCCCGCAACGGGGAGACGTATCTTGATGCCTTGCAGAGTAGTGTTTTGGGAGAATACCAATTTATTTCGGATGGAAAATACTACGTTTTGCGTACACACCTGGAGGCTGAAATTAATCGTGGAAAGTATGCAGAAGATGGTAATGATAATACTTGGTATGAGGTTGGCACTGCTCCGGGATTGAGTACTTATTTTGGTCTTTAAAATAAAACTATGAATGTTACTACTGTTGTGTATTTTACCTTTTACTTTGTGCTTGGAACGGCTATTGGTTCGTTCCTTAATGTTTGGTCTCGCCGACTTTTGCGTGGTAAACCCCCGACAGGAAGGTCCCATTGCGAAAGTTGCGGGCGTGTTCTTTCTCCTTTAGATCTTATCCCCATTCTTTCTTTCGTTTTTCTTCGGGGACGGTGTCGTTATTGCCATAAACCCCTTTCTTGGCAGTATCCCCTGGTGGAGGGATTTACAGGTCTTCTCTTTGCTGTTTTGGGTGTTAGAAGTGGCTTTCCAGTGGATGTAATAGGAATCTTACTGATACTTTCTTTGTTGATTGCTTCTTCAACACTTGTTGTCGTGTTTGTAACGGATTTTTTTGCTCAAAAAATCTTTGATCAGGTGCTTTGGGTTGGTTTTTTTGCGGCTGTAATCTATCGAATTACAGTGGTGTTTTCTTTGAGATTGGGATTTTTTTCGTTTGTTTTTGATCTCTTAGGTGCCTTGGGGTTTTATCTTTTTCTTCAGCTAATTCGTTCAATAACCAGAAAGAAGGGGTTGGGAGATGGGGATCCACTGCTGGGATTTGTCTCCGCATTTTTGGTAGGGTTTCCCCTACTTTTTGTGGAGATTTTTCTTGCCTTTACTTTGGGAGGTATTGTGGGAACGGCTCTTGTTGTTGCGCGAGTGAGGGGTTTGAAGGATCGGATTGCGTTCGGCCCTTTTCTTGTAGTCTCCGTTTTTGCTACACTGCTTTTCGGAGGGCAGATTTGGGTTTGGTACACAAATCTACTCGGCTTTTAAGATGTTTTTAAAGTTTTCAGTTGCAAGCTACCAACCCCGAACTAAGAGCGGATTTACTCTCATCGAACTTCTTGTTGTGATTACGATCATTGGTCTTCTTGCTTCTGTTGGGTTAGCTTCCTATACGCGAGCCCAAGCGCGAGCACGTGATGCGAAACGGGAGAGTGATTTGACTACCCTTCGCAATGCGCTTGAGATTTTTTACTCGGAGAATAATCATTATGTAGATACTAGCGGCGGTTGGCAGGATATTTCTAATGCACTCACTTCTCTTGTACCAACTTTTACTAAGCAACTGCCTGCTGATCCTGGTGGAGGAGGGAAAGCCTATCGGTACTCGGGGACTTCACAGGGGTACTGTTTAGAAGCTGTGCTTGAAACAGCAAGTAGTTCACAAAGTACCTGCACTGGCTCCCTTGAAAGTAGCTATAACTACGGTGTTGGAAATCCTTAAACGGTTGGTAGCTGCATGAACTATCAGCTATTAACTAGCCATAAGGCCTTCACGCTTATTGAGCTTTTGGTTGTCATCTCCATTATCGCTATTATTACTAGTTTTTCCGCAGCAGCCTTTAGTAGCTACTCCCGACATCAGCAGCTGGTACAAGCGCAAGAAAGCGTAGATTTAGCAATCCATGACGCTCAAAGTAGGGCACTTTCTTCTGTAGATGGGTTAAATTGGGGCGTCCATTTAACTAGTGGTACTAATCAGCTGAGCCTTTTTTCTACCGCGACTGGCTTTAATAGTGCTACCAAAGTCTTACCGAGGAATTTGGGAGAAGGGACAATCGTTTCAGATCTCACACTTCAGTCCACTGGTATGGTTAACGTTGTTTTTTCCGTAAGAGATGGTTCGGTTACTTTCACTGCTAATGATGGTACTTGTCTTGGAGGTTCAGCCGATTCTTCCTGCTCAGCAGTTTCTAGTCGGTGTCTAGCGGTCGGAATTAATTTGCAAGGAACAGCAGATAAACGTTATCTTAAAGTAAATGAGAGAAACATTTTTGAAGGTACCGCACTTGCACCTTGTCCATAGTCACGTAGCAAAGTCTGGCCAGTCTCTTATTGAAGCGGTTGTAGCGATTGGGATTACACTTTTGGTAATTACGGGTTTAGTGGTTCTAGCTGTGGGGGCGGTTCGTTCCGCTACTCTTTCACGCAACCGTTCTTTGGCAGTTCAGTATGCCCAGGAGGGAATGGAAGCCCTTCGGTCTATTCGTGATCGAAACTTTTCAGATCTTCCTACTGGTGGCATAAATCGCCTCGTTTGGACTGGAACACAATGGAGTACTTTGGCAGGTACTGAGACGATCAATTTTTACACGCGTAGCTTTACCTCTGCGCAAGTTTCCGCTGGAAAACTGAAGATTACTCTCACAGTGGCGTGGTCAGACTCCGGTGGCAGCCATACTGTCGATCTGACCACATACTTAACTAATTGGCAGTGAATAGTCCTTACAACCGCAGAAAAATCGGATTTACGCTTATTGAACTTTTGGTGGTAATCGGGGTGATCGCAGTTGTAGGAGCAATCACCGCAGACATTTTTGTTAACGTAACACGTTCCTACAATAAGGCGGAAATCATTACTCGGGTTGAAAGAAGTGGAAGTACAACTATTTCTCAAATGACTGAGGAGATAAGAAATGCACGCGCGGTGGTCTCGCCTACCCCCGGCTCTACGGGTGCCTCTCTAACGATTACTAATGCCGAAGGGGTACAGGTGGTTTTTTCTCTGGTGCCCCCTACGAGTGACAAAAACGGATATGTTACTCGTGATAGTACTTCTATAACCGATAATTCTTATACGACGGGAATAAATGTGACCGTTTTGACTTTTAGCGTTGTTGATGCTGCTCCTAGGGTTATTTCAATTCGTATGGATTTGGAGCAGCCATTGGGCGCGCCGGGGCGAGTGGATTTTAACGCCAACACGACCATAACTACATCAGTTTCTTTACGGACGTATGATTGAGTCTAAAATGAGCTAAAATGTCTAACGTGAAGCAAGGACAAGCCTTAATACTCATTCTTTTGGTGATGGCGGTTTCTTTAACTTTGGGAGTTTCGGCCGCTGCCCGTTCGGTGGCAACTTTGCGTCAGGTCTCATTCTCTGCCCAGTCCGCCCAAGCTCTCGCTTTTGCCGAGGCAGGGGTAGAAGAAGCCTTAAAGTGTCTTAGTGACGGAAGTTGTTCCGCGCCTTATGATCCTGCCGCGTTTGATTTAACGGGAGATGGGACAGCCGATTTCGACTACAATATTTCAGCTTTAGGAGGATCGGTGCTAGATGCTCTACCTCCCCTAGCACGAGATGAGACGATTGAACTTAGTCTTAGTGGTTACTCGGCCAACACTCCTCTCTACATTTCCTGGGTTAATACTGCAAATTCCGCTGAGGTTGCTGACCCAGCAGCTGTAGAGGTTACCGTTATTTATAATGATTCTGGGACCTACAAGCTTTCCCGATATGCCTATGATCCAGACGGGACGCGTCGCGGTCAGAACGGTTTCCTTAGTCCAACCGTGGGCAGCTTTAGCGTGAATGGTGTCGCTTACCGTTACCGTGTGTCGGTATCTGCACCCTTTACCCCAGTTGCGTTAAGAGTGAGGCCCTTATACTCTGCAACTTCTTCGACTTTTGTTTTCTCAGCGGAAATTGGGCAGACTTTTCCTCTCGAAGGAGCGCGGATTGAGTCGACAGGATTTTCTGGTTCGGTAAAGAGGGAAATTAGAGCGATTCGCACCAATCCTGCGCTTTCGGAGATTTTTGATTATGGTGTATTCTCCGGTTCAGAGAGTAGTCCTTTATCGAAGTGAGAACACTTTTCAGAAAGCGTATCTTCCGGATAGTACTAGTGGTTTTGGTTATTGTTCTTGTAGGATTCTACTTCTATTTTTTTACCGGAGTTTTTGATTTCTTAAGTCTGCAAGTTCAACTCTTATTTGGAAAAAAAGTTACTTCCGAAGAGTACTTAATTAATCTGAACCAGGAAGATTGGGACTATAATACTCAAATTGTGTCTGGGGAAATTTTGGATTTTGATCCAAAGGCAGAAACGATCCGTTTAGCGTTCATCAGCCCTCTTAAACTGGTTGAGAAGATCAGGACAAAAAATCCCATTAAAACCGTTAAAATCACTTGTCCCGTGGATCAACGTTCCTATTATGTTGATAGAATCAATGCCAAGGATACTACTGGATCCTCCAACGAAACCGAGCTGGTGGGAAAAAACGTGGACCTGTTTAAGATTATGAATTCTGGGGATATCTTCTTTGGCTTCTGCTCGGACAGTGATTGCAATGAGATTAGTAAGTACTGCGAGCTTCATCAAGCGATTATTGATTAGTAATCTATAACATCCTTTCCTTTTCCTCCGGTTTGTGGTATACTATAAGTCAGAATAGGTCTCGGAGAATTCCGAACCTTAAAAACCAATTCTTCGCCTATGGGCGGAAAGGAGACGAGAAGATGTCCAAGATACATGTGGTTTGGGTAATGGTAATTCTACTGGCGTTTGCGGTTGTACTAGGAGCTTGGTTGGTCGGTACGGGACACATTCCGTTTCCTCCAACAGTTACTCCGACGGCAACAGTGACAGTAGTGCCAACTGCGACAAAGGTCATCCCGATTGAAACTGCCACAGCACTCCCTACCGCTACGGTAATCCCTACGGTTACTGACACTCCGACGGAGACTGAAACTCCAACGGCAACTCCAGACCAGACGGTTTGGAACATCGCGAAAGTGATGTTGGCAGAGTGCAAGAAAGGGGATTGGAATCCTCAGTACGGTAGAGCTCTAAGAAGCCGGGTTGCAGCAAACTACCCCTTATTTGGAGGTAGTTGGATGGGAGGTATAGCTTCCGGCGTCATAAGCAACGATGGGAGTGCTTCTAACCCGTTCGCCTTTTGGAATCTTCCCGATAATACGCCGGTAGATGGGGAAGATGCGACGTGCTTAGATTACCTTCTTCTCTATAAGAACACTCCAGAGAACACTGACGGGGATGGGGTGCTCACGGGAGAAGCCTATCTTTTCTACGAAGTAGGAGGAACCTCCCCAACCACTATCGACGGGAAGCTAAAAGAAGTTCATTTCTTTTTCCCTTCCGCCAACTGAACAAAGAAAGCCGATTTGTGATAAACATCACAGGTCGGCTTTTTCTTGTTTTTGGGATAGAGATTACACTAGAATTACCCTGACTTCTCCTATGCTTAAAAAACTTCTTCTAGGACTTCTTATTCTTATCGGACTGCTCTTCCTCTTTGCTAAGATCATTACTCCTTCCCAACCCCTTGCGGCAAACTGTGCTCCGGGAGAATGCGGATCGAACGAGTATGTTTGCCAATACGGGACGATGTGCTGTACGGGAGGGGGATGTCCTTCTTACTACTGCACATCGAACGGATGTACCTTCTTCACATTCAATGGTGTATCCGGATGCTGGGGATGCATAAGGTCCTCCTACAGTTGCAACTGTGTATGCGACCGTTGGCTCAATATTGGAAGGATCCGCATCTGTATTCATTATCGTTGTCAGACGTGTTACACGCCGTGCGACTGGCAATGGTGTGGTAACGCCTACCGAACTGGTGGTACCTGTCGTTACTGCTCTGGAGTCACCTCTTGCAGTTGGGGGGGAACGATCGGCGCTCCTGCCTGCTCCCAGGCCAACGGACTTCTGGGTAGCTACTACCGCGACAATCCCGTAGGAGGAGACCGCTTCGATGGGGGTTTAAAGATAGTTAGAAACGACGCCACGGTGAACTTCAACTGGGGATCGGATTCGCCCGGCGCGGGGCTTTGCGGGGATAACTTCTCGGCGAAATGGACAGGGTACGTCAATATCCCCTCCTCCGGTACTTGGACCTTCTACACCAACGGAAGTGACGGGATGATAGTGGAAGTTGAAGGTGCGCCAGGAGCATGGACCACGGTCGTCTCAGACTGGTCAGACCATGCGGCTCGGGAAAGCTCTGGAACGATGGCGCTTACCACAGGCTGGTACGGAATCCGCGTCTCCTACTACGAAAACACAACCAATCCTGCGATCGCCCAACTCTCCTACTCGGGACCGGGGGTTGCCAAACAAATCGTTCCCCAAGCGAGCCTACGAACCTGTACTACCCCCTGCTCTTTGACCGCGCCCGGGAATCCCAATGTCACTGCGGTGACCTCTACCTCCGCCCAACTCAACTGGACGGCCGGTGCGGGAGGAACCAAGCAGCTCTTGCGGCTGGACGATGATCAAAACGACGTCTTAAACGGCTGTCCCGGAGGGGTAGGGACTGGATCCGGGAAGTGCCTCTTGGCGGACGACAATGTTCCTTCGGGTCAATCCTCCTACGGCACTGGAAGTATCCTTACTGCCGGTACTCGTTACTACTGGCGGGTCGTGGAATATAAGGACGCTTCTTGCCACAGCGACTTTGGGGCAGGAGTGACCCCTTCTTTCGTGACCCGTGCCGAGGCGTGGCTACAAGTTACAGGAGGAGATGTCTTCGCGAACCACATGGTGACCCTTCGAGTGGCGCCAACCGGGCAAAACTCCCGCTGGATGATTCTTGCTCGAGGTTCAATCACGGGAACCTCCCAGGCGGGTTGGGTGGCCCAGTTTTACCCCGAGCGAAACTTCGACCTTTCCCTAAACACTCCCCTTTCCGCTCCTTCCTACTTGGACCTTTGGAAGAACCTTGGGCAAGGGAAGGCCACAGCCTTCGCAGGAGCGGATCTTCCTGGGGCAAGCGGGGTCTACCTCATTTCCGGAAACAAAACCCTTGGAAACGTCATTAGCCTTGCCGGGAACCGGAAGTTGCTCATCTTCGTGAATGGTGATCTAACTGTCAACGCCGAGATCTTGGTTCCCGCGGATTCCGCGATTGCTTTTATCGCTTCGGGCAAGATCCGCTTCGCCAAAAACCTGACCGGAGGCGCGAGCGGGATCGACACGGTTGGAGGGATCTTCGTCGCAGGGGGTGAGATCAATACCGCCTACGACAAAGCTTCTCCCGATGAGGTCACCGACAAGCTTGAGCTTGAGGGGTCTCTCATCTCCCTTTCCGATACCCTTCTTCTGGACCGGAACCTAAGCTTCGCCGACAACCTAACCACTCCTGCCGAATCCGTGACGCTCTCCGCCAAATACTACGTCCTCCTTCGGTCCCTCCTCGGCCGGCCGAAGTTCTTCTGGCAGGAAGTCCCCGCCGGGTACTAGCTCTTTATCATCCCCTATTACTTCTGCTAACCTAAATTTAGATTACTATGCCCGATTTTGTTGGTTTAGATATTGGAACAACGGCTCTTAAGGGAGTACAGATTAAAAATCTTACCTTAATCTCCTACTATCAAAAGCCTGCTCCAGGAGTATCTATTGTTTCGGAGAATCCTGAGGATCTTAAGCGGTTTTCTGATTCTTTGCGCGATTTCTTCTCGGAAGGACACTTCAGAACCCGTGATGTGGTTGCTTCTGTTCCAGAGTCTCAAGTTTTTGCAAGAGTGATCTCTCTACCCCAGATGGGAGAGGCGGAAATCGCTTCTTCGGTCCAGAATGAAGCCCCTCAGTATGTTCCGATGCCTCTTGACCAAGTTATCTTGTCTTACGAAATTCTCGGTCCATCAGAGATGGAGCAAGGAAAGATAGACGTTTTGCTTGTTGCTGTTCCGAAAGCCCTTACTAGTAAGTACCTTAAGGTGCTTCGGGATGCTGATCTTAATCTTCTCTCTCTTGAAACTGAGACTATTGCTCTTGAGCGTTCTGTTGTCGGAAAGAAGACTAAGAATGCAGTAATGGTTGCCTCAATCGGTGCTTCTACGACAGATATTGCCGTGTTCTCTGGAGGAGCACTGCGTTTCACTCGTTCAATTGCCACAGGTGGGCAGGCGTTAGAGCGCGCTCTTACTCAGGCTTTTAACCTTGCACCAGGTCAGGCTGCAGAGTATATCCGCACCTACGGGTTAGAGGAGAAGTTAGAGGGGAAAGTAATGAGCGCAATTAAGCCCGTTTTTGATATTATCGTAGAGGAGCTTAAGCGCACGCAGGCTTTCTTCTCTTCCAGGGGTAAAGTTCCGTTGGAAAGGTTGATACTAGTGGGAGGGACGGCAAATCTCCCGGGGGTTTTGGTTTATCTGGCGGATTCCCTTGGTTTAGAAGTAGCACGCGGTGATCCGTGGGAAGCTATCTCAATCCCTGCAAGCTTTCCTCGAGAACATCTGGAGGAAATTGCACCGTCGTTTGCAGTTGCAGCAGGGTTAGCGCTTAAAGAATTTTAATGGTTGAAAAAAGCTCAATTGAACTAATCCCTAAAGAAGTCGAATCTGCTCGAGGAAAAGAATTACTTCTACGTCGCTTACGTGTTTGGGGGTTTGGATTTTTCATTCTTTCTATTCTTATTTCTGGTGGAATCCTTACCTTTAGTTTGGTTAATGCAACCAAACTGGATAGCCTTAAACAAGAATCTGCCAAACAGATTGCTCAAATTACTCAGTCTGCCGATATTGAAAGTAAAGTTTTAGGATTGTCCGAAAAATCAGTAGCTTTAACTAGAATTCTTTCCCAACGAGATTACTTTTCCATTGCTTTAGCTACTGTTGAGAAAAGTCGACCCGTTGGTTTGCGAGTAAAGGGAAATACATTAGAAGCGGGGAAAACCTCGGTAGTGATAGATGGAGAAACCGCAAGTTACGTTAACCTCGCTGCATTTTTGCAGAACCTTGTTAGTTCTACAAAAGGAGGAGTTTTATTTAGTGGGGTTGCGTTGACTTCGGTTAATCTTAATGCTAGTAAAGGGGCCGCAGAGTTTGTGATAGAAGCAACAATGCAGAAGGATGGGTTGAAGAAGTCTCTCACTAAGGAGGTAGCACCGTAAATGCCAACAACCCCGTTTCTAAATCGTCCCGAAGTACGCTCCTACGGCCCACCAATATTGTTTCTGATCTTGGGTATCATTCTTCTTGCTCTAGTTGCGTTTCCAAATTTAGGAAGAATCCAAGATCTTAATAGTGAAATCGCAACGGAAGAAACACGTATCACTTCATTAAAAGAGAAAAATACTAAACTTTTAGATCTTGCTAGCCAATCTAACGAGATTGACAAAAGTTTTTCCTCATTTGATCAGGCAATTGCGAGCGAGAGTAAGGTTCCTGAACTTCTGGCTGAAGTCCAGAAAATCTCTAATGCTTGTGGTGTAAAGGTAACAACCCTTCAGTTTAGTGGGGAAGCCAAACAGCAAGGAGGGAACGTTCAAGAGGTACATTTGCAGTACGCGATTGAAGGTTCTTTCTCCAAGCTTACTTGTCTGGTTAGTTCTATCGAGAATGCTTCACGCTTGATTGATATTGAGTCACTTCGATATAACACTAATGTAAACCAGGAAACAGGTGCAGCGACGGTCTCTGCGCAGGCAACTTTAGTTTCTTACTATACAAACGAACCAATTTTGTCTCCAGATACTCCGATTTCTTTCTCTTTTTCAGATCTTAGTTACACACGCAATCTTGAACTTCTAAATTCATTTAAGGTTTATTAACTTTTAGAAGATCCAGAAAGATCTAGTTTCCTGTGGTAAACTATCTTGCAATGCTTTCAATCAAACTCATTCGTACTGGCAAGAAAAATTATCCCTCGTTTCGAGTGGTTGTTATAGGTTCGGGGATTAAGATTATAGAAACGCTTGGATCCTATTACCCCCATCTTAACCCGCCCCGTCTCAGCATAGTAAAGGATCGAATTGATTACTGGAGAAAGTCTGGTGCGCGCCTTTCTTCAGCTGTTGACCGTCTTTTGAAAGGGAAATATGAATTTAGGCGCTATGTACCAGTTTCAAAGGAATCTACATCCGTAACAGAGGGAACAGCGGTTACAGAAGGAGTTTCAGAGCAAGCAATTACCCAAACTCAAAAACCTGTAGAGGAAAGAAAAGAAAATGCTTAAAGAGCTTCTAGAGTACCTTGTAAAAGGAATTGTTTCTGAGCCGAAAAAAGTGAAAATAATAGAAAGCGCTGAGGAGGATGGAACAACTCACCTTTCCTTTTCTGTTTCTCCAGAAGATATGGGATTGGTAATTGGTAAGCAAGGAAAAACCATCACGGCAATCCGTTCATTAGTTAAAACCGCTGCGGCAAAATCGGGAAAAAAGGTTTTTCTAGATCTTCAGGAAAATACTACCCAATAAGGTCTGGTCTCATTCTTCGGGTTTTTTTAATTGCTTCATTTAAACGCCATTCTGCAATCTTTTGATGATTACCTGACAGAAGTAATCGAGGAACTCTTATTTTATTGAATTCTTCTGGGCGTGTATATTGCGGAGGTTCCAAGAGCAGTGCTCTCTTAGACCCAACTGTACGTTCTGTAAAAGATTCGTTTTGAGTTGCTTCTTTATCTAATACTCCGGGAAGGAGTCGTGAAACTGCATCAATGATTACCATCGCACCAATTTCTCCACCAGACAGGATATAATCCCCGATTGAAAGTTCTTCATTTATAGATTTCCTTACTCGCTCATCCACTCCCTCGTATTTTCCACAGATAAGGGTGATGTGCTTCTCCTTTGCTAAGCGAAAGGCGCACGCTTGGTCAAATTTCTTTCCTCTAGGAGTTAAGAGGATTATCTTTCCTCTCTTTCCCGACGTTGCTTTCTGAATTGCTTTTACAATTGGCTCTACCCGCAGAATCATTCCCACTCCTCCGCCATAAACACGGTCGTCTACCTGTTTGCGCTTACCAATACCAAACTTTCTTAAGTTAACTAATTCTATTTTTAATTTTCTTTGCTCCTGGGCTTTAGCGATAATTGATGATCCGAGTATTGGTTTAAATACTTGGGGAAATAGTGTAATTACCGAAATTACCATTACTTTTGTAGACTTTCCAATGCGTTTTGTGCAGCAGATTCTTCTGCCTCTTTTTTGCTTCTTCCCTCACCTTCCCCGATCTTCTTGCCCTTTAGATAAACTCCAGTCAAAAATCGGTGCTCGTGTGCTGGGCCCCACTCTTTAACCACCTTGTAGGAAGGCGTAGACCCAAAACGTGATTGAGTAATCTCTTGAAAACGGCTTTTAGGGTCTTTAGTTCCCGCCCGTAAAGATTCTTCCGCTTTGTAAAGAAGTTCTCTATGTATGAAGTTACTCGCTGTTTTTTCTCCTTGATCCAGAAAAATCGCTCCGATGAGAGCTTCAAATGTATTGGCAAGAAGGTAAGGGTTATTACGGCCACCACTAGCTTCCTCACCTTTGGAAAGAAGAAGTTCTTCCCCTAATCCTAAGCGTTGCGCCTCTCCTGCGAGTGATTCAGTTCTAACCAATGCGGCTCGTAATGCTGTCAGTTCTCCTTCTGGAAGTGCGGGGAAGTTTTGATAGAGAAATTCCGAAACTACCTGTTCAAGAACCGCATCTCCGAGGAACTCAAGCCGTTCATTAGAAGGAAGAGAGAATTCTGGATTTTCATTAAGGTAGGAACGATGAACAAACGCGTTTTCAAGGAGATCTAGGTCTTTAAAGCTTAATTTAAGTGTCCTTTCAATTTCTCTTTCTGGATTAATCTTCGACATCCTCATCTTTTGAAGGTGGTTCTTTACCCTCAATGTATCTTTCTACAACTGTGCCAAGAACGCCATTCACAAATGGTCCTGAGGATGATCCTCCGAATTCCTTAGCTAGTTCGATTGCTTCGTTGATCGCAACCTTAGAAGGGACCTGCTTCTCTGGAGAAAGACTCTCTTTGGCGAAAAGAAGTTCGTAGATTGCGATCCGTAGAGAGACCAGGTCAATTTTGTTGATTTGACTGATTGGCCAAGCTGGCGCTGCCTCTTCTATGATTTTATCAATCTCTTCTGTTTTTTCGGTTACTCCTTGAATAAGAGTTTTAAGCAGTTCCTGATCAACGTCCTTCTCTTCAAAAATTTCCTTCGCTTGAAGGATGCTTTCCTCTAGTTGGATTGAATGAAACGCCCTTTCAAATAGAGTGGCTAAGGCAATCCGACGAGCTTCGTGCCGGGGATCTTGCGAAGTTACCTGTTGGGGACTCATATCTTGTTATATACGATTATACTTTCCCACACTCTGGACAAGCCCGATGTGACAACTTCTGTGCCCCACAGTGTGGACATTTTACTGTGGTAACCGCCTGTAGCCGCTTGTTGTAGTAGCGACGCCTCTTGCGACCATGGGAAAATTTTCTCTTTGGAAGTGGTGGCATAGTTTATTAATCTAGAGACTAAAGTATAGTATAACGGAATTTAGCTGAATTCCAATCCCCCCAATCATTAGTTTCACTCTTTAGTCATAAATGTAACTTTAGTAGTTCCGTAGATTCGGCGATCAAAGATGCGCAATCCCGGTACCTCCGGAGGCTCAGTCATCTTAGAGTGTTCATAAACAATAATTGCTCCACGCTTAAGATGGGGGGTAAGGTATCGGAAGATAAAATCAATCTTCCCGATTGCGTAAGGAGGATCGAGAAAAGCAATTTCGATATCGTTGTTGGGTAGCTCTAGCAAAGACTGTTTAATATCTCGGCAAATTACTTTACCTTTGGGTCCGATCCGAGTATTTTCTAGATTTTCTCGGATAATCTTACAGGCATAGTGGTTGGATTCTACAAAAATTACCTCTTTGGCCCCGTGCGAAAGTGCCTCAAGCCCCAATGATCCGGAACCTGCGTAGAGGTCCACAACCTTTTTACCATTAACAAAATCCCCCAAAATATTAAAGATTGCTAAGCGGACAGATTCTTGGGTGGGGCGAACATCTCTAACTTTCGGAACTTTAATAAGGTGACCCTTAATTTTTCCTCCAGCGATGCGCATGATTTGAGTTTATCAGTTTGGTTCTACAAGTGAGGTGGAGAATTGGCGTAGTTCTTCAGTAAGAGCGGGGTAGGTAGAAAGTGTAGGATCGTTAGTGAGAAGATTTTTAGCATCGTCGCGGGAGATTTTTAGTATTTGCGTATCCGTGAGATCGGCGACTTTTAATTCAGTAAGCCCGTGTTGCCTTACGCCGTACATCTCCCCAGGCCCGCGTAATTTTAAATCAAGTTCTGCTAATTCAAAACCACTGGAGATCTTTTCAAGTTCTTTGAGTCGCCGGAAGGTACTTGGGTTATTTTCTTCTGTAAACAAAAAACAATATGAGTCCTTTTCTCCCCTGCCCACCCTACCCCTTAGCTGGTGGAGGGAGGCAAGACCGAATCTTTCTGCAGCCTCGACGACCATAATTGTTGCGTTAGGAATGTCAATTCCTACTTCAACTACTGGGGTGGAAACAAGAACCCCGGTCTCCCCTTTCTTGAATGCTTCCATTGTGGTTACCTTCTCTTTGGATGTCATTCGTCCGTGTAGTAACCCAATATTGATATCAGGCATCATTTCCTTTAAATATTGATACTCGGCAGTAGCAGCCTTAACCTGTTTGAGAGTGTCAACATTAGACTCTTCAATCAACGGACAAACTACGAATGCTTGCTCCCCAGATTTTACCCTGTTTCTAATCCACTGATATCCTGCTTCGCGTTTGTATGAAGGAACAGCAAAAGTCTTAACCTTCTTTCTTCCTGGGGGAAGTTCATTGAGAATAGAGAGATCCAAATCTCCATAGACGGTAAGAGCGAGAGTGCGGGGAATTGGCGTTGCAGTAAGAGTGAGGAGATGGGGAAAAACCCCTCCCTTGGACTTTTCTAAAAGTTTTGCTCGCTGTTCCACCCCAAAACGATGTTGTTCATCAATGACAACTAATCCCACGTCCCGAAAGTTTCCCTTTCGGTAAAAGAGGGCGTGCGTCCCGATCCATAGATCAAACTTATCCTCCCCATCCTGTTTTTTGCTTCCTGTATGCAAAGCAATCTTGACGCCTTCCGGGCTTAAGAGTCCCTTGAGGGTTTGAAAATGCTGATCAGCCAGAATTTCTGTTGGTGCCATAAAGATCGTTTTTGTGCCAGAAAGGAAGGCAAGGTAGGCCGCTACAGCGGCAACAACCGTTTTTCCTGATCCCACATCCCCTTCCAGGAGCCGATTCATCGGCTTTTCTTTAGCTAGATCAGTAAGAATCTCACGTACTGCCTTCCTCTGAGCCGAAGTTAAGGTGAAAGGAAGATTAAGAATGAATCTATCAACTTTCTCTCTAAAGTTTGGATAAGAAAGCTTTATAGCCGCCCGTTGAATTTCCCAAGCTTGGCGTTGTCTAAGGGAACGTAGGTTGAAGAGAAAAAGTTCCTCAAAGGAAAATCTCCGGCGAGATTCCTCAACCTCTCTTAAGGATTGGGGGAAGTGAAACATCCGAAGAGCTTCTCTTCGGGGAAGAAGATACTCGCGTTGTTGATACTCCTCAGGAAGGAATTCTGGGATTACAAGTGTATCCGTTCTGCTAAAAAGGTCCTTAATTCGGTTTCGAATCCACTTTGAGCTAATCCCTGCCGTTTCGGGATAGACTGGTACAAATCCCGCAGTGTGCGTTTGAGTTTTTCCATTACTAAGAACTTCGAACTCGGGGTTGACAAAACTTACTCTCCCCCCAAAATTCTCTACTTTTCCCGCGAGGCCAACTTCCACCCCCTCCTTAAGGGTTCGGGTTAGGTATGGTTGATTAAACCAAACCGCTTCAATTGCCCCAGTATCATCGGCAACTGCAGACTTAGTGAGAAATTTTCCACCCCTATATCGGATGATTGTTGTTTGGATAATCCGTCCTCTAACTGAAACTTCTATACCTGCTTGTAGTTCCCTAATCTTTTGCCGTTTGGAAAAGTCTTGGTAACGAAAGGGGAAGTGGTAAAGGAGATCTCGAACGGTAGAGATTTTGAGCCGTTTGAGCCTACGGGCGTAAATCTGCCCTACGTAAGGCAGTTTTTCAACTGAGTCACTTAGATTCACCGGAAAATAAAAGGCAAAAACGACGCAAGAATTAAGCTTAGAGAGGCGATAATCACAACGATTGTCCAAAGTTTCTGATTCCGTTGAAAAAACTTCATTTAACTTTTTTTGCGTTACTCTCCTTTCCTTTAATTCTCACATACTCGCGCCTGCTAACTTTTAATACGTGGTCTTCAGAAATATTAAAATTATTAAAAGGAGCCCGTGGATCTGTGATTTTTAGGTTGTCTACTGATACCGCACCGCCAATCACCCTTCTCACTGCCTCTGCTGTACCAATATTTGCACTAGTAGCAACAACTTGAGATATGGTTGCTCCAGAAATTGGTACATGATATCTATCAAAGATTTTTTGATCAATTGTAACTTCAGGTGTATTTGGTGGGGGTAATTTCTTCTGCACTACGTTTTGGAATCCTTCCTGTGCCTGCTTTGCATTTTCTTTACCGTGGTACATTGTGGTAACTGAAAGCGCAAGGAGTTTTTTGCGTTCTAGGGGAAGAAGTGCCCTCGATTCTCGCAGCTCTTTTTGGGTTAGATTTGTTACTAACTCTAGGTAGGAATTAATTTGTTCGTCCGGAATGGACATCAGCTTTCCGTACATTTCCGAGGGGGGGTCATCTAGCCAAACACAATTCCCAGAAGATTTGCTCATTGGTTTACCGTCAGTTCCTAGAATCATTGGCACGGTTAAAACAAATTTTTCTTTGTGCCTAATCTTGGCCAGTAACTCCCGACCAATAAGCATATTGAAGGTTTGATCAGTTCCTCCAATCTCTAAATCGACGTCTAAAGCAACGGAGTCATAACCTTGGAGAAGAGGATAAAAGGTTTCGTGTGCCCAAACGGTATCGCCGCGTTTTAGTCTTTCTTGAAACATGTCCCGTTTAAAGAGCTGGACTGCGCTGATTTTGGAAGCGATTTCAATAAAATCCTTCATCGTTAGCTTTAAAAGCCAATCCCCATTCTGTCTGATTTTTACTTT
>Ga0187886_1001501_pt1 | contig 21031 bp, 22 predicted proteins | sample June2016WEW_20_1_FD_133001 | JGI IMG/M metagenome (GOLD analysis project Ga0187886, IMG submission 133001) | Peatland microbial communities from SPRUCE experiment site at the Marcell Experimental Forest, Minnesota, USA - June2016WEW_20_150 | ecosystem: Environmental > Terrestrial > Soil >... | reverse complement strand
GGAGGTTGCGGTTCTCCGCATGGCGGCATCCCACGCCGGGCTTTGCGTCGATGCGATGGGAAGAACCCACGAGGCGGTGAATTATTATCGACAGGCGTTGGCCTTGTTCCCCGACGGCGATCGGAGCTACGACAAAACGCGCGTGCTTACCCTTTTAGCCAACGCGTTGCACACAGCGGGGGAAACAGCGGAAGCCTACATCTTGCAGCGGCGCGCACTCAGCCTGTGGAAGGATTTGGGTTACCCGGGGCCGATCGCCATTGCGTTGAATAATCTGGCCTATAACCAGCATATGATGGGTCAGATGGAAGAATCGGAAGCATCCTATAACGAGGCATTGGAATGGTCGCGGAAATCCGGCGATAAGCATTCGCAATTGCTGATTTTTACCGGGTTGGGTGATTTGGCAAAAGACCGGGCCGAATTCGCCAAAGCGGCCGGTTTTTACTCGGCGGCGGACAGGCTCGCCGAAGAATCCGACGACCTGATGATGTTGGGGTATGTTTACCGGGCCAGGGCCGATCTCAACCGGAAGTTGAAAAATTTTCCTGCCGCAATGGAATGGGTGCGGAGGGCGGGGGAACTGGCGGAACAGAATACCCCGGCGGTCAAGGCGAGCGACCAGGTGTTCTGCGGCGCGGTCTTGGATGAAATGGGGAATCGGAATGAGGCGGTCGACTGTTTGGCGCAGGCCGTGGCGATTCTGGAAAGGGAAGCTGCTCCCGCGGTGGAAACGGCCAGAGCGCGATTTCTTCTGGCGCGCTCCCTGTTTCGATCGGGATTAGTCACCGATTCGGAAAGCTCGTTGCGGGCGGCATTCGATCTGGTGTATGGCTGCGGGTCCGACCAGACCCTGGTGCGGGAAGCGCCGGGTGCTGCCGATCTATTGGAGGGATTCCTCACCCATGCAACCATGGGCGGGTTGTGCGGTTCCCTGTTGGACCGTGCAAGGCGCCAAACCGCGCGGGAGAATCGGGAAACCACGGAAAACAACCCGACCGAAACGATAAAACTATCGGTTAAGGCCCTGGGCTCACTTGAAATTCTCTGGTCGGGGAAAGAGATTCAACGGTCGGCTTGGGTTTCCCAAAAAACGAAAGAAGTTTTCCTCTTTCTTGTGGATCGGGCTCCCGTGGATAGAGATGAGCTCTTAACGACCTTCTGGCCGGAGATGCCTTCCGGGCGCGCGCAGGCCAACCTCTACCAGACCCTATACCGTATCCGCAGGGCGATTGGGACGGACATCCTGGTTTTAAAAAATCTGATTTGTCGTTTCGCGGAAAACATGTTGTTGGATTACGACGTCGCATCCTTTGAAAAAGCGGCACGGCAAGCCTTGGCCGTCCCGATTACCGACCCCCAGCGGCTGCCCAAATTGGAAAAAACCGCCGAACTTTTCCAGGGCGAGTATCTGAAAGATGTTCCCGTCGGTTGGGCGGGACAGCGGCGGGAGGAGATCAATCAGATATTTCTCACCCTCGTTCGCGAACAAGCGGATGAGTACTTTTCCCTCTGCCGGTATGAAGACGGGCGGACCATCGTCATGCGCGGACTGGCGCTCGACCCGTACCGGGATGAACTCCACCAACGGATGCTGCGAATTCTGGCAGCGCTGGGAAGAAAACACGAAGTGGTGGATCATTATCAGAAATATGTCTTTTTGTTGAGGAAGGATCTGGGGTTGGATCCACCCGCGGACACCCGTTCCCTGTACGCCAGTCTTATTGTTTAATATTCGCTCTCAAGAAAATGGAAGGGGTTCCCAATATCCTTCCCAGTGCCCAAAAAACCATCTCCGAAGAAAATTATCCATAATGGAAAGCGGGAAGGGTAGGGATCTACTATTCGATTTCTTTTATCCGTTGTGAAAGTGCGGTTCAAAACGAACCCCGGAGATTGACGAAAGAGAGGCGCCTGAGCGGCTCTCTTTTTATTTAACCCGGGTACATCCCGTCCGATAGAAAAAGTAGGCGGATCGAGATCTGAACGAAGGACCTGTGAGGGGTTTGTTGAGGTGTAGCGCCTACCATGAAATTGGAAGTTAGAGGGGCGCTATATCTCAAAGGAGGCCACAATGTTCCAGACTTTTTCCGCCGCAACAATCCGTTTTTCCTGCCCGCCGGGGGCTCCTCCTCCGGGAGGAGGTGGGTGGTTCTAACGAGGCTACCCGAAGAGGATCCAAGCAGACAGGATGTTCTATTTCTTTTCCGAGGAGTTGTTAGGGGATGAGTGAAGCCGCTATACAACAGATTATCTGCCGGGCCGTGGTCAGCGAGCGGTTTCGCGATCGATTGCTTGGAGCGGACCGGGAGCAGGTCCTCCGCACTTCCACTTTGGACCAACGGGAACGGGAAGCGTTTCTGGCAATTTCCGCCCAGACAATCGAGGAATTCGCCGCCGGGGTGGAGAGGGCAATGCGGAGTTGGAAGCGAGGGGCGAAGAGGAACCACTGCAGGGAGAGCCTCCCCATTCACAATCCGATATCGATCGACACACCCGGCCGTAAAGGCTGACGAACCCCTCACACGGAAAGAGGGTACGGGGGACATGGGTGGTTTCTGATGGACCTTGAAACGGGACAATGCTGATGAATGAACCCTTGCTTGAAAAAATGGGGGGAGAACGGATCTGCAGGATCTGTGGATACCTCGAGTGCGAAGTCTATCGACTTTTCTGTCCGCGTTGTATGCTGCGCGATCGATTGAGTTCACTGGTCGCCGCGGTAGATACCTATAGCGCCGCGCAGTATCCAATGGATCCACCTCCGCCGGTTAATCCCGTTCAAGGCGTTTCGATATAAATGCTCGTCCATACGCCATCCCGCATTTCGGGTGCAACAAAGGTGGGTGTGATCCCGTGGGAACGCCCCGAAAAAGAAAGATGGCAGTTCGTCCCTCAGGGCGCGTCACCAGGGGGTGGCGCGCCCGATCGTTTTTTCATCCGATAATGGGCTCAATCATGCAGGAAGAAAAAACCGCCTTTCACCTGGTTTCCAAACCGAGAAGGACTCCCGTGAAGGTAAATCCGAACAGGGAACCTGCCTCTTTGCATCCGATTACCGGTGAGGAAAAAAAGGACGGACCGGTACAGAAGCTGCTGACGGATTCCGCGTTGGAGGAGTTGGAGCTGCAGTTGCAGAAACCGCTCCGGCTGGCCGCCGTGGATCTCGGTGGGATCGTTACCCGGGGGGTGACGATGCTCTCGGCAATGTCCGCCGAACTTGGGGTGCTCCTGCGAATCCGCATTCGGGGTGACAGCGTTCCGGTTCAGGGGGATTTCGAAAAAATCCAACGGTCGATTAATGCGCTGATTATCCATCTCCTTACGATCTCCCAATCCCAAGCATGCGTCACCGTCATCGTCGAGAGCCGGATGCAAAACGGAAAGCGGGGGATGTACGTCCGATTATCCGCCAATCATGTGGTCGTGCCCTGGAAATCGGACTTGGGGGCGAATGATGATTTCGCCAATCCGGGGGAAGTAACGGCCTGCCGGCTTCTTCTGGAAAAGAACGGGGGGAGCCTGTCGGTTCAATCGGAAGATGACGAGGGGCAAGCCTTTTTGGTTTGGCTTCCCCTAAAAGGACCTCGCGGGAGATAACCCGTGGGGAAATATTGTTCGACGTATTGGTTTTATTCTTTTTTGATGAAAAAATTGAGACTATAGCGCCTGCTTTTCCCATGTTTCCCGCAATAAGATGGCATCCTGTTCCAGAATCGGGCTTTCGCAAAGGATCCGGCCCGCGCATCCGGAGTCTGCCAGGGCGCGCAGAAGTGGTCCATAGTTCAGGTCGGCTTCCCGGAATGGAAGGTGCTTGCGTTCCCCCTTGGCGGTATATTCGATCCCGGAAAGGTGGATGTGCATTTTGCGCAACGCGTCTTCCCCCAGGGCTGCCCGCATCGAACGCAGCGTCTCCATCCATTCCTCGTAACTATTAAGGCCTCCCGTCCGGGCGTGCAGGTGGGCGAAATCCACACATGGCAGCACACCTTCCACTTCCTGAGACAGGATGAGGATATCTTCCCACGAGCCGAGCAACGCGGATTTTCCCATCGCTTCCGGCCGAACCAGCACGGGATTGTGCTGCTTGCGGAGTTCCTTGACGCAGCCTTTTAACCGCGGAATGGCTTTCTTGAGTGCCTCCTTCGGTTCGCGCCCGAAGTAGGATCCGGGATGGATGACGATATCCGTCGCGCCCGCCAAATGTCCAAACATGGCGGCATCCATGATGCGTTTGCGGCTCTTAGGCCATTCATCGGAATCGGCGTTGAGGTTAATGAAATACGGGGCGTGGACGCTCAGAACCACGTTATTTCGTTGGGCTTCGGAGCGGATCGCTTCGCAGGCTGCGGGGGAGATTCTGACCGAACGGACCCAGGCTAACTCGAGCGCGTTCAAGCCGAGGTTGGCGATTCGTTGAATGCCGCCGACAGTCCCTCCAGGTTTGGGCGGGGTGGACAGCGGACTACCGACGGTTCCAAAGCGGAAAGAAGGATTCATTGGATAACCCCTCCCGAAAGGAAGATCATCTTTGGCGCTCTTCTCCTCCATTACAACCATTCGCTTGATGGGAGAGCCCAACGACCGCGGAGTTAACCCGCAACCATGCCGCTTTATGGCTGGACGCCGAATACGGGCTGCCAGGGACTGTTGAAATCTTCTGGTGATTCAATCAGGGTGAACTCCAGCCCAATTTAATCGCAAGCGCCGGTCCCAAAATCAATACGCCCACCAAAATGGCCGCCAGGGCGGCGATGATAACCACGGCGGCTTTTACATCCTTTGCAGTTTTCGCCAGAGGATGATAGGTTGGGTTAGCCAAATCCACAACACTTTCCAGTGCGGTATTCGACAGCTCCGCCATCCAGACCAAGCCCATTGCGAGAATGATCAAACACCAGTGCACTGTATCCAATCCCACCCAGAAGCCGACCAGTATCACCAGTAGCGTTGCGAGAAGATGGAATTGAGCGTTACGCTGGGTTCGCAACGCATACCACAATCCGGAAAACGCGTTGCGGAAAGAGGAAATCAGATTGGGGGATTTTATCGGTTGCATGGATTTTTAGAAAAGCAACTCCTTTAGAATTTTTCTTTGGGCCTGCCACATGCGTTTTTTGTGGAAGGGAGTGTCGTGATCATGCCCGAGCAAATGCAGGGTCCCATGGACGGCCAGCAATAGGACTTCCTGCTCCAAAGGGGCACGACGGGATCGGGCTTGTGCGGCTGCCCGCGGCAGGGAAATGGCGATCTCCCCCAAATGAACGATGCCCGTTTCCGGATCGATGCCCCGCGAACCGAACGAAAGAACATCCGTCGGTCGGCGAATCCCCAGGAAGCGTACGTTCAGCGATTCCAGTGTTTCATCGGAACCAAGCAACATCGAGACGGAGCAGGCTTTCCGGAAAGCTTGCTGCTCCAGCGTCCGCCGGATCGCACGCCGGACGGCGGAGAGCGAAACTTTCTGCGGAAGCCGCGGCTCACGGCGAATGCGGATGAACTGCCGTGGGTCAGGGCTTGGTAGGGGCGTTTTTACTCGGTTGTTTTTTTTCATCTTCCGGATACCGCAGGCGGATGTGGATCCTTCCCCGCAACGCATCGGCGAAGGCTTCACGGATGATCTCCACGTCATGCAGCGTTAGGTCGGTTTGGTCGAATTGGCGCTGTTCCAGTCGGTTATCGACGACTTCGCGGACCAACGTCTCGATTTCCTCCGACGTGGCGGGGCCAACCGCCCGGAATTTCGCCTCCACGCCGTCGGCCAACATGAGAATGGCTGCTTCCTTGGAACGCGGACGCGGCCCGGGGTAGTGGAATTTTCCCTCATCCACCTTGTCGGGATTCCCCCCGGCGGCATTCAGCGCCAGCCCATATTGGAAATTCGTTCGCAAGGTGCCGTGATGTTCGATAATGAGATCCCGCACACGTGTGGGGAGATGATGTTTGCGCGCCAGATCCAGTCCATCGCGCGTGTGTTGGATGATCAGCTTCGCGCTGGCTTCCGGATCGAGCCGGTCGTGCGGATTGCCCTCGGGTCCCTGGTTCTCAACGAAAAATTTCGGCTGCGCGGATTTTCCGGCGTCATGATAAAGCGCGCCGACCCGCAGGAGCAGTGTATTGGCGCCGATCCGCTCACCGGCATGTTCGGCTAGGTTGGCAACCTGCAGGCTGTGCTGGTAGGTCCCGGGCGCTTGAAGCAGGATCTCGCGCAGAAGAGGATGATCCGGCCGGGAGAGATCCAAAAGCTGTAGGTTGGTGGTGATATCGAAAAGATTCCCGACCAGGAATAGCATGCCCAGCGAAAGGGTTCCGGACAGCAGGCCGTTGGCCAGACTGCTCGCAATCAGGGTCAGGATTCCGATCAGGTCGCTGGCCGGCATGGAAAGCCGGATGATCAGCACAACCATCGAGCCGGTGACGCCGGCCGCTATGCCCGCCAGGAAAAACCGAACCGGCTTCTCGCCCTTGCCCAGGATCAGTACGGCGGCAAGGCAGCTGAGTGCACCGTAGAGCCCGATCTCCAGACTATTCCCGCCCATCAGCCCGGAGAAGATGGAAAGCAACATTCCGGTAAGAACGCCCAGCCTCCGGCCATAGGCGCAGGCAATGAGCATTGCCATCGCGGCCACCGGGAAAAGAAATGGAAGCACCGTATGGCCGGGCACCATGATCCGGCCGACGATCAGAAAGGCCAGAAGGATCAGAGAGAAAAGAAGGACGGGTCGCAGCCCGCGGGTGATCTGCGGATGAAATTGGGACACAAACATCGAGAGCAGCACGGTCGTCAGCACAACGGCCAGAATCATGCTTGCAGCGACCCGCAGGTTGAGCGATTCCGTGGTCAATCCGAGCATGAACACGGCCTCCAGATCGTCTTCTCCGACCACTTTGCCGCGGGGAATGACAACCTGTCCCGTGACAAAACTTCGGGTGACCGGAGTGACGTTCGCGGAAGCCTGTTCCCGCAAAGATTGGGTGGCGGAATCGTTGTAAAGACTGTTTGGAACGACGAGGTTGCGCACCAGATCCGTCACGAGCGAGGCCTGGTTTTCCGGAAAGGAAAGGCTGACGTAATTCGGAATGGAGTTAATAATGGTCTGGAGCTGGTCGGGTCCGATCGGCTGCCGCATGATCCGCTCCAGAACAGCCTGGGATTCCTGTTGCACAATCTCCCATTCCGGATCGCTTAGCTGCAGGATCCGGGTGGCCGTGTCGGTCGGCAGATTAACCTTCGACAACTGTTGCAAATCGGCGAGTTTTTCATCCAGGCTGGCATACGGATTGATGCGGATGTTGGTGATGTAATCCAACGCCGCCTGCAGAGTTTCTGCTTGCTGGCGCGCGATCAGCGGATCGGGTGGATTGTAGACCGGGGTGACCAGTGCCGCCGCCTGGTCCCGTGCCTGCTGGGTGAGGATCCTGCTGACGTAGGTGACCGACCGCGGGGCCAGCACATCCTGTGGCGAGATGTCACCAGCCCGCAGGCTGACGGTGCGCTCGCCGGGAAGGATGGGCAGGATGAGGATCAGCGCCGCAAATGCGGCGCTGGCAGCGACTACGACGGCGATGGGGATCCTTCCGAGGATCGACCGCCAGCGGGGAACAGATTCGGAGGAGGGAGAAGAGGCAGTCATAAGCGGCAACGCAGCCTGCTCAATCCCCAAGCAGCTTGCGGATCGTCTGGCTCACTTCGCGGTTGTCGGCGCGGCCCTGGGTTTTGGGCGAAACCAGCTTCATCACTTTGCCCATGTCAGCCGGAGTGGAGGCGCCCGCTTCTGCGATCGCCTCACGGATGATCGTCTCCAATTCCTGGGCTGTGAGCGGTTGGGGGAGGAAGGATTTAATTAATTCTAATTCGGCGCGCGAGTCGGTGGCTAGATCCTGCCGGCCGGCTTTTTCCGCTTCACCCACCGCTTCCTGCCGGGTCTTTACTTCCTTCTGCAGAATCCCCAGCAGTGCAGGTTCGTCAAGCGCGCCGCGTTTTTCCACTTCGGCCATTTTGACCGCCGATAGAATCATGCGGAAAGTGCGTTTCCCGACCTCGTCCTTGGCGCGCATGGCTTCGTTCAAGCGGGTCTCAAATGTCTCTTTGGTCAGCATACTTCCTTTTCTTTCCGAGTAAGGGATGTGATGTTCATTATATGTTTGCCCATGCGGCGGGTCAAACGGTTTGTTGTGTTCCCGTGAATTTAAGGCTGAATTACAGTGAATTAGTCCCGCCAGCCTCAAGCAGCCGGATTAATGTCCCTGGTTTTTCAAAGAATTCCTTTTGCAGGGAAGGGTCTTTCGCCAGCCCGGTCAAGGTTTCGGTCAGCAGACGGTTTACCGGGACGGTGATCCCGAGGCGCTCACCTTCCCGTACCACGGCGCCGTTAATCCATTCCACCTCGGTTTTTCCGCGCCCGGAATTCAGATCGAGATAAAAGGACGGCATCTTTCCACCCCGTCCTCCGACGACGGCGCGCGCCAGCAGCGGTTGCGCAAGCCTGCGAGGGAGGCTTTTCACGGCAAAGGCCAGCATCCTTACCGGTGTTCCCGGAAGATCCACCACGTCGATTCCGCCTGTGCGCATCACCTGCAGGCATTCGCGCAGCATCTCCCGTTCGAGCTTGAAAAGTTGCGGATCGGAAAAGACGGCCCGCGGGGTCATGCCCAGGATCGCCGACGAAGCGTTCGCCGTCAGATTAGTGAAAAGTTTCGACCATTTCATCGCGCGCGCCACGGGGTATAGCTTTGCATTTAATCCGGCGTGGTTCATCGCATCCGCTAGCGGCGCGCTCAGCGCGTGCCCCGCCGCCAGCCCAATCCCGCGCTTGCGCTCCAGGGTGATTTCGCACGTGCGCCCGCGTCCGACCGCGCTGGTCACCGTGCCGGCGATCACGCGTCCGGAGCCGAATACACCCTCCAGCACCGCCTCGTTCTCTACACCGTTTTGCAGGCAAAGCGCTGGTGGGAGCCGCCTGGCGAGCGGCCGCAGCGATTCGATCGCCGCGCCGGTGTCGTAGGATTTGATCGCAAACACCGCCAGGTCAGGCGTGCTATCGCGCAAGGCATCGATCGCGGAAGTAAATACCTTTTGAATCGGAATGCGATGCGTCTGGGCGCCGAGCGCAAGGACCAATCCTTCCCGGCGAAGGATCTCCGCCGGCTCCGGCCGTTCGACGAACGCCACGTCGCATCCGGTCAGGGCAAGGCTGCCGCCGATATATGCGCCGATCGCGCCGGCGCCAAAAAACAGGAGCTTCATGATGTCCATCCCTCGCGCAGGATTTCCATCAACCGGACAGTAATCGCCGCCGTGGCGCCCCGAATTACATGTCCTTGAAACGGTTCGAAAAAGGGAGCTGTGCTTTGAGCCCGGCCGTTTATGGATTCCATCGAGCGCCGGGTTAAATTCCCCGGTTGCATCAGCCACTCCACCGGGACGAAAAACACCTCGCGGACTTCCGGTGATGAAAGAGTCAGCTCAAGGGGCCATTTCAGGATGCACACAACCGGCCATATCCGGAAACCCGTGCGCGTATCCGCCGGGTCGAGAATTCCCAGCGGTCGGATGTCCTCTGAACGGATGCCGATCTCTTCGCATGTCTCGCGCAATGCGGTTTGCAGCGGCCCGGAATCCACCGTCTCGACGTGCCCGCCGGGGAACGACACCTGTCCGCGATGGTCGGCCAGTTGATCGCTCCGTCGCGTGAAAAGAAGCTTCCAGATTGTCTCGTCCTTTAACAGTGGTACCAGAACCGCGGAAGATTTGATTCCCGGATCCTGAGGCGGATAGGAAATATTCGCGTTTGCGGGAAGCCGATCGGAGAAAGAAGATTCGATATCGATCATAAAAGGAAAGAAAATTAATTCCGGCGACTGTTCACCGGAGGAGATTTCACGGCGCGGGAGGCCGGAGAAAGGCGCGGAAATCCCGTTGCTTAGGCCTTCTCCGTCCGGATTGGGGAACCGCAGTAGGCGTACGCGGCGGTTATCTCATCGATCCAATCCACCTCGTTGGAGCGGACGGCCGCACCGCATTGCTTGTAGTGTGTGGGCAATACCGGCTTAGTCTTTTCTTCCGGCGGGGTTTCAGAAGCGGTTTCCTGCCAACCCGGAATTTTTACAACGCAATCGCGCAATTGATCCGCTTCCTGCTTGTGGCCCATCCTGTTCAGTTCGGTCATTGCCAGGGAAGCGATTTGCCCTGCAATGTCAATGGCACCTGTTGCGACGAGTATACCGAGCGCGATCCGCATGAGGTCCATGCCGTGCGACATCTGATTGGCGTGCCAGTTGGCGCGCGTCGCTTGGAAGAATAATCTCGGCGCGCGCGGGAGCCCGGCGGCGCGGGCGGAATTGGCCACTCTCTCCGGGAGCGTGGCGGATTGGGAATATTGGCCGACGGCAAAGAGTCGATGAGCCTGACCCATCTATAGAATCATTTCCGGCGGCAACGGCGGTAAAAGGCCAAACGCCCGCCGGTAACCGCGCCGGAGCATCCGCGATTCTCTTCGCGGTAAACGCCTTTCAAATCTCGTCACATCATCCTTGGGAGGAATCGCCTTCGGTTGGAACTTCTTCGACGGGAACGTCTTCCGGTTTTTCGGCGATTTTTTCCAGCACCGGCCGAGCGAAGATCAGATACCCGGTGTGGGCCACCATCCGGTCCGTGGGCCGCAGCCGTTCGGGCACCGGTTTGTAGTAGCGCAGGGAGAGCTCGCTGACTTCCACGAATTCAAACTCATGGCGCTCGAGCGAGGATAGCAGCATGCTCACTTGATTGGTGGTCGGGACGATCGATCCAAAGAATCCGCCTGGGCGCAATGCCGCGCGTACCTGTCCGATGTATTCGTGGGGCACGGCCACGTCGAGGAAGAGGGACGGCACGTCGGTTTCCTCGAATCCCTGGGTGATGTCGCGCAGACGGAAATCGACCCGTCCTTCCAGCCCGAGCGCTTCCAGGTTGTGGCGGGCAAGAGCTTGCATATCGGCGCGAGAATCATAGGAGATCACGCGCCCCTGCGGACCGACCGCCGAGGCCAGCGCGGTGGTGAGTGCGCCCGAACCGGTGCCGGCCTCAACCACAGTCATTCCGGGTGCGATCGAGAGTTTAAGCAGAATGTAGCCGATGTCCTTGGGAAAGATGATCTGGCTACTGCGCTTGGTATCGCGAAGGATATCGTGCAGGGAAGGGGGCAGCAGGTAGAATGGACGCCCGATGTGGCTGTCGACGCGGCTGCCCCACGATTTACCGATCATGTCGTCGTGTTTGAGCATGCCGCGGTGGGTGTGCAGTTCCGCGCCGGGCTGCAATCGCACCAGCCTGTATTTGTGGTCGCGCCCCACTAGTTGGACCAAATCGCCTGCTTGGATAATGGTCAAAATGCCTCCTCCAGACGGACAGATTGTAACGTGGCGCGCGCGGGGAAGCAATCGGGGAGATTTTTTCGATACGCAGATACCATCCTATTCTTCCCCTTCATTTCCTCCCCCTCCTTCCCGTATCATGGGAAGGAGGGGGAGGTTAGGAGAGGGTGGATGGGATGGATTTCTCTACAATCACCGCCAATAAAAAAAACCGGGCGATGGATCGCCCGGCGGGAATGCTGCAAATCTAGTGTCGGAAGGATGAATCAGGCCACAGCCATCGCCATAATCGGTATTTTCTCTTCGAGCGGCAGTCCGTAACGGTCGTAGGCCAGGTTGAGAATCTCGTTGATGAGTATCGAGTATTGCATCCCTTCCGCCTTGGCCATGATGCACAGATCGGACACATCGGGATTTACTCCGGGCAGTGTGTTGATCTCCAACAGATACGGGTGGCCTTCGGAATCGAGCCGGAGGTCGACGCGGCCGCAATCATCGGCTCCAATGGCGATCGCGGCGGACTTGGTCAGGCGGTACATTTCTTTCTTGAGGTTGCAGGAGATCGACGCCGGGCAGGTATAGACCGGCGACCCTTCCGCGCCGGGCACGATCAATTTGGCCTCCGAGCCGTACACTCCCTGGCCTGCGCCCACGTTCGGGTCGATTTCCAGAACTGGGAAGTAGTGAAAGCCGTCGGAGGAATACAGATCCGGGTTGGCTCGCCGGCGCCCTGAGGGCGGATTGCCGATGATCCCGACGGTGAATTCCCGGCCGGGGAGGAAGCTTTCCACCAAGGCGGGCTGGTGATAGTCCTGCACGATCCGGCGTGCCTCGCGGCGCATGTCCGCTTCGTTTTGCACGATGGAAGTCGGGGATACGCCCTTGCCGGATCCTTCGCGGACGGGTTTTACAAACAGCGGAAACCGCAACGAGGAGCGCAGCGGCGCTTCTGGATCGTGAAAAAGCTGGAACGGCACGGTGGGCAGGCCGCGGTCGCGCCAGATGCGCTTGGCAATCACTTTTTCGAGAGAGATGGCGTTGGCCAACACCTTCGACCCGCTGTATGGCACGCCGAGCATTTCCAGAATGGCCGGGACGTGCGATTCGCGCGCGTCTCCGCGCAGTCCCTCGGAGATGTTGAAGCAGAATTCCGGTTTTGTTTTTCGAATCGTGTCCAGCAGGGTTACGTCGGCTTCGAGGAAGAACGGCTTGTGGCCGACCAGGCGGAGTGATTCAAGGATCGCTTCCACCGTCTCTTCGCGGTCATATTCCACTGCGTCGTCGGGAGGAGCATCCGGCCGCAGGGGAACGTTCTTTTTTAAGTTGGCCAGCACGGCGACTTTCAACGGGGGGCTGATCCGGCGTGGGGCGGCCGGGGTAATGGGGAGCGAGAGTTGTGAACCAGGAGGTTCGTCTATCGTTTTTTCGTTGTTCATCATGTCCTCATTGTTGCGATTTGACCCGGGCAAGAGAAAAGCCCCACTCCATGAGTTCGGGCTTTGCCACGGGTCATCGTGGAATGCTTTCGATTATAGCAACTTTTTGGAATTGGGGAAGAGGTCAATTCCCACCTTCGGGCGGGAAACAATATAATATCCTTCGGGCTCGGATGGACCAAAGGAGGAAAAATGGGAAGGATGATCGACGTTTCGTTGGAGATTTACTCCGGCATGATGGTCTGGCCGGGCGATGAGAGTGTGGACCTGCACCGTGTCCAGCGAATGGAGGAGGGGGCGCACGCGAACTTGTCCCGGATCGCGTGCGGAGTACATACCGGCACACATGTGGACGCGCCGTTTCACTTCATCCCAGGCGGAAAAACCATCGAGCAGCTGCCATTAGAAGTTCTAGCGGGTCCGGCCTGGGTGTCCGAGTTCGCCGAAGTCCGGCGCATCGGAGCCGAAGAACTTAAAACAGCCGGGATTCCGGAGGGAACGACACGCCTGCTGCTTAAAACCGTCAATTCGAAAACCATTACGAGCGAGACCGTCTTCCGAGAGGATTATGCCGGCTTGACGGAGAGCGGGGCGAAGTGGATTCTGGAGAGGGGAATCCGGTTGGTGGGGAACGATTACCTCTCGGTGGCCTGCCGGGACCAAACCGGGCCCGTGCACAAGCTGTTGTTGGCGGCGGGGATAATTTTCGTCGAAGGGTTGGCGTTGGAGGTTGTTCCTCCCGGCGCTTGCCGCTTCTATTGCCTGCCGCTCAAACTCAGGGGTTCGGACGGCGCCCCGGCGCGCGCCATGGTGGAAGTTGGGTGAAGAAGATCAACACAGGGTAATTTCTCGACCGGTGTTTGCCGTAGGATCGGATAAAACGTTTTTTTATTGCCGGTTTCATTTTTCTGTAGTGGAGGCGAAGGATTGCGGTTTTACGCGTTTCCCTGAAGCCCAAGATCGGCAGCAATCGGCCGCATGGCAAGGATGACGTTATCCACATGTTCCCATAGGTCCACGCCGAGTTCCTGCGCGCCGCTCTCGATTTCCTCGCGCTTGGCGCCCGCGGCGAACGCTCTATCCTTCCACTTTTTCTTGACCGACGACGCGGTCAGGTCGGCCAGCGACCGCGATGGACGAACCAACGCGACGGCGGTAATCAGCCCGGTGAGTTCGTCGCAGGCGAACAGCGCTTTTTCCATCCGGCTTTCGCGTGGCACCCCGGTATGGTCTGCGCGTGACAGGACCGCGCGGATGATTTCCTCCGGCACGCCGCGCTGCCGTAGGATCGCAGCCCCCGCCTGCGGATGACGCTCCAGGTCCGGGTGGATCTCCCAGTCGAAATCGTGCAGCAACCCGACGACGCCCCACAGTTCCTCATCTTCCCCGTATTTTCTGGCATAGAAACGCATCGCGGCCTCGACGGCGAGCATGTGCCGGATCAGGTTATCGTTCTTGATGAATTCATGGATAATCGCGAGGGCTTCTTCTCTTTTCATCGAGTCTCTCCGATCCCCTCATCCGGATTATTCCGGAAGAATGGGACAATTCAAGGGGATGAAAGGGATTATTCCATCGGTTCCATCGGTCCCAGGAGCGGCTGGGGGTGGGTGATCTGCGTCTCCAGGATCGCGAAGAAGCTGGCCGCCCCTTCGCGCAAGTTCCATTGGACGAGCGAGGACATCCGATAGGTGCGCCGGTCGGCGTCCACGCCGATGGATTCTATCCCCATCTGATCGCAAAGGTATACCGCCCGCGGCAAATGAAAATCCTGCGAGACCAGGATCGCCTTCTTCACCCCGAAAACGAAACGGGCGCGGTAGCAGGTGTCGTACGTTCTACGCCCGGCGTAATCCAGGACGAGCGCCGAATCAGGTACTCCTAATTGAACGGCCAGGCGCCGCATCGCTTCCGGTTCGTTGTACTCCGGGAAGCGGTTGTCGCCGCTGAGGAGCAGTTTTTCGACAATGCCGCGTTGGTAAAGATCGACTGCGGTTGCGACGCGGTCGGCCAGGACGGGCATCGGCGTGCCGTTGCCGTATAGCCCGGCGCCAAAGACGATTGCCACCGGCGCGGAAAGGGAGTCGGGCGCGGAATGATACACCCGCGCCTGGGTCTTCCAGCGGATGTAGATCCAAGGCAGGCCGGCCAAGAGCACTCCGGCAAGCAGGAAAGCAAGCCACTTCCAGGATGGCCGGAATATTTTCATCGGCAGTCTAAATTATTCACGCCGGGCTCGGAATTCCATCAGTTCAACGGGGGCGCCGTCGGAGATGATCATTGCCACGCGCACACCATCGGACGGCGAGTTAATTGCGGAAAGGATCTCCGTACCCTCAATAGCCTTTTCCAGATCGTCTACGACGAACGCAACGTGCGGCACAGTCCGGACAAGCTCCGGAAGCGGACTACCCTCTTCGAAACGCATCCATTCAATTCCGGAAGGGTTGGATTCAAAGCCGGAGACGTACATGCGGAATGCCGGAAGATATTTTTCTACCGGCCGCGGCGTGCGGGTAGGGATACCCAGATGATGGTATCGCCATCCGTTTCGGACAAGGACCGCGGGAAGCTCGTGATCCTTGCGGCGGGTGTCGGATGATGCGTTGATGGATGGAAAGCCGGTTTCGGACAAGACACCTCAATTTTTAATTGCCGAAGATAATCGCGGGATATCAAAACAAAAACAAAACCCGGTTTCCCGGGTTTGTGCCGAAGCTGGGAGTTGAACCCAGATGGCCTTTCGGCCACTGCGCCCTGAACGCAGCGCGTCTGCCAGTTCCGCCACTCCGGCATGAGAGTTCATATTTTATCGGGAAATCGGGATTTGTCAATTATTACGTATGGGAAAACCGAAAAAGAAGAGAAGTATCCCTTACAAATCTTATTGTTCAGATGCTTTAAGAAATGCAATCCTTAACACGACCACGGTAGATTGCCGAAGGCAATCATCCAACTTTTTTCCAAGCATAGGCCAATGCCTCATCAGTGCTATCCAATACCTCGGCACCGAGCGCTTCCAGCGCAGCACGCTTCTCGCCGCCCGCTGCCACACCCAGGAACGACACGCGGATGTTCAAGCCCTTCCGGTTAAGAAGATCGACCGCACTTTGAGTGGCAAGCACCCCAGTCGGCGAATCCTCGAAGACCACGATGTCGGCAGTTTCTTGCTTCAATGCATCCAACGGAGTAAGCAATTTCCCTTCCTCGACCAGCGCGCGCGCAGCTTCCAGCCCGACGCTCTCTCCCGCGCCCAGCGCCAGGGCGAGGGCGGCCAGGGAATGGGTGGGATTCGGTTTCAGATAAGCATCCGGCTGTTGTCCGTGCCGCTTGGCCAGCCAAAGCATTTGCCCGGCGCCGACCAACGGAAGTTCCTCCAAACCGATCACCTTTAGCGCGATCTCCGCTTCGGGAGGGAATTCCGTCGGATCGTCGACGGCGCCGCGCGGCCGGCAGGGGCGGGCGGTGATGATCGCAGAGCGGATCCGCTTCTGGCGGTGCATCGCCAGAATCTTTTCGCGAGCGGCGGCGGAAATTGCCGGCCGGTCCAATTCCGACAGCAGGGAAGCGGTCTCGACGTCCGGGGGAACGTGATACAGATCGGCGTATAACCGGCTGCCGAGCGTGAACTGCTGGAAGTAGCGCATCACCGGCGAGCGCGCAAACTCACGCGGATGCCCCAGCAGCGCATCGAGCAGGACGTCGAATTCTCCCACGCGGTCGATGTCCGACTCCACGTGTCCCGCTTCCTGCCGGAAGATTTTGGCGGCCGAAAGGGAAGGGGATTCGCCGCCCAGCGCCCCGGTGCGGCGCGCCCACCCGGTGTAATCCGGATCGGGGCGCTCGAGCGTCTCTTTTTGAAGGACGGTCATCGCCCGGAAGAGATCGGCGGGCAGGTGCAGATCCGGATTGGCACACCAGATCGCAAAGGCGTCGGTTGCGGCGCAGATCCCGGCGATATCCCACTCGCAGGTGATCCCTTGTGCCTCGAACGCTTCGATTTCGGATTCTGGAAGCTCCCGATCCGGATTACCCATCTGGCGCGAGAAGTGCGCGACCGTCCGGCGCAGCGCCTCGCGGTACCCGCCCGGATGGATCAGCACGCCATCGAGATCGAATAGCCACAGGTTCATTTGTGTCGCCTCTGCAACTCGGCTTCCAAATCCGCCAGCCCTAACCCGCGCGCGGCGAGCAGTACCAGCGTGTGGTAAATCAGATCGGCCGCCTCGCATACGACCCGCTCATCACTCTCTCCCAGCGCCGCGACGATCGTTTCGGTGGATTCCTCACCAACCTTCTGGGAGATTTTTGGCAAGCCTTCGCGAAACAGGCCGCTGGTGTAGGATTCTTCTTTGGGATTCGATTTCCGGTCGTGAATCACCGCATCCAGTGTGTGCAAAAAACCTGCGGAAGTTTCCTGCGTTTGCCCCGCGACGCGCGTGTAGAAACACGAGCGCTCGCCGGTGTGACAAGCCGGTCCGGCAGGGATCACACGCAAAAGGATCGCATCCGCGTCGCAATCCAATACCACCTCCATAACGCGCATCGTATTACCGGAGGTTTCGCCCTTGCGCCAGAGTTTGTTGTGTTCACGGCTCCAGAAGTGCGCTTCCATCGTGCCGAGCGTTTTCTGCCAGGCCTCCGCGTCCATCCAGGCCAGCATCAGCACTTCGCCTGTCCGTGCGTCCTGCGCGACGGCAGGCACCAAACCTTGATCGTTGTATTTGGGTTCCATAAATTCTCCAATCACCGACCTAACCCCCTTACCCCTGCACTCCTTTCCCCCTTCCTTTAAGGGAAGGGGGAGAGGGGACGGGGGATAGGAGGTTAGGTCAACCTAACTTTCACTCCCTTTTGATCCAGATACTTTTTCAGCTCCGCCACCGTGGTGATCCCGTAATGGAGAAGCGATGCGACCAGCGCGGCGTCGGCCTTGCCTTTGGTGAGGACCTGGTAAAGATGTTCGGCCTTTCCGCCGCCGCCGGATGCGATTACCGGGATGCGCACCGCCTCGGCCATCTTGCGCGTCAGGTTGATTTCGTAACCTTCCTGCGTCCCGTCGGCGTCAATCGAATTTACCACCAGCTCGCCGGCTCCGAGTTCTTCGCCGCGTCTGGCCCAGGCCAGCGCGTCGAGACCGGTGCGGTTGCGCCCGCCATGGGTGACGATCTCGTATCCGGAAGGCGTGGCAGCCGAGGGTGGCACGGCCAGCACGTCCATCGAAAGCACGACGCACTGCGCGCCGAAGGCCCGCGAGGCTTCGGCGATCAATTGCGGATTCTGCACCGCAGCGGTATTCACATTCACCTTCTCCGCGCCGGCCAGGAGCACCTTGGAGCAATCCTCGACCGTGCGCAATCCGCCTCCGACCGAAAACGGGATGAAAACCTGAGCGGCGACCGCACTGACCACATCGAGGAGAATCTCGCGATGATCGCTCGAGGCGGTGATGTCGTAGAAGACCAGCTCGTCGATCCCGGCTTCGTAGTAACGGCGGGCGGTCTCGACCGGATCGCCGATGTCACGGGTGTCGACAAATTTAACGCTCTTGGCGAGTTTCCCGTCGCGCACGTCCAGGCAGGCGATGATTCTTTTGCTGAGCATTTATTCCACCTTCACTGTCCCGTTCCACCCGGCGAAGTTGGTTAGAATCCGCAATCCGGCGGGTCCGCTTTTTTCGGGATGAAACTGCGCCGCGATCAGGTTGGCTGATCCGATCACCGCCGGAAACGTGATCCCATATTCGCACTCGGCCAGGATGCGTGCTGGGTCTTCCGGCAAAGGATAATAGGAATGGTCGAAGTAGAATTCTTCTTCTGCGCCCATCCCGCGGAGCACCGGATGATCCCGCACAAGCCGGACGCGGTTCCAGCCGATATGCGGAATTTTCAGCGCGGAGTCGGAAAACGCAAACCGTTTGCATTCGCCCGGCAGAAGATCCACGCAGTCGGTGTTGCCCTCTTCAGACCGAGTCAGCACGATTTGCGCTCCCAGGCAGATGCCCAGGATGGGAATTCCGCGCGCGAACGCATCACGCAGCGCCTGATCCAACCCGCGTTCGCGCAAGGCTTCCATCGCGCTGGCTGCCTGGCCCACGCCGGGGAAGATCACCTTCTCGGCGCGTCGGATGGCTTCCGAGTCCGGCGTAATGACGGATTCTACGCCGAGGAAATTCAGCGCGCGCTGAACCGAAGTGATATTGCCAGCTTTGTAATCGACGATATGGATCATTCAACCTCTCTGGTCCGTGACAATTCCGGAAGGCTCCTTTATTTTCCAGTGGTTCGAGCGCGTTCCAGCGCCTGCTTGAGCGTGAACAGACCCTCGTAGAGCGCACGGCCGATGATGACGCCAGGTAGACCCGCCTTGACGACGTTTTCAACATCGCGGAGCGAGGCCACGCCGCCGGAGGCGATCACCTGTAGACCGGTCTCGCGTGTCAGTTGGAGCGTGGCCGGTAGATTGATCCCCGTCGAAACACCGTCCCGCTCGATGTCGGTGAATACGCACCAGCGAATACCCTGCGCGAACATCTTTTTCCCCAGGTCGATCGCATCCAATTTGGACCCCTGCTCCCAGCCGCGGATGAAGGCCTTTCCGGAACGTACGTCGATCCCGACGGCGACCTTATTTAAACCATACTTGCGCATAGCCACATCAATAAGCAATGGATTTTCGATTGCGGCCGTCCCAATCACAACCCTGGTCACGCCGGTATCCAGTGCTCGTTTAATCGCTTGAGAATCGCGCAGGCCGCCACCGAATTGAACCTTTAAACCGATCTTGAGGATCTGTGCTAGGGCAAGTTCGTTGGCCGCCGTGGCCTCCCCGAATGCGCCGTCAAGATTAACCACATGCAACCAGACGGCACCCTCATTCTGCCAGCGATGCGCAATCTCCAAGGGATCGTCGCCGTACACGGTCTGGCGATTGGGATCACCCTGCGCGAGCCGGACAACCTTGCCCCCGCGCAGGTCGATCGCCGGGAAGATGGTAAATTCGGGCGCACTTTTATTGCTATCCACTGCCCCTCTTCTCATTGGCTTTTCAAGATCTTAAACGCAAAGATGCCAAGGCCCAAAGAGAAAAATTTTAGGGTTAACTTTACGTCTTTGCGCCTTTGCGTTTTGTGGTTTTAAAATACACCCTTCGTTGACGGTATCCCGACGGGACGGCGCGGATCGATCTGCGATGCCTGATCGAGTGCGCGGGCAAACGCCTTGAACATCGCCTCCGCCTGGTGATGGTCATCGCCGCGTTCAAGAAGACGCGCATGTACAGTTGCCTTGGCGGTAGAGGCGAAACTGCGGAAGAAATGTTCCACGAGCGTTACGGGCAATTCGCCGATTGTGGTCAGCGCCCACTCCGCGCGCACCAGGCAGTGCGGCCGCCCGGAAAGATCGACGGCCGCAAGCGCGAGAGCCTCATCCATCGGTACCACGGCATGCCCGATCCGCACGATCCCGCGTTTATCACCTAGCGCCCGATCGAATGCCTCGCCGAGCGCGAGCGCGGTATCCTCTACCGTGTGGTGCAGGTCCACGTGAACGTCGCCCTTGGCTCGCACGTTCAAGTCGAACATCCCGTGCACCGCGATGTGTTCCAGCATGTGGTCGAGGAACCCTATTCCGGTTTGAACCTCGTGCTTGCCGGTTCCATCGATGGTCAGTTCCACTCGGATTTCGGTTTCTTTGGTTTTGCGTTCGACGATTGCTTTGCGCATGGGTAGCTCCTTATTAAGTCATCGTCTCCAATGCTTCCATTAACGCGTCGGTATCCCGCGGACGGCCGACTGAGATGCGCAGGCAATCGCGCAACCCGGGCCGATCGAAATAGCGCACCAGAATCCCGCACTTTTCAAGGTCGCTCTGAACCCTCCGCGCATCGCGCCCCGTCAGCCGGCACAGGAAAAAATTGGACCGGCTGGGATACACCTTCATCCATGGAATGGTCTGCAGCCGCGCAAACATCCTTTCGCGCTCGGTGATGATCTTCTGGAAGGTTTTTACCAGCGCATCATAATCGTCCAGGGAAGCCATGGCCGCCTGGTAAGCCGCCGCATTGACGTTGTAAGGCTGTTTCATCGTCATCATTCGCCTCATCAAGCTTTGCGGGAAGACGCCATACCCGACGCGCAAACCCGCCAGCCCGGCCCATTTGCTGAAGGTGCGCAGCACCGCCAGGTTGTCGTATTCCAGCGTCCAGCGGATCCGGCTGCCGCCCGAGAATTCGATATAGGCTTC
>Ga0187886_1001500_pt1 | contig 21049 bp, 21 predicted proteins | sample June2016WEW_20_1_FD_133001 | JGI IMG/M metagenome (GOLD analysis project Ga0187886, IMG submission 133001) | Peatland microbial communities from SPRUCE experiment site at the Marcell Experimental Forest, Minnesota, USA - June2016WEW_20_150 | ecosystem: Environmental > Terrestrial > Soil >... | reverse complement strand
GTCAGACCCCTGTCAATAGTTGATTTGAGCGACATGATCAAGCAGCCTTCCATCTGTACATTCCCGAAAATTCACCGAAATTAATTATACGTAACTTCTCAACCTTGCCATGAAGGAGAGTGATTTGAGTATCATAACAAGAATTCAGTCCAATCCAATTTTCCCGGTGGTATAACAAAAATTATGTAAATTGAGGGGAGTCCTGGTAACCTGACAGATTACCACACCATGTGAGGAAAACCATGACTCCCAAACAAAATCATACGCTTTCCGCCGATGAGCGTCAAGCCACAATCCAAGAATTGCTCCAGGATAGGATGCGCCTGGCCATAAGACATACTCTGATTACCGTACTGATAGAGGAGGTGGAAACTTTTATTCAAGCCGCACTTTACCAAAGGACACCTGACCGAAAGGATTATCGCAACGGACATTTTGAAATTGAGAAGAATTACTATTCCTGCCAAGGTTACCGGACCTTAGAATTTACACAACCATTGATATACTACCCGCCTCAAGTAGAGGAGCGATGAATCGGGCGGTTGCCCGGAGAGAACAAAGAGGATTAATTCGAAGAATGAGCCGCAATACAGAGTCGTATAATAAACTTTTGGCGGCTCTTTTTGCACGATCATTTGTTAATTGGCAGCGCCGATACCAATTTGCTCTATTTCATCCCAGGAAACTCGGTAGTCCCGGTAAATCAGGATAGCAGTGAGAAAAATTAACGTGTAAAGTCCGGCCAGGGCGGCGAGAACGCTTTTTTTGTGAAGATCTGATATGGGATTGTCTTGAGATAAAAGGTGACAAGGGTTATGCTAATTTCTAATGACCTGCCTCAGAAGTCAGGGTTGGAATACACGCTGTGCGGCTGTAGCCTGAGCAGGATTCACTGGAAGGATAAAAGTGAATCGACTGCCTTTGCCTTCGACACTGTCTACCCAGATCCGGCCGCCGTGCATCTCGACCATGTCAAGGGTGATGGACAATCCCAGGCCCATTCCGCCATGCCGACGGGTAAGATGTTTTTCAACCTGGTAAAAACGCTGGAATATTTTTTCCTGTTCTTCAGCAGGGATTCCGATCCCATTGTCAGTCACGGAAATCTTAGCGTAACCAGGTACTTGCTCAACTTTTATCTTCACCTGTCCGCCTTCATTTGTAAAGGTCAGAGCATTCTTAACCAGGTTGCGCAGGGCAATGGCAATTTTTTCCATGTCGCCTTCAATGAAAAATTGAGTTTGAGGCAGCTCAACCTTGATTTTGATCTTCTTTTCTCCTGCGGCTTCCTGGAAAGCATCTACCACTTCCTTGACCAGCGGAGAAATGGAAACCTTTGTCCGGTGCAACCGCGACAGACCCAGCTCCAATGTGTCGATATTTAAGAACTGCTCGAGAATGTCTTTCAGCCGTAACGAATTACGCACAATAATGTCCATTTCTTTCTGATGCTCTTTTCCAATGCAGTCCTTAAGCAGCGAAGCATGTCCAAGAATTACTCCCAGCGGCGTGCGTAGCTCGTGAGAAGTGATGGCGATGAAATCAGTTTTCATCCGGTCCAATGCCATGATCTTGCGATAGGCTTCCTGCGACTCATCCAGCAGTCTCCGGTTCTGGATTGCTACCGAAGCCTGGGAAGCTAAAGTCTCCAAGATATTGATGTCTTCTTCGGTATAATGAGCGTTGTTCAGTTTATTGACCGCTTCCATTACTCCGATGGGCTTTCCCTTAAAAAACAACGGTACAGCAAGCAAGGATCTGGTCTTTTCGTTAAGGCCCCGGTCGATCATGCGGAAAACACGGGGGTCATCCTCAGCGTGGTTCAGCACCATTGGCTGAGCGTGCATGTAGACCCAACCGCCCACGCTGCGATCTAATGGGACACTGATAGGCTTGAGAGTATCGACAACATCCCAAGGAGCTGCTATAAAGCGCAGGGAAAGCGTCTCGCTGTCGTGAACCATGATCCAGCTGCTTTCACTCCTGGTCAGGTCTGAAGCATCCTCGATGATCGACTGGAGTAAAGGCTCAAAATCCAGGTTAGCGCTGAGATTCTTACAAATTTCAAGCAGACGTCCCAGACGCCGATTATAATCAGAATATACTTCAGCCATATACCCAACTCGCCTTCCCTCATTGCTTATTTGGATTATAGCATAGACAGACTGACAGGTATAAAAAACTTACCTTCAACGAGTTAACAATTTCCTTATTGAAGTTTCGATAGATTTTGGAAATTAATAATCATTCTTGCCGGTCGTATGTATAATCACTTCTATAAGGCAACCTCGCCTTCACCGGGAAAACCCTCCAACCATGAAACCAGAATGTATCTTCTGCCGGATTATTGCAGGCATATCCCCTGCGGAAATTGTCTACAAGGACGACCAGGTGATCGCCTTCCAAAACGTACACCCCATCGCCCCGGTGCACCTGTTGATCGTTCCTATCAACCACATCGAATCAGCCAACACAGCAGAAATAGGCGATGAACCTGTGATGGGCCATTTAGTTACCGTGGCGAGAAAGTTGGCAGTTGAAAAGGAGATCGACCAGAGCGGCTACCGCCTGGTGATCAACACCGGTCCTGATGCGGGGCAGTCGGTCTTCCATCTGCACCTGCACCTGATCGGCGGACGGCATTTACCTTTTCGCTTTGAATAGCCAGGAAGTGAAAATGAAAAAGCATTGGGGTCACATCAAAGCCTGTTCCACCCAGGGATTCCTGCTGGCAATCTTTTTACTGGCCGGATGTGTGCGACCCTGGCCAGGCGCAGAAACCTGGCAGCCGCCAACTTTCGAACCCGTCTTCACTCAGGAAACATCAACTGCAACCCTTCTGCCATTCCTACCACCCACCCGGGTTCCAGGCTCGCCCATCCTGACTCCTACCCCGGATGCCCCGCGTGTCCTTCCCACCCTGCGCTCTGAATTATCCGTTTACGTGGTCCAACCCAATGATACCCTGGGATTGATCGCACAAAAGTACGGGGTCGATCTGGAAACGCTGATCAAGGTCAATAAATTGGCCAACCCCGACCGCTTGGACGTTGGCCAGAGCATCAACATACCTCCGCCGATACCTCAGGCGCCTGGGCCAGGCTTTAAGATCATTCCCGATTCGGAACTGACCTATGGACCAGCAAGCGCCGGTTTTAACATCGAGGCTTTTATTAATCAGCAGGGAGGATACCTCAGTACTTACAAAGAAGATGTCGATAATGAATCATACAGCGGGGCAGGGATCATCACCAGGATCGCAAAAGAATATTCGGTCAATCCACGCCTGCTGTTGGCAGTGCTCGAATATAAAAGTGGTTGGGTGACCCGTCCTTATCCTTCCCAGGACACCATTGTATATCCAATGGGGTATACCAATGAGTGGAAGCAGGGCCTTTACCACCAGATGGCCTGGGCTGCTGACAACCTCAACCGCGGGTATTACCAGTGGAAAATTAATGCCGTTCCAAGTTGGGTATTAGCAGATGGCAGCGTGGTGCCTATTTTCCCATCGATCAATGCCGGAACAGCCGGAGTCCAGCAGTTGATGAGCCAGTTGTTCGGCAGGCAGGACTGGGATTATGCAGTTTCTGAAAATGGTGTATTTAAAACCTTTTCTGATCTGTTCGGCTACCCATTTGACCTGGCAATCGAGCCGCCGATCCCTCCCGATCTCCTACAGCCGCCCATGCAACTTCCTTTCGAGCCGGGAAAAGTGTGGTCTTTCACTGGTGGCGCCCACGCCGGGTGGGATGAAGGTTCTGCCTGGGCAGCGATCGATTTCGCTCCCCCAGGAGATGCCCTGGGCTGCGTTCAAAGTGATGAATGGGTGGTAGCCGTGGCGGACGGCCTGATCGTTCGCTCTGAACACGGTGAAGTCGTCGAGGACCTGGATGGAGACGGTTTCGAACAAACCGGATGGACGGTCTTATATATGCACACAGAAACACGGGATCGGGTCGAGGTGGGTAAAAAGCTCAAGGCTGGAGACCGGATCGGGCACCCATCCTGTGAAGGCGGTGTGGCAGATGGGACTCATACTCACCTTGCAAGGCGGTATAATGGAGAATGGATCGCAGCCGACGGTCCAATTCCCTTCAATTTAGACGGTTGGATTTCATCAGGGGACGGTACCGGGACTGAATATAACGGTTTCTTGAGGCGTAATGGTCAGGTCGTTGAAGCATGGGATAGCCGCAAAGCAGAAAACCAAATCCAACGTTAGGCGCCTGGCGAATTCATTCGTCGTTGTAGCCTGGATATTGTCGATTATCGCCTGTTCCCAGGGATACATCGGTTCAATGGAGTTAACTGCCACGGCGCATCCCCAGCCCCTGGTGACCGCAGAAGCGGCGACGCTTACGTCGGATTCGCCTTCCTCGCCGGTTGAACCAACGCAAACTGAGGCGATACTCACTGAAACTCCTCCGGCCCCACCGGCGACTTTACCTCCTGCGCCAACTGAAACCCAATCTGTAACAAATGGCCCGACCGCGGGACCCCCCATCCTCTACTACACTCAAGCCGGGGATACTCTAAAAGTATTGGCAATCCGCTTCAATGTCACTCCCGAAGAAATTACCTCTCCAGACCCCATTCCCCCGGTAAGTTTCATGAAACCCGGACATTTACTAATCATCCCTAACAGGATCGGTCCAACCAGCCCATCGACTTTGTTGATGCCTGATTCCGAAGTGGTTTACTCACCCTCTACGCTCGATTTTGACATTGATCAATATGTCGCAAAAGCTGGCGGCTACTTGAGCACATACAAAGAATATCTGAGCAACGGCTGGAATAATGGCGCCCAGGTGGTTGAGCGCGTGGCTATCGAAAATTCGATCAATCCCCGGCTGCTGCTTTCGTTACTGGAATTCCAAAGTCACTGGGTCCTAGGGCAACCTCTCAACTTGCAGCAGACCACCTACCCTATGGGATATTATGAAGTTAACCACCAGGGGCTGTACAAACAGTTGAGCTGGTCGGTCGAGCAGCTATCAATCGGCTATTATGGCTGGCGCGAAGGAATATTGACCGACCTCACCTTTAAGGATGGCAGCAAGCTGCGCCTGGCACCACCCTTGAATGCCGGCACTGTCGCAGTACAGTTTTACCTTTCGACCTTGTTTGACCAGGGCAAATGGAATACAGCCCTGTATACCCCAGATGGTTATCCTGCCCTGCACAAAAAAATGTTCGGCGACGCCTGGCTGCGCGCCCAGACAGTAGAACCCTTGTTCCCGCCCGATCTCGAACAACCCAAATTAGAGCTTCCATTCCGCCCGGGGCGCACCTGGGCGCTGACCGGCGGCCCGCATTCGGCCTGGGGGCCGAACGGCGCCCTGGCAGCCTTGGACCTGGCCCCTTCCAGTGAAGAAAGCGGATGTGTGCCTTCTCCTGATTACGTGACTGCCATGGCGCCGGGGCTGGTAATCCGCTCCGCCAATGGGGCGGTCCTGGTAGACCTGGACGGCGATGAAAAAGAGCAAACCGGCTGGGTGATCCTGTACATGCACATTGCTACAAAAGATCGTGTAACCGTGGGAACCTGGTTAAATACGAATGATTTTATCGGGTATCCTTCCTGCGAAGGTGGGGCGGCTACCGGTACGCATACCCACATCGCCCGCAAATATAATGGCGAATGGATGCTGGCGGACGGGCCAATCCCTTTTGATATCGGCGGTTGGATCGCGTATGCCGGAAAGAACCCTTACGAAGGCGGCCTCATCAATGGGAATAAGAAGGCGGTTGCCTGCACCTGTTCTTCGTACACCTCGTTGGTCAGCCGCCCTAAGATAGCGGATGACAATCCTTGATGTGAATAGAAAAAAATGATCAAGCAAACCATACTCAGCCTGGTGCTAATAGCCGGGTTGTTAGTAAGCTGCGTCCCTTCCACCGAGTCGAGTCCCCCGACCGAACCGGTCGGTTCAACACCTACACTGCAGGCTGGAAATTTACCCTTGCCAACCCCTTTACCCACCCGGCCGGCTTATTCTCCCGGTGAGCTGGTTGATTACACTGTCCAGACCGGCGACAACCTGCCTGCTCTGGCTGTCCATTTCAACACCACCGTGAAAGAAATACGTGCGGCCAACCCGATTATCCCGGACGATGCCACTACTTTACCGCCCGGCATGCCGATGAAAATCCCAATCTATTACGAGGCTTTGTGGGGCAGCCCCTTTCACATCCTTCCGGATGACCTGTTTGTAAATGGGCCTCCTCAAATTGGGTTTGATACGGTCAAGTTTGTCAATGCCCAGCCAGGCTGGTTGAAGAATTACCAGGATGCAGCCAGCGGCGAAATTGTCAGCGGGGGTGAGCTGGTTGATATTGTTGCTACCAACTTTAGCATCAGCCCGCGCCTGTTACTGGTTCTGCTGGAGTACCAGACTGGAGCCTTGACCCAGGACACACCCCCGCCCGATTCGGCTAGCCAATTCCCTCTTGGCTACCATGATAACCTTCACCTGGGGCTTTACAAGCAGCTTTTATGGGCCGCCAACCTGCTAAATAATGCCTATTATGGTTGGCGAATTGGCCGGATTACTCAGTTCGTACACCTGGATGGAAGTCTGGAACGCCCGGACCCCTGGCAAAATTCCGCCACCGTTGCCCTGCAATATTATTATTCCGGGCTATATAACAATGATGATTACGAGCGCGCCACCCACGACCATGGTTTCCTGGGCGTGTATCGTAGCTTGTTCGGCGATCCCTGGAAAGATGATAAGCCACATATTCCGGGCAGCCTGAGACAGCCTTCATTCGATTTCCCGTTTCTACCGGGGAAAACCTGGGCGTTTACCGGTGGGCCTCACACCGGCTGGGGCACAGGTGACCCCTTTGCAGCACTGGATTTCGCTCCTCCATCTGCAGTTACTGGATGCGCCCCCAGCCAGGAATGGGCTACCGCCGTTGCGGATGGCGTGATCGATCGCTCTGATACTGAGGGGGTGATCCTCGACCTGGATGGGGATGGCGACGAGCGTACCGGTTGGGTGGTCTTCTACCTGCACCTGGCAACCGATGGCAGGGTGCAGAAAGGCGCTGTGGTAAAAGTCGGTGATCCGTTAGGACATCCTTCTTGCGAAGGAGGAGAAGCCACCGGATCGCACGTGCACATCGCCCGGAAATACAATGGCGAATGGATTCCCGCCGATGGCGTCCTGGCATTCGACCTGGAAGGCTGGATTGTGGAAGCAGGACCGTCAGTCTACCAGGGCTACCTGAAAAAATTTTCACAGCAGGTGCGCGCTTGCATCTGCTCGGATAAAGCCAGCCAGATCGCCGCCGGCGAAAATAAATAAGCCTAAGCCTAATCTTCAAGAATGGTGATCTTATGCTCGATCTCAGCAACTTTCTTCAGCATTGCCAGGACCGAGCAGTACTTGGTCACCGATAGCTCCACTGCTCTTTCTACTGCTTCCTGCTCGATGTGATGGCCGGTGACTACGTATTCAACCAACATATGGGTGAAAACGCGCGGATGTTCAGCAGCCTGGTCGCCATGCACGCGCACTTCAAAGCCAGTCACATCCTGATGCTTTTTCCTCAAAATATCGATGACATCCATACCTGTACAGCCCGCCAGGCTGATTCCTAATAACTCCATCGGTGAAGTGCCGTCGTTATCGCCTGCCGGCGCGGCAGTCCCTAGCGGGATGGTGAAACCGCTGTTGGCCGTACCTGTAAAAGACAGATTTTGTTTCCAGGTTACTCTTGCATCCATTCCAGCTTCTTCTCCTAAGAACCACTTTCCTTTTTTAATGCTTTTTCGATCTCGGCTACCAGATAGTGTTCTGGGACAGCTCCAACCACATCCCGGGCCCCATGATTGATCGTCGTCTGTGGAACACCTGAGACGTTATGCCTTCCGACTAACTCCCTGAATTCAGTCGCCTCGATTGCCTCCGCCTCGACCAGAGGGCTTTCCAGCGCCATGCGATGAGCAAGCACCACGGCTTGTGGACAGTAAGGTCAGGTGGGTGTAGAAAAGACCATTAAATGCACCGGTTCTTTTAGACCGGCCAGGAAAACGAGCGTTTCTTCGCTCAAGCCGGATTCGCGCTTCGACACGGTCAGCAGGTCGTTGATCAGCGCGCCGAACTCACTGCCAGCCGGTACGCCATAATAGCGAATGCCAAAATCGATAATCTCTTCGCCCCGGCCTCCTCCGATGACCAAGCCAGGCGCTTTGTCAACGTGATAACGGCTGGCCAGTTCACTTTCCTCGTCCAGATCGTGCACTTCCAAAGCCAGCAGATCAGATAGAGCAGTCACCTCAGTTAGCAGTTGGATGGTCTCTTCGCAGTATTCGCATTGCGCAGCGCTGCCAAAAAAAAGAATAGTTACCGGTTCCTTCATATCCTCAAAAACCAGGCGCACCTGTTTTTTCAAACTATTATCCAAAAATCCTTCCATTATTTTCTCCATGTAACGATAAGGTTAAGACAAGGGCCAGGTCGGCAGCACGTCCAGGTCAAGGGAATCACGCTGTCCGCTGGTATACCGGAAGTAGCCTGCCGAAGCGATCATGGCGGCGTTATCTGTACAGAGCGAGAGAGGCGGGATATGCACCGGAAATACCTTTTGGGAAAGGAATGTTTCGCGCAGCGACCGGTTTGCAGAGACTCCTCCAGCGACCACAATCTCTTTGGCAGAAAAGGCCCTGGCCGCGGCCAGGGTTTTGCTGACCAGCACATCTACCACGGCCGCCTGAAAACTGGCGGCAATATCATCCACTGGCACGTGCCGGTTTTCTTCCTCGTATTTACGCACCAATCGCAGGACTGCGGTTTTCAAGCCGCTGAAGGAAAAGTCCCAGGTGCCCTCCAGTCGAGCACGAGGGAATGTGAAAGCGCGCGGGTTGCCATCTTCGGCCGCCTTCTGGATTGAAGGTCCGCCAGGATAGGACAGGTTCAATAGACGTGCCACCTTATCGAAAGCTTCTCCAGCGGCATCGTCCAGGGTAGCGCCGAGTCGCTGATAATTAAGGTGATTTTTCATTAAAACGAGCTCGGAGTGACCGCCAGACACCAGCAGAGCCATCAAGGGAAACTGCGGTTGAGGCGGAGCATGAAGCATATCCGCCAGGTAGACCCACGAAGAATAAATATGCCCTTCGAGATGGTTGACCCCAATCAGAGGGCGATGGGAGGCAAGCGCCAGCCCCTTGGCTGTATTAACCCCAACAACCAGGGAACCAGCTAAGCCGGGACCACGCGTAACGGCAATCGCATCCACATCCCCGAGATCCAGGTGGGCATCCTTTAACGCTTCTTCCACCACGGCATAGATGGTGCGGATATGTTGGCGCGAAGCCACCTCGGGGAATACACCTCCATAACGGGCATGCAGATCTACCTGCGAGGCGACCACGCTGGAGAGCAACGCGCGGCCGTTCTCGATTACTGCAGCAGCTGTTTCATCACAGGAAGATTCAATCCCAAGGATGCGAGCAGGTGAAAAAGAGTCAGATTTAATGTCCAAATTTACCGTCCTACAGGTAAAACCAGATCCAGCGGATATTCGGCCGGGATCTCAAAAGCCCCATCTGGCCGCACGTATACAGTATCCTCCAGGCGCATTCCCAGGCCTCGTTCCGGGTAATAAAGACCAGGCTCGATAGTTATTACAGCTCCTGGGGCCAAAATATCAGAATCAGGAGCCATAATGCCGCTGAAGGGGCGCTCATGAATGTGCAGGCCAACACCATGCCCTACACTGTGGACGTAACCCACTTCAGTCTGTGGATTGGTCATCACAGTCGGATGCCCTTGCGCTTCGAACAATTCACAGGTGCGCCGCTGATAATCCTTGAAAGGCGCATTTACCTTCAGTTCACTCATAATTTGCCGGTACACTGCCAGCACCTGTTCGTAAAGCGCCTGCGCTTCATCCGGAGCGTAACCAAGGCACCAGGTCCGCGTAAAATCGTAAAAGTAGCCGCCGCCGGCTTCACAGGGATAAATATCGAACACGATGGTCTGTCCCAGGCGAAGCACATCCTGAGGGTTCCCAGCGCTGTGAGGAACACCGGCGTCATGACCGATGGCAAAGATGGTACTCTCCGGGTTTTCAGCTCCTCCTTCTGCCACCCAAAGGTTGATACGGCTTTTGACTTCTCCAATTGTCAGAGGATCGCCATCCAGACCCACCAGGGCGCCATTCTTAACCGGGCGGCTGGAGAGGAAATCTGCCACACTTCCCACTACCCGTGTGGTCACTTTCCCCATCTGCCGAATTCGCTCAATTTCCACGACGTCCTTGGTTGACATCGCTTCCAGTAGAACGTCTTTATCGAGATCACCCACGAATTCAACCGCCGGCATGGCGCCCTGCAAATTTTTAAATTGGGCATAACCTTTGCCGAGGTCAGTCTGGCCATACAGCGCTATCCGACCAGAGGTTATACCTGCATCCGCCAACATCCGCCGGTAGCGCAGGACAACTGCTTTTCTTCGGTCGTTACCGCTCTCTTTCAGTAGATCCATTATCGGGTAATTGGAATAACTGCATAATTCCAGGCCACTTTTGGCAGCCTCGTCTCGCTCCATCGCGGCATGAAAGAGCAGCCCTGGATGACCGCGGCGCTTGACCAGGTCTGCCTGACTTACGTGCGCCAGGCCAGTAAAGTAAACCATAGCCGGGTTGTGGAGAGATGGCCCGGTAACTAATAAAGCATCAATTCCGGAGGATTGCATTAAGAGATCAAGGTCTGTTTTCATACTTTGGTTTTTACTCCCAGGGCGTTTTGAATACCGACCAGCAGAGCGCCCTCCTGTTCTGGCAGTACCGTGCGCGGATCGAATACGACCCGATCAGCTTCGACCCTTGCGATCACCGGCGGATTCACCTGGCGCAGCCTGCTCAGAAAACGATTGGGCTGGCGTACATCCAGCGCCAGGAGGAAAGTGGGTAAGGTTTCCTCCGGAAGGCTGCCTCCTCCGACCGTGGAAAGGCCTGGAATCACCTGTCCTGCCCCAACCACTTCAAACCAATGATGGGCGCGAGCCTGAATTTGCTCGGGTGTGGTAGCAATCATTTGCCAGATAGGGATCTTTCGTTCCGCTTCATCTTTCAAGTAGTGCAACAGGGTGACTGCCAGGGCTGCCAGGCATAATTTGTCGGCGCGCACTGCGCGCGCCAGGGGATGGCGCTTCATCTTCGCTAGCAATTCTTTCCGCCCGATAATAATACCGGCCTGCGGCCCACCCAACAGCTTGTCGCCTGAGAAACACACGACATCAGCCCCTGCGGCCAAAGATTCCTGTACAGTCGGTTCGTGTTCCAGGCCAAACCGCGCCGTATCGATCAGAGTACCTGAACCCAGGTCATCCACGACCGGCAAGCCGTATTGGCGAGCCATGGTGACAACATCGATCAGCTCAGGCTCGCTGGTAAAACCGATGATCTTGAAATTGGAATGATGGGTACGAAGAACCAGAGCAGCCGGTTCCTGCATGGCCTGTTCATAATCCTGGAGATTGACCCGGTTAGTGGTGCCAATTTCGTAAAGTCTCGCCCCCGATTGGCGCAAGACATCCGGGATGCGGAATCCTCCACCAATTTCAACTAACTGCGTGCGGGAAATGATCACGCTTTTATGCCGCGCTAGCGCGCTCAAAACCAGCAGCACTGCCGCAGCATTATTATTGACCACCAGGGCATCCTCGGCGCCGGTCAGGCGAGTAAGCAGTGTTCCGGCATGCAGCGAGCGCGAGCCGCGCTCTCCCCGATCCAGGTCATATTCCAAGGTGCAGTAACCGCCGGTCAAGTTTTGGATGGCGCGCAAAGAATCCTGGGACAACGGCGCTCTCCCCAGGTTGGTGTGCAGGATGACCCCGGTGGCATTGATCACCGGAATCAAGGTCGGCTTCAGCCAGGATTCCATGCGTTCTTTGACCAGGTCGAGGATGTTGCCACGGTTTGGGATGGTATCCCCGGAGATGACTACCGTACGTAGCCCTTCCAACACAAAACGGATAGCGTCCAGCGTCAAGGGACGGCCATATTCGGCCACCATCTCCGCCGCTGCGCGCGTGCGTAAAATATGGTCTACCGAGGGCAATGATCGTAAGTTATTCGCCATCTGAATCTGTGGGTCTAAACTGGCTGCGTTCACGAAGGCGCAGCAGGATTTCGATGAGAATGAAGCCAGCAGCCAGGAATACGGCCCTGGCAGTATCCAGCACGCGCCCGAGCTGCAGCCACGCTAACAATCCTCCGTAGATTCCGACCCAGACCGCCTGCCTGACGACTACCCCCGGCGCGGACGGGGGATCGGCGGGAAAGCGCAGGTGCAAGAAAGCAATCACCGGCATGGAAGTACCACTCATGCCCATCACCAGGAAAAAGAAAAACAACCAGCGTGGGCCGAGGGTTGGCAGGGTGTACATAATAACATACACCAGCCCGCCCCAGCCAAACAGGCTCAGCAGCAAGCCAATGAAAAGGAACGATCGAATCGAAGCGATTCTTGGCATTTTCACGCGATTTTTATTGATTATATCCTATCCCTGAGGAACATATCGACCGTATGCGCCCCTTTTAAGGTTTACAACCAGGATCAGGCTGCTTGTTCGATGCCAGCCTGAGTGGAAAAGAAATCATTTTCACTTCAACTAATTTCTAAAAATTTTAGTGGACGCAACTCTTCGCCAAAAGCTTGGAACCACCCGGAAAACTCTTGTCCTGCCAGTAAGAATTATCGGGCAGTAAAGGATAGTTGCCGCCAAAATAGGTATTAAAAATTAGACTAAAAGTATTGACCGGGGTAATATTGGGATAAAGCTTCTGCGCCCCATTTCCCGGTAAATAATAAGCATTTAAGATACGAGGTTTAATGGCAAGATCGTAAGGCATTGTGTATCCATGGTCTGCCTGAATGATGATTATCGGAGGAATGGTCGATTTTGCTAAGAGATCTTTCACTAGTTGGATCAGGCGGATGTTTGCATACTTGACTTGATCGACATAGGCCTCGGGGGAATCAACAAAATTCATCCGAAAAGCGCCGGTAGGGGTGAAGGTAAAAGGTGGGTGAGTAGTCAACATGTGAGCATAGAGAAATTTTTTGCCCGGGATGGCCGGGATTTTCAATCGTCTCGAAATCATAAATGTTCTGCAGGTATTGGCGGTAATTCCGGCTGTCAAAACGGGTGTCCTTGGGATTGATGAACTGGATCAGCCAGGCCGGCAGGGCCGAAAAAGCCTGTGGTGAGTTTTCTTGGGCGTCAATCGCCGCCCGGATTAGCGTAGTTTTAAGAAACATGTAGCGGAAATTGGATGTTTCTACCCTCTGGGAAGGCGCCGCCGTTTGCTCATAATCATAGTAGATATCCGCATTGGTGATATCGGTGAGCGGATAGGGAGTGTGGAAGGCGATCGTCTGGTAACCCAGGTCTTCGAATTTGCTGAACACGAGGTTGTTTTTAACAATTGGGGTGAGCATCTGTTCAGCATTGCCGTTCGCCAGGGCAGGGATAGAGAAACCTAATGCATCCAGGTAATTCATGTTCAACGTGGCGCTCATTGAGTATTCCGTGTTGATGTAATTGCTCTGGCTACAATCAGGAATGCTGAAACCAAGATCCTTCAAGTGCTGGATAAAAGCACTGTTGTTGTAGTGAACCTCATGTTGCAGCAGGTCCTGGCGGGAGTAAGCATCCATGAGGATATAGTAGACATCCGGACGATTATAGGTGGCATTCTGGCTCGCATTGGTGAGTGTGGTATCAGCCAATTTTCTTTCCGTTTTCTGCTGAAAAGGCATAGAACCTGCCCAGAAATATATAATCTGCGCCAGGGTGCCCACCACCAGGACAAGGCTGACCAGGTTTAATATCAAATTGAAATTGTGAAAATTCGAGCGGGAACAGATGAGAAAGAAGGCTGCCACAGCCGTGATCAACAACCACAACGGAAGGAAAAAGTGGTGACGGCCGATCATTATGCCAGCTACTCTCATATTATCGATCTGCGAAAATATCGACCCATAAGTATAAAACATAACCAATAACAGGCCTGCCAGAGCTGACGCTTTCAAGGGGTTGCGCAAAACCAGCCAGAGGATTAGAAAAACGGGCACGCATATTTCCACAGCCAGAAGTAGGTTTGGAGGGATGACGAAGGCCAGCACCTGGAAGTAATTGGCCTGCCAAAGTTATAGAACCGGGTATATGCCTAGTAAAAATGGATAAAGGGGGATACGGTAAAGGAAATTTCCTTTTGAGGTCATGATAGAAACCAGCTTTGCGATTTAGAATGTATGATGTAGAAAAACCTCAAGCGAAAATTATAATTCCTTTGCCCTGAACTGGGACTCTTGCGTTTTGCCTCAAACAGATTTTTGGTTTGGAAAAGAAAGTTGGCAAAAAAGTAATGCTGCCATACTCATAAGTAGCAATTTTTTTAAATATCAGGCCCACCCCAGCTCAGTTGAAAGTTTGCATCGTGGGGCGATTATTTATGTACACGTAACTTATAAATGTTAATCGTTTCAAAGCTCCTGTCTTCGTTATAATTGGAACAGACAAAAGCAAGAAAATCAACCATTCGCTTGGTATTCATTTTATTTCCAGACAGACAGGTTTCCGCCGGTCGTCCATCAATGAACGGCATATCTGGCTCCCTTAAATCGGCGATATACGCCGGAGGCCGGGCCTCAACCTCCTTCAGCAAAATACCAGCGAATTCATCCAGGTAAGGCGTCTTCACGTAAAGCGCGAATGGAAGTGCAAATCGGGTTGGGGATTCCCGTTGCGCCAGAAAATAAATCACCGATTCCCAACCCCAGATTAGAATGGTATCATCTGGTGTGGTCACCGATTTTAAGTACGCAGCCGCCCTGGAACGGGCATCCTCACCCGCGGGCGTGATTAAGTTAGTAGCAACCTGGTACAAAGGTGGAAATGACCCGATCACCAGAACCGCAACTAGCAGGCTATTGAGCATTACCTGTTTCGATTGGATTTCGGTGGAGCGGTAAAGAGTTGCCAGGCTGCCGGCCAAAAGCAAGATAATCGCCGGGAAAAGTGGCACATAATAATGCGTCCAAAGCTTCCCTGACAGTGAAATAGTGAGAAAGAATATCGGAAAATCGATCAAACCTAAGAAGAGCAATGTTTCCGGCCCTGGATGGCGCCAATCCAACTTCGCACACTCCGCGCGAAGCAAATCTATGGTCAACCCCTTGGTATACGTTTGCCTCCTTTTGATCGAAAGCAGGATCAAAACCCCCAACCACAAACTCGCTACAAAGAAGAAAAATGGATGCGAGGAAACAAACTTTATCATTTCCAGGAGAGAATTAATCCGCCCTGAAATTGTTTGGTAGGAGTAGTAACGGTTAAACAGGAAGGCATTGATTACATAATCGCGCAGCGCCCCATTCACCTGGAAATACAAGAAAACAGGGATATTGACCAGTAAAAATCCCAATCCCATGAGAAGAATATTTCTAAGAATATATCGGTCCTTTTCAACCCAGGCCAGGAAACCCAAGAAGATCAGAACGGCTATCGGTATATCCAGGTAAGATTGCTTTATACAAAAAACCAGCCCCACTAGTATACCGATGGAAAATGCTGCATTCGACCGGGAGAAATGCTTTCGATTCGGTAAGTACATTCCAAACAACAAGCCTAAAATTCCTAACTGAAACACAAGCGAATATTCTTCCGAGTAATTGCCGCCCATGAAAGGGAAGACTGCGAAAAAGGCAATCGCAATGACCACAAAAGTAGACAATGGCGGCAGCGCGGCGCGAATCACATGGTAAGATACAAAGAAGACAATAAATAATAAGACCAGTTCCAATCCCCACACACCCCAGACGGATCCATTGCCTAACCAGAGACCCAACGCATTGATAATATAAAGCAAAGGCTGTTTGTTATCCCAGGTTTGTTGATATAGAATTTTGCCATGAAGGACTTCGGAGCCAATATTAAGAAAAATACCTGAATCACGAATAGGAACTGTGACACTATAAGGAGAACGCGCCAGAAAAGCCACAATCAAAAGCGCAAATAGCAAACCAACAGATAGAATGTCACCACTTTTTTTCGTTCGCTCCATGATCGTCTCCAGTAGAATGGTGAAGTAGGATTCATTATAACGCAGCGATAAGTACACGTGGGAAAGCCATCTTGAAGATAAACAATTACTTGAGAATTCAACCTAATGTGGTATAATCACTTCAATAATAAAAACGCGGTGACCAGGACGAGTAGCCATTAGGCGACTCAACAGAGACAGGGAATCAGCGGCTGAGAGTTCCCTGAAGAGTTTCCTCGGCGAAAACCACCTGCGAGTGTGACCCTGAAAAGTTGTAAGGCTGAATATGGGAAACGGTTGATCCCGTTACAGATCGCACAGAGATGGCTCGTTTGAAATGAGCTAATCTGGGTGGAACCGTGTGAGTGCTGCTCTCGCCCCAGTTTGGGTCGAGAGTTTTTTTATTCTAATGGAGGAAAAAATGGCTGAGAAAAAACAGGAACACTACCAGGATACGCTGCTTTACCGCATCCGCCACTCAACCGCGCACATCATGGCGGAGGCGGTGTTGGAGCAGTTCCCTGGCGCACAGATCGCCATTGGTCCGGCGATCGAGGATGGCTTTTATTACGATTTCGACCTGCCCCGCAGCCTGACTCCCGATGATCTGGAGGAAATTGAGAAACGCATGCGCGAAATCATTCGCGGCGACTACCCTTTCATCCGCCGCGAGGTATCGGCAGATGAAGCGCGCCAGATCTTCAAGAACCAGGTGTATAAAAAGGAGCTGGTCGATGGGCTGGAAGCGGGTGGATTCGACGAAAACGGTAATCCACTGGAAGAAAAAGTTGCTATTTCTACCTACACGCACGATTCCTTTACCGACCTGTGTCGTGGTCCACACGTCGAGCACACCGGGCAGATCAATCCGGATGCCATCAAACTGATGATGGTCGCAGGAGCTTACTGGCGCGGGGACGAAAAACGCCCTATGCTGCAGCGCATTTATGGGACGGCCTGGAACTCGCCCCAGGAGTTGGAAGAGTACCTGTGGAAACAGGAAGAAGCCCGCAAACGCGACCACCGTAAGCTGGGAAAAGAACTTGGCTTGTTCTATTTCTCTGAAGACGTCGGCCCGGGTTTACCCCTGTTCACGCCCAAGGGCGAGATGCTGCGCTACCTGATGGAAAATTATGTGCGTGAGGTGCAGACGCGTTACGGCTTTTCTCATGTTTGGACGGGGCACCTGGTCAAAGAAGATTTGTACAAGCGCTCCGGGCATTACGACAATTACAAGGACGTCATGTTCCCGCCCATGGTAGACGAAAACATCGCTTTCCGGTTAAAGCCGATGAACTGCCCCAGTCACATGACCCTCTTCCGCGAGATGGGACGCCATTCGTACCGCGAACTGCCGCTGCGCTTCGCTGAATTCGCCACGCTGTATCGCTACGAGAAAACCGGCGAGTTAAGCGGGCTAACGCGGGTGCGCTCGGTGACCCAGGACGACTGCCATACGTTTTGCACGCCCGAACAGATCGAGAGCGAGTTCTTGCTTGACCTGAATGTAATCCGCGAGGTGCTCAACCGCTACCGCTTCAGCGATTACAAGGTGCGCCTGAGCCTGCGCGGTAAAACGGGCAAATTCGTACAGGATGATGAGAAATGGAGCAAGGCTGAAGCAGCTCTGCGTTCAGCCATGGACGCTTGCGGCCTGGACTACTTCGAAGCCGAAGGCGAAGCCGCCTTTTATGGTCCTAAGGCAGACTTCCTGGCGCGGGATGTGCTGGGGAGGGAATGGCAGCTCTCCACCATCCAGGTGGATTTCATCCAACCGGCGCTCCTGGGGCTGAGCTATATCGGCGAGGACGGGCAGGAACACGTGCCGGTCGTGCTGCACCGGGCAGTAACCGGCTCGACCGAACGCTTCCTTGGCGTGCTGATCGAACACTATGCCGGGGCCTTCCCAGTCTGGCTGGCGCCCGTGCAGGCCATATTGATCCCAATCGCCGACAGGCATCTTGCCTACGCGCATGAAGTCAAAAAGAAATTGGAATCCGAAGGTATCCGCGTCGAAGTCGACGAGCGCGCCGAGCGTATGAACGCAAAGATCCGCGATGCCCAGAATCAGAAAATCCCCTACATGCTGGTAGTGGGAGATAAAGAGGCAGAGGCGGGCGCCGTAGCATTACGGCTGCGCGGCGGCGACAACCCAGGAGCCATCCCGCTGGCGGATTTCATCTCTAGGGCGAAAAAAGAGGCCACGGAAGGAATTTAGTTGACGATTTAGTTAAAAATGTGGTATTATCTGTCAACTTAGATCCGTTGATTGCGACGGATCATGTTATCTATTGCCTAGCAAGGAGAAAACTATCAGTACAACCAATTTTAGGGTAAATGAGACCATCCGCGTGCCGGAAGTTCGATTAATCGGACCAGCCGGAGAAAACATCGGTGTAGTGCCCATTGATCAGGCGCTGCGCATCGCCCGCACTGCTGAATTGGACCTGGTGGAAGTCGCCCCAGGCGCTACTCCCCCGGTATGCCGGGTCATGGATTTTGGCAAGTTCCTGTATGAGCGTACCAAGAAGGAACGAGAAGCGCGTAAGGCCCAGACCAAAATTGAAATAAAAGAGATCCGCCTGCGTCCAAAGACCAACCAGCACCATCGTTCGTTTAAGACCAGAGACGCCCGCCGGTGGCTCGGTGAGGGAATGAAGGTGCGGGTAACTGTGCGTTTCCGTGGGCGAGAAATTACCTACCCGGAGCTGGCTCTCGAAGACCTGAAAGAGGTGGCTGAAGAGTTGTCAGATATCGCTGTAGTCGAGCAACCGCCTTCGATGGAAGGCAAAGTGATGACCATGGTGTTGGGTTCGTCCAAGCCGGTACATAAAAAACCCGCCGTTCCCGCAAGTGGAAAACCAGAAGCGGTCACTGAACCAGCGGAAAAGTCATCTCTGGCAGCCGACCACTAGCGTTTTTATTACCCACATGAAAATGTGGTATACTTCTGCGCCTGCGCAAGCAGTCCGCTATATCATATCGAGAGGAGTTTCGCTGTGCCACGCAAGTTGAAAGTAAAAGTCAAATTGAAGACCCATAAGGCAACCTCCAAACGGTTTCGCCTGACCGGGTCGGGGACGCTGGTGCGGACCAAGGGTGGCAAAAGCCATCTGCGCCGCCGCCGCTCTGAGCGCACCAAAGCCCTCTTCGCTGAGATGATCCCCGTCAAGGGTAAGAGCATCGTCCAGCGGGTCAAGCGCCTGGCCCCTTACCAGGCCGAAAAAGAGTAGTTCGCTTTCATCATTATCCATTTTTAGTGCGGCTGTTGGGTGTTCGCAACTGGTAATCCTACCGGCGCCCAGGGGTTCGCAAAGGAGTAAGCAATGGCACGTGTCAAGGGAGGTCCCCATGGACATCTCCGTCACCAAAAAGTTCTAAAGACAACTGAAGGCTATTATGGCTCTCGCCACCTGATATTCAGCCGCGCGAACCAGGCGATGCTGAAAAGCATGTGGTATGCCACCCGCGATCGCCGGGTGCGCAAACGCGACCTGCGCAAGCTGTGGATCATGCGTATTAATGCCGCCGCCCGGCTGAATAAAATGACCTACAGCAAGCTCGTATTCGGCATGAAGAAAGCCGGCATCGCTCTGAACCGCAAGGTTCTGGCGGATATCGCCGTACGTGACCCGCAGGTGTTTGCCGCCATTGTGGGTAGAGTCAAAGAAGCCTGATTCGCACAGTGGAAATCCTCGACGGGATGGTGAAAACTTACCATCCCGTTTTCTTTTTAATCACCACGAAGGCCTAGAGATAACAGAGAAGAGTTTTCCTGTTATTCTCCTCTTCTCTCCGTTCTCTGCGCCTCTGCGGTGAAAAGACCTTTACCTCACGGGTTTTTTCAGGCTGACTGATATAATATGCCTGTAACCCTGCCGATCAGTGATGAGAACCAAATATGATCACAGTTAAAGCCAGCCATTCCTTCCCCGCCGGACAAATATTGGAAATCAGCCAGGGTGACCTGACTGAGGAGACGCTGGATGCGGTTGTCAATGCCGCTAATGCTTACCTGTCACACGGCGGCGGTGTAGCAGGCGCTATCGTGCGGAGAGGCGGTGAAGTGATCCAGGAGGAAAGCAACGCCTGGGTGAAACAACATGGGCTGGTGACCCACACTGAACCAGCTTATACAGGCCCTGGACGATTGCGCTGCCGCTATGTGATTCACGCCGTAGGCCCGGTGTGGGGTGAAGGTGAGGAAGATCGAAAGCTGGCTGAAGCGGTGCGGGGCAGCCTGCGCCTGGCTGAGCGTTTAGGATTGAAATCTGTCGCTTTTCCCGCCATTTCCACCGGCATCTTCGGTTTTCCAAAAGCCCGCGCCGCTCAGGTCATTTTCGAGGCCATCCGCGATTATTTCCAAGAAAACAACCAGGCCAAAGTTAACCTTGTCCGTCTGACCATTATTGACGAACCCACCTTAAACACCTTCCTGGAGGTTTTTGAGTCATGGGCGGGTAGGCTGCCGGCACATAAAAATCCTGGGCAGGACATAGGAAGCGCCTAAAACCGTGATTATCTCGTCGCATAACCCAAAGATCCAGCAAGTACGCAGCCTTTTATCACGCCGGCAGGAACGCCAGCAAGCGCAGGCATTTATCGTAGAGGGCGTCCGCCTGGCGGAAGAAGCCTTGCATAATGGCTGGCAGCCTCACAGTGTCTTTTTTTCTGACCAGCTTTCCGCCAGAGGGAAAATCCTATTGGATAGCTTTTCACGGGCGGGAGCGGACGTTGAAGAAGTTACTTCTCAATTAATGGAATCGCTCGCTGAGACTGAAGCCCCGCAAGGTATCCTGGCTGTCTTTGCCCTACGCAGCCTGCCGCTGCCTGAACACCTGGATTTTGTACTGATATTGGATAACTTGCGTGACCCAGGCAACCTTGGCACGCTGCTGCGCACAGCCTGTGCAGCTGGTGTACAGGCCGTTCTGCTTACGCCCGGCACAGCGGACCCTTTTTCGCCAAAAATCTTACGTTC
>Ga0187886_1001498_pt1 | contig 21058 bp, 23 predicted proteins | sample June2016WEW_20_1_FD_133001 | JGI IMG/M metagenome (GOLD analysis project Ga0187886, IMG submission 133001) | Peatland microbial communities from SPRUCE experiment site at the Marcell Experimental Forest, Minnesota, USA - June2016WEW_20_150 | ecosystem: Environmental > Terrestrial > Soil >... | reverse complement strand
GCCACCGGCGTGGCGGTCGGCGAGGCCACCGGAGTGGCGGTCGGCGAGGCCACCGGCGTGGCGGTCGGCGAGGCCACCGGCGTGGCGGTCGGTGAGGCGGGCGTGGCGGTCGGCGAGGCGGTCGGCGCGGTCGGCGAGGGCGTCGCGGTCGGGATGAGCGTGGCGGTCCCGACTGGCGATGGCGAGACGACGATCCCCGACGTCGAGCGGCTGGCGCCGCCGAATGGCAGCACGCCAAGGACCGGACCGGTGACCAGCACCGCGACTGCCGTGATCACCAGGACGATCGCGGCGGCCGTCCTCAACGAAAGACCCCTCGCCTCTCCCTGGAGAGCAGCCGGCGCGGCGCTCTCATTCGCCAGGACCGTGCCCCGCACGTAGCGCGGGCAACTGACATGGACTCGCTGCAAGCACACCAGCTCCTGCTGGCGCAGAGAGAGCGGCAGCGGGTCACCGAAGGCAGCGCAGCGGTGCGTCGGCACGGCCGTCGTCTGCGAATCCGCCAGCCGGCCGTCCGGGCCGACGCTGCGGAGGAAGTGGCAGCGCATCGGGCCGGGGGTGGAGGGAGCCGGCTCTGACCACGGCCGTAATCGCGGCGCGATGTCGACCGGGTCTGCGGCCGTTCCTGGCGGAACGTCCGACGGGTTGACGGGCGGGGTGCCCGGCGGCAGGCCACCATCGCCGATGTCGGCGCCTATGAACCCCTCAGAGGCGCTCGCCTCGGCCTCGTCGGGCGGCAGACCCCGGGCGACTCGGGCACGTCCGAGCCTCATCTGTTCCTCGTCGGGCGGCGTTCGGCCCCCTCGTCCCTCTCGACCGTCCGAGCCTTCGCCTGCCTCCACGACCGCTCCTGCCCCCCAAGACTACGCCCGGCAGGTATGAGCCAGGCAGCCAATGCCGGGGAGTCTAGTACCTTTCGAGGATTGCCGTCCCTTCGACCGCGATGGTAGCCTCCCGCCTTCGGAGGTCGCACCTCGTTCGATGGTACTGTCTCAACGCGTCGCAGAACTGCAGCCCCTCGCCGCGACTTCGGCTGCGCCGAGAATCCGTCGCTGCACGTTCCGCCGCCTTAGCCGGATTGCCGCGAACCCCGAATTCGGGTATGAGGTGAGCTGCCTGTACCCCGACCGACGAGTGCCGCTGCCTCTCGGAGACATGGAGTCGAGCTTCGCGATCTGCGCGCCGTGTACGGCCAGCCACATCTTCCGACCGGACGAAGAATGAGGGGTTCTCGGCCGTCGTTCTCCGGCTCAGCTTAGGTAGGTGGCGGCGAGCCGGCCTGTAAGCCGAGTTCTGTACCGCGACTTGAGTCGCGGCGACGATCATCCATCTCTGGCCGCCGGTCACCCGACGGCTCAAGCGGCCGACCCGAGGACTGGGCAACGCGACCTCTTCCGTTCGAACGCCCGGTTGCCCGAACCTCCGAACCGCGTCCTCCTATTTGGCCTTGCTCCGGGTAGAGTTTGCCGCGTTTCACCTACCGTGCTCGAGTTGCCCCGAGCCCGGCTACGTCTCTGTGGCACTGGTCCTCGCCTCGCGGCGGACGGGCGTTACCCGCTACCCTGCGCTGAGGAGCTCGGACTTTCCTCGAGCGTGCGACCGAAGCCACACGCGCGCGATCATCCGGCCGACTCGCCGAGGCGGGATTGTAGTCCAGTCTCAGGCGCGAGCCAACCCGCGATCCGCTTCAGCGCTGGAGGTGAAGATGGCCGGTGACCGCGAGATCGGCTCGGGCGGAGGCCCCGTCCTTGTCCGCCGCGCCCTTCCGGTCGATGCGCGGGCCATCGCGGAGGTAACCGTCCGTGGCTGGCAGGCGGCCTATCGCGGCATCCTGCCCGAGGACTTCCTCGCAGGCCTGTCCCTACCGGCCCGTGAGGTCGCCTGGCGGTCGATGCTGGAGAGCGACGAGGAGGGCGCGGCCCCGGCCTGGGTCGCCGAGCGGAATGGCGAGACGATTGGCTTCGCGGCGAGCGGCCCGCCACGGGACGCGGACGTGCCTCTCCCCGGCGCTGAGGTATACGCGCTCTACGTCCTGCCGGAGGAATGGGGGACCGGCATCGGCCGCTCTCTGCTCGAGACCGCCGTGGGCCACTGGCGGTCCCACGGCTGCCCCACGCTGGTGCTCTGGGTTCTCGAAGCCAACGGCCCGGCTCGCGCCTTCTATGAGGCAATGGGCTGGGAACCGGACGGTGGCCGGCAGCGGCTGGAAATCGCCGGCACGAGCCTCGCCGAAATCCGCTACCGCCTGGCGCAGGCCGCTCCCCCGCGCGGCACGTCGTAGCATTGGCATTCGCCGGCGCATCGGGCGCGGGCAGGCCGAGCCGGGAGCGGACGATGGGTGCGAAGGGCAAGGGCGGCGCTTTTCGGGATCTTCTTGGCGTGAAGCCGGGCGAGAAGGTGGACCTTGCCCGCTTCGACTGCGGCGCGACCTTCGGTCGTCAGAAGGACGAGGCCGAAGCCACCCTGGCCGCGAACCTGGCCCGCCTCACGGACCTCCAGGAGCGCATCTACGCCGAGGCCAAGCATGCTGTTCTGATCGTGCTGCAGGGAATCGACGCTGCCGGCAAAGACGGCACCATCCAGGTCATCGCCGGAGCATTCAACCCGCAGGGGACGCCGGTGACTTCGTTCAAGGTGCCGACCGCCGAGGAGCTCGCCCACGACTTCCTGTGGCGCGTCCACGCCGCGGTTCCGGGCAAGGGCGAGATCGGCATCTTCAACCGCAGCCACTACGAGCAGGTCCTCATCGTCCGGGTCCACCGCCTGGAGCCCGAGGCGACCTGGCGCCGCCATTACCGCGAGATCCGCGATTGGGAGCGGATGCTGACCGACGAGGGCGTCACGATCCTCAAGTTCTTCCTGGCGATCGACAAGAACGAGCAGAGGCAGCGCTTCCAGGAGCGAGTCGACGATCCAACCAAGCGCTGGAAGTTCAAGACGGCCGACATCGCCGAGCGCAAGTTCTGGGACGACTACAAGGCCGCGTTCGAAGAAATGCTCTCGGAAACGAGCACGGACTACGCCCCCTGGCACCTGGTGCCGTCGAATCGCAACTGGCTGCGCGATCTGGCAGTCAGCGAGATCGTCGCCGACGCCCTGGAAGAGCTCGATCCGCAGTACCCGGAATCTGCGGCCGGAATCGAAGGCCTCAAGGTCGTCTGACGGCGACACGGGAGTCGATCCGAAGGAGGTCTGGGATTGACGATCCTGATTCTGCTGATCGCAGGCGTCGCGATCATGGCTCTCGTCGTCTGGGCGGTCGCTAGGATGGAGATCGGCGGTCGCGCGATCGAGGTAGTGGCGGCCGCTCCGAGCCGCCCGCTCTCGTGACCTTTGCTGCGGGCCGCCCTTGCCGCGGCAGCGGCGCTGCTGGCAGCGGTTGCGGCCGCTCGACTTGCCGATGATCGGAGCATGGGGCTGCAGCCGGCCGCGAGCCTGTTCTTCGTCGCCGAAGCGGCCTTTGCCGCCGCCATCGCCCCCGCCATCGCCCTCCGCCGCCGGGCCCCGGCTCGCCTCCTCGGCGCCATCGTCGTCGGCGGTGTGGCACTCGAGCTGGCCGCCTTCCCGCTGCTGTTCGGTGGGACCTCGTGCGCATGCGCACGGTCGGCGGTGCCGTACGTGCCGCCCACCTGGCTTGGCCTGGATGGCACGACCTGGGCCTTCGCGGCGCTGGTCGGGGTTCCCGTTCTGCTCGTGATTGCGCTGGTGCCCTGGCGCCGCTAGCCACTCGCCACGACGCGGCGTAACGCCGGGTCAGCGGCGGCTCCGATATGGGACCGGCGGTGCCTAGTCCGGCCTCGTCACCACCACGGCCCGCCCACCGGCCTGGACCCGATCGATCGCCTCGTTGCACAGCGCATCGGCTTGCTTGTTCTGAGCCCGCGGCACGTGAGTGGCAGCCCAGCGCCCGAACCGCGCCAGCCGCGCTCTGGCCTCCGCGTTGAGCGGCACCAGCTTGGCGTCCTTGACTCGCCAGCGTTCGGCCAGCTGCTCCACGATGAGCTTCGAGTCGAGGAGCAGCTCGACCTCTCGCGCACCCAGCTCCTCCGCGAGGGCAAGCGCGCGCAGGACGGATGTGTACTCGGCCACGTTGTTGGTCTGAACGCCGAGGTACTCGGAGATAGTGGCGATGGGCGTCGCGTCGGGGCGGCCCGACCCGGGCGCGGCGGCATCGATCAGAACGGCTCCCAGCGATGCGGGGCCAGGATTCCCGCGGGCGGCGCCGTCGGTTCGGATGATCAGCGACAGGCCGGCCGGTGCCCCGGCATCGGCAGCCGCTTCGGGGACGGCATCAGACCCCTCCCCTGCCCCGGCTCCAACCGATCGCCACAGGGAATCCCAGGCAGGATCGGTGCGCCCGCTCAGCCTCGCCGCCCCACGATCGCCGAGGAGACCTCGAGGATCGCCCTGGTGATGTTGATGCCGCGAGGGCAGGCCTCGACGCAGTTGAAGATCGTCCGGCAACGCCAGACGCCGTCCTCATCGGCCAGGATCTCGAGCCGTTCGGCGGCGCCTTCGTCACGGGAGTCGAAGATGAAGCGGTGAGCCTGGACGATCGCGGCCGGGCCGACGTACTCCGGTCGGGCCCAGAACGACGGGCACGAGGACGTGCAGGCGGCGCACAGAATGCACTTGGTGGTGTCGTCGAAGCGGGCTCGATCCTCCGGACTCTGGCGTCGCTCGCGTTCCGGCTCCGGCTGGTCGTTGATGAGATACGGCCTGACCGAGCGGTACTTGCCGAAGAACCCGCTCATCTCGACGATCAGGTCCTTCACCACCGGCAGACCAGGAAGAGGCGCAACAGAGATCTTCTTGCCGAGCTGATCGACCCTGATCCGGCAGGCCAGCCGGTTGCGGCCGTTGATGAACATGGCGTCCGAGCCGCAGATGCCGTGGCCGCAGGAGCGGCGGAAGCTGAGCGAGCCGTCCTGCTCCGCCTTGACCTTGATCAGGAGGTCGAGGACGCGGTCCATCGGATCGACGGCGACCGCGTAGGTCTCCCAGTGAGGCGCCTTGTCAGTCTCGGGATCGTAGCGGAGGATGCGCAGATCGACGTTCATCGGGCGGCCTCAGTACGTCCGCGGCTTCGGTTCGAAGCGCGTGATCGAAACCGGCTTGTAGCCGAGCTTCGGCTCCTGCAGCGTCCGATAGGCCAGGCTGTGCTTGAGCCACTTCTTGTCGTCGCGCTCGGGGTAGTCCTCGCGTGAGTGGGCGCCGCGGCTCTCGGTCCGAGCCAGGGCACACGAAACGGTGGCGTGCGCAATGTCGAGTAGGTATCCGAGCTCCTGGGCTTCCAGCAGCTCGGTATTGAAGACGGACCCACGGTCGGTGATCGAGAGCTTGCCGCAGCGAGCCTCGAGCTCCTTGACCTTGGCCAGGGCCGCCTTCAACAGCTTGCCCTCGCGGTACACGCCCACGTTGTCCATCATCACGGCCTGAAGCTCGGTGCGGATGACGGCAGCGGATTCGCCGCCGCTCTGGCGCGAGCGGATCGCCTCGAGCTCAGCCCCAACCGACTCCGCGGCATCTGGCATCGGCCGTGGCCGCTCCACGCCGCCCGCGTAGCGCGCCATCTGGCGGCCGGCGCGCCGGCCGAAGACGAGGAGATCCACGAGGGAGTTGGTGCCCAGGCGATTGGCCCCGTGAACGCTGACGCAGGCGCACTCGCCCGCGGCGAAGAGTCCCGGCACGACGGTGTTCTTCTCGTCCCGGACGACCTCGGCCGAGACGTTGGTCGGGATCCCGCCCATGGCATAGTGGGCCGTGGGCTGGACCGGGACCGGCTCCGTGAGCGGCTCCACTCCCTGGTAGATGCGGGCGAACTCGGTAATGTCCGGCAGCTTCTCCTCTATCACCTTTCGGCCCAGGTGGCGAACGTCGAGGTACAGATAGTCCTTGCCCCCGATGCCGCGGCCGGCCCTAATCTCCTGGTACATCGCCCGGCTGACCATGTCGCGCGGGGCAAGCTCCATCGCCTTGGGCGCATAGCGCTCCATGAAGCGCTCGCCCAGATCGTTGAGGAGCGTGCCGCCCTCGCCGCGAGCCGCTTCCGAGAGGAGGATGCCGATGCCTACGATCCCGGTCGGGTGGAACTGGAAGAACTCCATGTCCTGGAGCGGGATGCCGTGGCGGTAGCACAGGGCCACGCCATCGCCGGTCAGGCTGTGGGCGTTGGAGGTGATGCGGAACATCCGCCCGAAGCCGCCGGTGGCCAGCAGGACGGCCTTGGCTCGGAAGGTATGGAGCTGACCGTCGGCGAGCCGATGGGCCACGACCCCGGCCGCACGTCCACCGGCGCCCGGCTCACCGCCCTCGAAGAGCAGGTCCACGACCTGGAACTCGTCGAAGAACTTGACGCCGTGCTTGACGCACTGCTGGTAGAGCGTCTGCAGGATCATGTGGCCCGTTCGGTCGGCCGCGTAACAGGCCCGCCGGACCGGCGCCTCGCCGTAGTTACTGGTGTGGCCGCCGAAACGACGCTGGTCTATCTTGCCGTCCGGGGTGCGATTGAACGGCAGGCCCATGTGCTCGAGCTCGATGACCGTCTCGATCGCCTCCCGGGCCAGGACCTCGGCGGCATCCTGGTCGACGAGGTAGTCGCCGCCCTTGACGGTGTCGAACATGTGCCACTCCCAATGGTCCTCCTCGAGGTTGCCGAGAGCGGCGCAGACACCGCCCTGGGCGGTGCCGGTATGGGAGCGGGTGGGATAGAGCTTCGTCAGGACGGCTGTGTTGACGCCCTCGCGAGCCAGCTCGAGAGCGGCCCACAGGCCGGCCCCGCCGGCGCCCACGACGATCGCGTCGAACGGGTAGTCCATGGTCAGGCCGTCGGCATGGGGATCGGGACCGAGAAGACGACGACCGTGCCCATGACGAAGACCACGGCGCCGACCAGGTAGAGCGTCATGAGAGCGAAGGTTCGCCGGCCGCCCTTGAGGTAGTCCATGGTCACGGTCCGGATGCCCAGGAAGCTGTGGCAGACGACCATCATCAGCAGCAGCCAGTCGAAGCCTCGCCAGAAGAGGCTGTTCCAGCGCTGCTGGAAGATCCAGGTACTGGTCTGCTGCGAGGGGTCGAACAGGAAGTGCTGGAGGCTGAAGTGGACCAGGGCCAGGACGAGGAGGGCCACGCCCGAGAGCCGCATGAAGTACCAGGAGGCCAGCTCGAAGCCGCCGCTTTGCGGCCGGGGCCGTCCGGAGCGGGAGTAGATCGCCATCTCGTTCCCTCCCCTACAGCCCGAGAGCCGGGCGCATGATGATGAACGCTCCTGGCAATCCAACACCGACGAAGATGACCCAGTTGGCGTACCAGATCTGCTTGTGGTAGGCCGTCAGGCCGGGCCAGAAGTCCATGAGGATGACGCGTACGCCGTTGAGGGCGTGGTAGAGCAGCGCCGCGCCGAGCAGCACTTCCATGATCCGGCCCGGGGTGCTGGCATACAGCTTCAGGATGTCGTTGTAGACGTTCGGGTTACCACCGGCCAGGTAGATGTCCAGGACGTGCAGCATCACGAAAAGCCAGATGGCGATCCCCGAGATGCGATGGAACGCCCAGGCCACCATCCCCTCGGAGCCGCGGTAGCGAAGCAGCATGCAGCCTCCCGAACGTTGTCCGTCGGGCCTGAGCCCGATCGGGGTGTGTGGCCAATCAGGCCGTGGCAGCCACCTGAGCCAGACGGGCGACTATCGCGTCCGCGAAGTCGCTCGTTCCGGCGGTTCCGCCGAGATCGTATGTGACGGTTCGGCGCTCGGCGATGACCGACCGGATCGCGTCCTCCACCCTCTCGGCCGCGGCCTGCTCGCCGATGTGGCGCAGCATCAGCACGCCCGAGAGCATCAGGGCGGTTGGATTGGCCCTGTTCTGACCCGCGTACTTGGGAGCGGAGCCGTGAACGGCCTCGAAGACCGCCGCCTCCGTGCCGATATTGGCCCCAGGTGCCACACCGAGCCCGCCCACCAATCCGGCGCACAGGTCGCTGACGATGTCGCCGTAGAGGTTCGGCAAAACCAGGACGTCGTACAGCTCGGGCTTCTGGACGAGCTGCATGCACATGTTGTCGACGATGCGGTCCTCGAAGACGACGCGGCCTTCGAAGGCGGCTGCCACGTTCCGGCAGCTCTCCAGGAAGAGGCCGTCGGACATCTTCATGATGTTCGCCTTGTGAACCGCCGTGACCTTGCGCCGGCCGTTCGCGACGGCGTATTCGAAGGCGAAGCGGGCGATCCGCTCCGAGGCGGCGCGAGTGATGATCTTGATGCTCTCGGCCGCGTCCAGCCCGACCATGTGCTCGATGCCCGCGTACAGGTCCTCGGTGTTCTCGCGGACGATGACCAGGTCGACGTTGTCGTAGCGGGTCTTCAGGCCCGGGATCGAGCGCACCGGCCGAAGGTTCGCGTACAGCCCGAGGGTCTGGCGAAGGGCCACGTTGACCGAACGGAAGCCCTCGCCGACCGGCGTGGTGATAGGCCCCTTCAGGGCGACCTTGTTTCGGACGATCGAATCGAGGACGTACTGCGGAAGGGGCGTGCCCTCCTTCGCCATGACCGCCTCTCCGGCGTCCACGACCTCCCAATCGAACTCGACACCGGAGGCGTCGAGGACTCGCCTGGTTGCCTGGGCCAGCTCGGGGCCGATGCCGTCGCCGGGAATGAGCGTCACTGGTTGGGCCATGGCGGGCATTCTAGCCTCACAAGCGGGAGGTCGGCAGGCCGAAGCACAGCCGGCTACCAGATCGAGTAGCGCGCTCGGGGACATCCCGGGCACGTGCGGGCTGCCTCCTGCTACGATCGACTCGCTCGCGCCGGGGTTCGCCGCCAGCTCGGTTCCGCCCCCGCGCCCTATATGCATCGGGAGTGGCCGGCGTGAAGATCCAGGAAGCCGACGCGAAGTCGCTCTTGCTCGCCCAGGGACTACCCGTGCCGCCCTGGGAAGTGGCTCGAACCACGGCAGAGGTGGAGGCCGCGGCCCAGCGATTCTTCGCCGCCGGGTCGGACCGCGTGGTCGTCAAGGCCCAGGTCCTTGTCGGCGGCCGAGGCAAGGCGGGCGGCGTCAAGCTCGCGTCCACGGCACGGGAGGCCGCCGAAGTCGGCGGTCGCATCCTCGGCATGGATATCAAGGGCATCACCGTTCGGAAGGTCCTGGTCGGAGCGGCCGTCGAGATCGCCAGGGAGTTCTACCTCGGCGCCATCGTCGATCGGGCCAGCCGCCGGATCGTGCTGATGGCCTCGGCCGAGGGCGGCGTGGAGATCGAGGAGGTGGCTCGCCAGAATCCGGGTGCCATCCACCGCGTCTCCGCCGATCCGCTGCTCGGCCTCCTTGCCTTCCAGGCTCGAAGCCTGGGCCTTGCCGTCGGTCTGCGCGATCCCCTGCTGAACCAGTTCGTGGCTATCGCCGAGGGCCTGTACGCCACGATGAAGGCCAACGACGCCGATCTCGTCGAGGTCAACCCGCTGGCAGTGGTAGCCGAGACGGCCGTGGACGGCGCCCGCCGGGAACGGCTGGTCTGCCTGGACGCCAAGATAACCCTCGACGACTCCGGCCTGTCGCGTCATCACGACCTGGAGGCGCTGCGAGATCTGGACGAGGAGGACCCGACGGATGCGCAGGCCCGGAAGCTGGGCATCAACTTCATCCACCTCGACGGTTCGATCGGGTGCATGGTCAACGGTGCCGGCCTGGCCATGACGACCATGGATCTCGTCGGGCACTACGGAGGCGCGCCGGCCAACTTCCTTGACATCGGAGGCGGCGCTCGTCACGAGACCGTTCGCGGGGCGATGGAGCTGATCCTCGCCGATCCCAACGTTCGGGCCATCCTGGTCAACATCTTCGGCGGCATCACCCGCGGCGACGAGGTTGCCGAGGGGCTGATCGAGGCTCGGGCGCAGCAGTCGCGCGAGGTACCCATGGTCGTCCGTATCGTCGGCACCAATGCCGCGGAGGCGGCCCGACTGTTGCAGGAGGCTCGCTTCGAGACGGCGATCACGCTCGACGAGGCGGCCGAGAAGGCGGTAGCCCTGGCGAAGGGAGCGGCACGATGAGCATCCTCGTCGGAAGCGACACACGGCTCCTCGTCCAGGGCATCACAGGCCGTGAGGGCGAGTTCCACACTCGCGCCTCTATCGCTTGCGGCACGAAAGTCGTGGCCGGGACACGGCCGGGCAAGGGCGGCCAGAAGGCCATCGACGGCACAGTCCCCATCTTCGACACCGTCGCCGAGGCGGTCGCGCAGGCCGGAGCCAACACGTCGGTCATCTACATCCCCGCTCCGGGCGCGCCGGACGCGATCCTCGAGGCCGTCGACGCCGGCATCGAGACCATCGTCTGCATCACGGAGGGAATCCCGGCGCTGGACATGATTCCGGCAGTCGAGGTGGTTCGGCGGGCCGGGGCGAGGCTCATCGGCCCCAACTGCCCCGGCGTCACGTCGCCCGGCCGGGCCAAGGTCGGCATCATCCCCGCCTCGATCCACAAGCCCGGCCGCGTGGGCGTGGTGTCGCGCTCGGGGACGCTCACCTACGAGGCGGTCCAGGCCATGTCCGATGCCGGCATCGGACAGTCCACATGCGTCGGTATCGGCGGCGACCCGATCATCGGCACGACGTTCCTCGACGTTCTCAAGCTGTTCCACGACGACCCCGAGACCGAGGCGATCGTCATGATCGGCGAGATCGGCGGGGCCGCCGAGGAGGAGGCTGCCGCCTACGCGACCGAGTACCTGCGCGGCGTCCCGATGGCGGCGTTCATCGCCGGCCGGACCGCGCCGCCCGGCCGTCGGATGGGCCACGCCGGAGCGATCATCTCCGGCGGTTCGGGGACCGCCGCGGAGAAGATCGCCGCGCTCGAGGCGGCCGGAGTTCGCGTTGCGGACTCGCCCACCCAGATACCCAGGCTGCTGCTGGAGGCGGGCTTCCGGCCGTAGACGTCGGCCGCGGAGCGAGAGCTGCCGTGGCGCGACAGCGGCGCCAACACGACCAGGCAATCTGGCTACTGCGACCGCCCGCTCCGGATCAGTAGCCGAGCTTCGTCCAGGCCGGGCCGCCAGGGGCTTCGATGAGCTCGACCAGAACGCCGTGGCAGCTCTTGGGGTGGATGAACGCGACGGGGCCCTCCCCACCCTTCCGCGCTTCCTGGTCGATAAGCTGGAGTCCATCTGCGGCCAGCTTGTCGAGAGCGGCCTGGATATCCGGCACCTCGAAGCACACGTGATGGAAGCCTTCGCCCTTCGTCTCGAGGAAGCGGGCGGCGCCGGTCGTGTCGTCGTCGGGCTGGACCAGCTCGATCTTGACTTCGCCGACGGGCAGGAAACCGATCGTCACCCGATCGAACGGAAGCGGCGTGACCATGTCGACCGTCAGGCCAAGCCTGTCGCGATACAGATCGAGGGCGGCATCCAGGCTTCGGACTATGACGGCCACGTGGTGGATCTTCCCGATACCGAGGCCCTGGGGCAGTGCGGACGTGAGCTGATCCATGACTCTCCTGCGACTCGCGGGTTGGCTGCCGGACCGGACAGGCGTTCGATGCGCTCGCGCGGCTTGATCACTCTTGGTGGCCCCATGGTACGAGAACCACGATCGCGCAGCGCACTTCGCCCACCTCAGGCCGAAGGGGGAACGGCGCGTCTGGCAGCTGCCGGCAGCTGCCTGGCCCTCCTCGGGCGGCCAGCCCGGGCAGCTGTGCGCAGCTGTCCGATTCGGCAGCTGCTCGCAGCTATCGGCTGGCTCCCGTGGCACGCTCTCCCCTACTCCGCCTAGATCGTGATCAACTCGCGGTGCTCGCCCCAGACGCCCCGCAGGCGGTCGCAGATCTCACCCACGGTGGCATAGGCCTTGACCGCCTCGATCATGGGCGGCAGCAGGTTCTCCTCGCCGCGGGCACATTCCTCGAGGCGGCGCAGGGCCGCCTCCCAGGCGGCGGCATCCCGCTCAGCCCTCACCTTCCGGACGCGAGCCACCTGGCGTCGTTCACCCTCCGGATCGATGCCCTGTAGCGGCGGCGTCGAGGCCTCCTCGTCGCGGAACTTGTTGACACCCACGACGATCTTCGAACCGTTCTCGATGGCTCGCTGAACCTGATACGAGGATTCCTGGATCTGACGCTGCTGATAGCCCGCCTCGATTGCCGCGAGAGTTCCGCCCAGGGCATCGATCTCGGCGAGGTAGTCGTTGGCGGCCGCCTCCAGGGCATTCGTCAACGACTCGACGTAGTAGCTGCCGGCCAGAGGATCCGGAGTCTCCGTGACTCCGGACTCATAGGCCAGGATCTGCTGGGTCCGGAGAGCGAGGCGCGCCGCCTCCGCGGTGGGCAGCGCCAGAGCTTCGTCGCGGGAGTTGGTGTGGAGGCTCTGGGCCCCGCCCAACACCGCTGCCAGGGCCTGGACGGTGGTTCGAACCACGTTGTTGTCGATCGACTGAGCAGTCAGCGATGAGCCGGCGGTCTGGACGTGGAAGCGGCAGGCCATGGAACGGGATTCGACGGCTCCGAAACGCTCCTTGACGATCCGGGCCCACATCCGGCGGGCGGCCCGGAATTTGGCCACTTCCTCGAACATCTCGTTCCAGGATGCGAAGAAGAAGCTCAGGCGGTCGGCGAAGGCGTCGATGTCGAGCCCGCGGCTCACGGCGGCCTCGACGTAGGCGATGCCGTCTGCGATGGTGAAGGCTAGCTCCTGTGCGGCCGTGGCCCCAGCCTCACGCATGTGGTAGCCGCTGATGCTGATCGTGTTCCAGCGGGGCAGCTCCTTGGCGCAGAACTCGAAGATGTCGGTCACCAGCCGCATGGACGGCCGCGGCGGGTAGATGTAGGTGCCGCGAGCGATGTACTCCTTGAGGATGTCGTTCTGGGTCGTTCCACTGACCTGGGTTCGGGTCACTCCCTGCTTCTCCGCCGCAGCCACGTAGAGCGCCAGCAGGACGGCTGCCGAGGCGTTGATCGTCATCGACGTGCTCACCGTATCGAGAGGCAGACCGTCGAGGAGGACCTCCATGTCGGCAAGCGAGCTGATCGGCACGCCAACCCGCCCGACCTCGCCCTCCGCTTGCGACGCGTCGGAGTCGTAGCCCATCTGCGTCGGCAGGTCGAACGCCACCGACAGGCCGGTCTGGCCCTGCTCGAGGAGGTAGCGGAAGCGGCGGTTCGTGTCTTCGGCGGTGGAGAAGCCGGCGTACTGGCGCATCGTCCAGAGCCGGCCGCGGTACATCGTGGGTTGAACCCCGCGCGTGAACGGGTATTCGCCCGGGCGGCCAAGGTCCCGGTCCTCATCAAGACCGGCCACATCGGCCGGCGTGAAGAGATCCTGGATCTCGACTCCGGATGTGGTGAGGAAGCGCTCCTGGCGCTCGGGCGAGCGAGAGACCGCCCTGGCACGCGTGGAGGCCCGCCAGCGCTCTCTGCCCGGATCGGGCGCCGATCCACCGGCTCGTCCGTCGTGAGTTACGTGCTGATCCTGAGCCACGTGCCGCTTCCTCCAGCTGTCGTCGCTGTCGTCGCACCAGCGTGCCAGCGGATGATGGCACGGACGCGCCCCGCATGGCTAACCCGGCGCCCCAACAGCCGGACCGGCCTCGGGGTGGCCGGACGTTCCTCCCCGCGAATGGCCGTCTTTGCGCAAAGACGCCAGACCGGTTTGTCGCGGGTTTCGGGGTTCGATGACTCGCATCAGGCCGATACCCGCGTGCATCCTGCCAATCGGAGTGCAGAGAAAAGGCCGCGTTGTCCACAAAACTGGTGAACAACTTCCCGATTCTGTGGATAAGCGGGAACCGCCAAACGGGTCCCGTGAGGTAGCATCTTTGGAGGGTCGCTACGAGCCTCACACCAGCCATTCCCAAGGCCTGCTTCGCGGGGCAGCGTCGTCCGAGTTGGGCGCTGGCGACGGATCCTGATGCGAGCGAGGTGGAACCACGGTGGCCAACGTCATCGCGATCGCGAACCAGAAGGGTGGCGTCGGCAAGACGACCACTGCCATCAATCTGGCTGGCGCCCTCGCGGAGCAGGGCCTACGAGTGCTCTGCATCGACATGGACGCGCAGGCCAACCTGACCGTCGGTCTCGGCATCAACCTCGGGATGGTCGAACGCTCCATGGCCAACGTCCTCATGGGGCCGACGGCTTGCCTGCGGGACGTGATCATGACCACCGAGACCGCGAACATCGACGTCGCGCCGGCCACGCTCGACCTCGCCTCCACCGAAGTCGACCTCCTGAGCGCAATCGGCCGCGAGTACGCCCTGGCCGAGGTCATCGACGACTGGACTCAGGCCCATTACGACTACATCCTGATCGACTGCCCGCCGACTCTGGGCCTGCTGACGATCAACGGCCTGGTGGCCGCAAACGGCGTGATCATCCCCGTCCAGACGCAGTACTACGCCCTCAAGGGCCTCACCGCCCTGGTCAAGGTGATCGCCACGATCCGCGCCAAACTCAACAGGAACCTGCGGGTCCTGGGGCTGCTGCCGACATTCCACGACCCGCGAACCGTGCTCGGCCGGGAGATGCTCGAGGAGATGCGCGAGCACGGCGACAACCACGTCTTCGACACCATCATCCGGAACGCCGTGAAGCTCGGTGAGGCCCCGCTGACCGGCCGGCCGATCACGGAATATGCCGGCGCCTCGGAGGCCGCGAACAACTACCGCGATCTCGCCAGGGAGGTAATCGCGCTTGGCTAAGCCAGATTTCCGCGCCGTGGCGACCGCCCGCCTCAACGAGGAGCGAGGCCAGAGTCTCTCCCAGAACGTCCTCAGCCTCCTGAGCGCCGACAAGACGACCGTCATCCGGCCGACAGCGGTCCGCAACATCCCCGTAGACAAGGTCGACGCCAACCCCAACCAGCCGCGCCTCACGATGGACAAGGCTGGCCTTGACGACCTGACCGCCTCCGTTCGAGAGCATGGCGTCCTCCAGCCGATCCTGGTCAGGCCCGAGACCGGCAACCGCTACCAGCTCATCGCCGGGGAGCGCCGCTGGCGGGCAGCCAGCGCGGCGGGCCTCAAGGTGATTCCCGCCCTCATCGAGGAGATCGACGACGAGACGGCTCTCGAGATTGCCCTCATCGAGAACCTGCAGCGCGAGGATCTCTCACCGCTGGACGAGGCCCTCATCTACGCCAAGATGATCCGCCAGCACGGCTACAGCATCCGCAAGCTGGCCCAGAAGCTCGCCAAGGACAAGGGCTACCTGGAGAACCGGCTTCGTCTGGCCGATGCGCCGCCGGAAATCCGCGACCTGGTGTCCGTGCGCAAAGACACCCTGTCGCACGTCTACGAGCTTCTCAAAGTCCAGGACCCCAAGAAGCGCAAGCATCTGGCTGGGATGGTGGCCCGGGGCGAGCTGTCGCTAGTCAAGCTGCGCGAGAAGATCGAGGCCGGGCCGCGGGCCCGCCGGGCTCCGTCGTCGGGGAGCGCGGCCAAGGGCTCGCCCGCCGGCGGCACCGTCGAGGACGCAATCGAGGCGGAGACGGAGGCGACCTGGACGGCCAGCGGCTCCAAGAAGCCCCTCACGGACGACTCGCTGATCGCCGTTCGGACGCACCTCAACGACGCCATCGCGGACCTCATCGCGGTGCTCCAGTCGGACGTCATGAAGACCATCGACACCACAGACCGCCAGAACCTGGCGAAGTACCTGATGATCGTCAAGGTGCGCCTGGAGAACGCTATCGGTGTCGTCCGTCGGGGCGCCCCGGACCGGTAGCTCGGCCGCCAGCGCACTGGTCGCAGCCGCGCTGCCGCCGCCCTAATTGCGAGCGGGGCATGGTCACTTGGGGGCACTTTAGGAGCGTTGGGTGATGTCCGTGGCTGTGGGGCGGGCCGTTGGGACCCGCATTCCTCTACGGGCCAAGCGACCCGGCCGAGCTGAGGGCTGACAGCCAGCCAGCCCCAAGCAGCACGAACCCCACCGCCTGGACCTCCCAGCCGGCCTGGCGAGCTCGCTCACGACCGGTCGACGCCAGCCCAACTCCCAGCCAGCCAAGGCAGACGCCGGACAGACTGAACGCCAGAGTTCGGTGGTCCAGGCCGAGCGTCAGAGAAGTCGCCAGGGCAATCGTCTGGACTGCCAGCATCAGAGCCGCCTCGAGAGCGAGCGTGCGATCCCGTCCCAGGGCGCTGGCGACGGACCGGACTCCCGAGCGCCGATCCGTCTCGAGATCCGCTAGGGCGTTGGCCAGTGCCAGCGTGATGCCGGCCAGTACCGCCATGGCCACCACTCCCCACAGAGCCACCGGCCAGGAGCCCGTGGCGCCCACCCATCCGTACACGGGCAGCAGGGCGACACCGGCCGCGAAAGGAACCCAGGAAAGCGGGGTGCCCTTCAGCCGCAGGTCGTAGAGGAACCCGTCAGCCAGCCCGACGATCCCAACGACCAGGGCCAGGACGCCGACCGAAGCAGCAGACAGCAGCCCCGCTGCGCCGGCCGCGCACAGCGCCGTGCCGGCCTGCCGGCGGGTCAGTAGCCCTGCCGGGAGAGGCTTCCCGGGCTTGGCGAGGGCGTCGGCAGGAGCGTCGGCCAGGTCGTTAGCGATGCCGATGGCGAACTGCAGGAAGAGCATCCCAAGGCCGAGGCGAACGGCGATGGATGGTCCGGCGCCGGCGATGAGGGCGACCGCCACGGCAGCGGCGGCATCGAGAGTGGACGGAAAGGGATGGACGACGCGGACGAGCCCGGCCGCGGATCGAGCCACCGGCCGCAGCCAGCCGTCCCGAGCCGACCTATCAAACGTAGACGATCTCGTCGAAGCCGGCAACGAGGTAGGCGATCAAGCGTTCGCGGGCGTCCGGCACCTCGGCGTGCAACCCCGGAACAAGGAAGTGCAGCGCGACGGCCGGAACGATGAGGTGCCCCTGGACGTCTTTGCCAACGACCTGCGGAGCTCCGCCGCCCCGCGCGAAGACCCGGCGTAAAGCTCGTTCGTCCAGGTGCGCGGTCCTCTGAACGTCCGCGACCACTTTGACCACCCCCCGCCGCACCGCCACGTCCCGCATGAGCTCGGCCGCCCAGGCGTCGATCTGCTCGTCGGTCTGCTCGCGCAGCCGTTCCCGGTATTCCGTCGAGTTTGCAGCCAGGCCCGTCGCGGCCACTTCTCCTCCTTGTGCGTGTCCGTCGCAGTATCGCAGACCGCCGGCCGGCTGCCCGCTTGCCGCCATCGTCGAGGCCAAGAGCGGGCGTGGCCTCCGCGGGCTATGAAGAGCGGGACTCTCCGGGCGCGGGGGGCCGGGAACCCTCCGGCCAGCGGTTGAAGAGCTCCGTCAGCCACCTGCCGATCCGGCCCGGTCTGGGTTGATCAGGAAAATCGGCGACGAGCATCTCGAGCGCCGACTGGATGCGCGCGACCAGCCGATCCACCTCCTCGCTCGTCGGACGCGAAGACGCCTCGGACCCGCCGGCGATAGGCAGGCCAATGCGGACGCGGACGACCCGGCGGAATCCCAGCCAGCTCGTGCCGTTGACGGCCACCGGAACCACCGGGACACCAGCGCGCAGGGCCAGATAGGCCGGACCGGCCCGCAGCGGCAGAACGGTTGCTTCGCCGGCGTGGATTCGGCCCTCACCGGCGACAGCGACGATTCCGCCATCGTGGATCAGCGTCTCAGCCCTGGCCGTCGCGGCGACCAGACCGCGTTGGCCGGGCCGGAACGGCACCGCCACTCCGGCCCATCGCATCAGCCGGTTCCGAACGCCTCGTCTCATGTCCTCCTGCTCAGGGCCGAAGAAGAAGACCCGAGGCCTGCGGGGCATTGAGGCGAACACGTACAGCGGGTCGGCCCAGTTCTGGTGACTGAAGCACAGGACCGCCGCTCCAGCCGGCAGTCTGGGCCGGCCTTCCACCCGCAGCCTCGAGTAAAGTCTCATCACGACCAGGACTACCAACCGAGCCGCCTCGTACCGATGAGCCGATCGCCTCGGCGCCTGCGTGTCCATGCGATCTCGGGTTCGAGCGCTTGCCCCGCGCCCCGAGAGTGCCGCTTCGCCCTCCGCGGCTTTGTCGAGCTGGGCTGTGGCCATGCCGCGAGTATGCCAAGTTCGGGCGGCAGCCGCCCGGCGGGGGCACGCCAACCTTTCGCATGGGACGCACCGCTCGGTGCCGAACCGCGGGGACGGCGGGCCACGGCCCGCGCCTATTGACCTGTTCTCAATGCTGAGTACGATTGTTCCGTGTCTGAGAACGCCACCTCCCCACTCCGAGAGCGATCGCTCCGTGCTTGAGCGTGGCGGCTCTCGTGTTTGAGAACCGCCAGTTCGCCGACCTGGCCGTTGGCCGGTCGACCGTTCGGCAGCGGATCCTCGCCCTGCTGATGGCCGAACCCGGAACTCGACTGCATCTCCGGGCGATCCAGCGACGCGCGAGCACCAGCCCCGGCACCGCCAGCCGCGAGCTGACGAAGCTCGTTTCGGCCGGCCTGATCGAGCGTGAGGCCGAGGGGAACCAGGTCTACTTCCGCGCCTCGACCTCCCCGTTCGCGACGATGCTGCGCTCGCTGCTGGTGACCGCGCCCACACTCTTGCCCGGCTCGACCGCATCGTCGGCGGCAGGGATCGGGCCCTCTCTCGCGTCCCGCGTCGGTGCGACTCTGCCAGCTCCTGACGGTGCCGCGGCTCCGGCCCCGGCGACGCCAGACGCCGTCGCCGGGGCGGCCGCCGGTGTAACGATCGCCCCCCGCGTCGTCCGGCCGGGAATCGCAGCGCCGCCTTCGGGGCCGGTCACTATCGCGGGCGGCATTCAGCCGGGTACCAAGGCAGATCCGTTGGGCCTCGAGGCGGGGGCTACCGTAGCCGCGCAGATGCGAGTGATCTACCGCGAGCGCCTTCGGGGCGTCTACCTGTACGGCCAGCGGGCGTCAGGCGTGGCGCCGCCGGACTCGGACGTGGACCTGCTGGTGGTGCTCGATCGCATCGAGCGCTACGGCGAGGAGCTCGACCGAACCGGCACGGTCTGCGCCTCGCTCTCACTTCTGCTGGGGGTCGTCGTCAGCCGCATCTTCGTGTCCGAGACGGACTGGCGGGAGAGGACGGACGGCCAGCTGCCCGGAGTCCGGGCCGAGGCGGTGTCCCTGTGACACCTCGCGCCGCCCAGCTGCTCGATGGGGCAGATCGAGCCATCGCCGCGGCCCAGCGCGAGCTCGAGGCCAACGAGATCGAGACGGCCGCCGAACGAGCGTGCGTGGCCATGCTCCACCTGGCCAAGGCCTGCCTCGACGTGGATGGTCTCTCGCCCGGTCCTACGCAGGCGGTATGCGTGGCCTACGGAGAGCGCTTCGGCCGGACTGCTCGACTCTACTCGGCCTATCACCGCTGGCTGCTGGACGCGGTCGATCTTCGCAAGGCCTCGACGGGTGAGCTGGCCGGTCCCATCGATCGTGCCGCCGCGGCCACGGCCGTGGAGCGGGCCGAGTTGTTCCGTGACGCCGTCTACCGCTTCGTAGAGAGGAATGGCTGATGGGCGATCCGATGGAACCGGATGGGCGACTCCGCTGCTGGTGGCCGGCGGGACTTACCGGCGCCGACCCTCTCATGGTCGCCTACCATGACGAGGAATGGGGCGTGCCGGTTTCCGAGGACCGCGCCCTGTTCGAACTCCTGGCGCTGGAGAGCTTCCAGGCAGGACTCTCGTGGGCGACCATCCTGCGTAAGCGCGAGGCCTTTCGGCGTGCCTTCGCCGGATTCACCCCGAGGACGGTCGCGGCTTTCGACGGGGCCGATCGCGAACGCCTGCTGGCCGACGCAGGCATCGTGCGCAACCGAGCCAAGATCGACGCCACCATCCACAACGCCGGGTCCTTCCTGGATGTGGCCGCCGAACACGGATCGTTCGCCGGCTACCTCGCCACGTTCCTCTCTCGTCCGGCGCCGGTCCTGACGGCCGCTCACTCCTGGGCCGACGTGCCAGTGACCACGCCCGAGTCGGACGCTCTGTCAGCCGACCTGCGCAGGCGCGGTTTCCGCTTCGTCGGATCGACGATCATGTACGCCTTCATGCAGAGCGTCGGCCTGGTGGATGATCACCTGCCCGGCTGCTTCCGGTATCGGGGCTGAACTCGCGATCTCCGAAGACCTGGGTACGCGCACGCCGTCTCTCGGGTACGATCCGGCCATGCCGCCTCGAGAGTCCCCCGCCACCCATGAGCCAACACCCGCCGAGGAACCGGCCCTCGCCGAGTACGACGACTGGCGCTGGCACGTCGAGGGCCGTTTCCCGAAAGATGCGCCACCCGAGCAGGGCTACGTTCACATCGGGGTGTTCGTAACGTGGTTGAACGGCCGCGGCTTCCTGGATCCGGATTGGATCGCCCGGGCCAAGGTCGGGCGAACGGTCTCCGCGATGACCGAACGTCGGGCGAGGCCCTGCGCCCTGCGCGACGCAACCGCAGGGCGACTGGCCAGCGAGATGCTCACGCCCGAGGGCCGGGCGTTCACCGGCGCCTACTATGCCCCGGAGTACGGGTACGCCCGCGACTGGCGAGGGGTCTTCGGGAGGCGGGCGGATCGGTACGACGTCCCCGACGAGTGGGAGACGTACGATCGGATCGCGCCGCTACTGGACAGGCGCTACGGAACCTGGATCGCCGCCGGCAGGCCGGAGCTCATGCCGGTGCCGGGACTGATTGGCGTGCTGACTCGACTCTTCCGTCCCAAGCGTCGCTGAGGGCGCGCTGAGATCGCGCCGGCTCTCAGGGGGTGGCGGCGACGCTGCCAGTCAGCCTGCGCCGCCGCGTAGCCCGCAGCATTGCACAGTCTCGCCGGCCGTGCCTGCCCGCCAAACGTCCTCCCCGATCTAGGACGCCAGCAGCTTCGTCTTGGCGGCCGCGAACTCGGCGTCGGTCAGCGCGCCGGAGGCGTGCAGGTCGGCCAGCTCCTGCAGCCTCGCGGTCAGCTGTGGGGACTCGGACCCTCCCGCGGGCCCCGGCTGAGCCGGGACGGCCGGCTCCACTGAACGCTTGCTGGCGCGGCCCGCCGCGAAACCGAGCCCGCCAACCAGGGCCGCCCTCCACAACCGTGGCCTCCGGAAGATGCCGAAGCGACCTCTGAACACTTGACCTCCTTCCGCCCTCAGCCG
>Ga0187886_1001496_pt1 | contig 21074 bp, 20 predicted proteins | sample June2016WEW_20_1_FD_133001 | JGI IMG/M metagenome (GOLD analysis project Ga0187886, IMG submission 133001) | Peatland microbial communities from SPRUCE experiment site at the Marcell Experimental Forest, Minnesota, USA - June2016WEW_20_150 | ecosystem: Environmental > Terrestrial > Soil >... | reverse complement strand
GGGCAGTCGAGAGCGTCTGGAAGGTCATGGCGCTGAGCCCCGAGCGCCCGTTCTTCCAGCGCGAGCTAGCCCGATTGACCGCCGAGCCGTACAACGGCGTCGTCCAGGCGCTCCGCCGGCTGGTCCGAGATGGGCTCGTGACGACCGGTTCGGTCGGCGGCAAGCCGGCGTTCTACGCCAACCGCATGGACCCTTACTTTGACGAGTTCCAGCGCATCGCCCTCAAGAGCCTCGGAATACCGGAGGCGCTGGACGCGCGCGGAGTCGTGGCGATCAAGGTGGCCGTATTCGGGTCATTCGCCAAGGGGGTGGCCGGCCCTCAATCCGACCTCGACGTGCTCCTCGTCGGCAGCGAGCCCTCATCGGGCGCCGCCACCGCGGCCCTGGCGGAGATAAGCCGGAAGTTAGGCCGTCCGGTCAATGTCGTCGTCTATGACCATGCCCGATACCAGCAGGAACGAGAGGATGCGTCGAGCTTCGTGGCGGCGATCGCGAACGCCCCGATCGTGAATCTTCGCGGGACTCTCTGATGCGCCCGTTCGCGTCGGTTGCGGCATTTCTCGACCGCTTGACGGACTCAGCCGCGGCGACGCGGGGCGTGAGGTCCGCCGGCACCCATGGAGCTCCCGGTGATCGACAGGTGATCGGCCCCGGGTAGCCTCCTCAGCGGTGAGCCCGACTTGACGTGCGGCGTAGCGCACTCCATGCTGCGGTAGAGCGCACGGACTGGATGGACTCATGCAGACGACCTTGACCAGTCTCATCAGGGGGCGAGGGCAGACGTACGCGTCGATCGCCCACCGGACCGGTCTGCAGGCGCGAACGGTCCGAATGATCGCTACGGGCGAGACGCCGATGGACCGTGTGACGGTCGGGACTGTCCGGCAGTTAGCAGCCGCACTCGGCGTGACTGCCGCAGACCTGATCGAGCCCGCCTTGCCCTACCCGGGCGACCGGGCAGTCTCGCGGTCCGATCGCCTCTCGCATGCGATCCGCGAGGTGATGTGGGGGAGCACGCCGCCCGAAGCCTACCCGTCGCCGGTCGAGTCGCTGGACGATCCGCTCGCCCATGTCCAGCCGGCCGACTTCTTCGCCGGAACCCAGGCCATCGATGCCGATCGGGGCTGAAGCATATCGGCGGGTCGAGCCAGACGCCGAGCTTTCGTGCGGGGACATCGCCTACCTGACGTTGGCTCGTACCCGCGAACTGGGGGAGGCCCCTCCCGCCAACGCATACGATCCGGTCGGGCGCGTCCCGGCCTATCCCATGCCCGCGACGCTGGCTCTCGCCCACGGGCGCGAGGTCGCCGTCGACACGATGTTCGGCCTGGTGGTCACGCACTCGTGCGAGATCGACAGGCAGAGGAACCGCGGCGCAGACGAAGGCCATTGGGACTGCCGCCTCACCGTCGCACCGATAGTCCCCGAGCCACGCGTTCGGATAGGTGGCGATCCCGCGGCGGAAACCGCCGGCTGGGACGCGATCGCCGCGAACGTGCCCGTCGCCTCGCTCTATCTGCCGGACGTGGCCGATCTATCGGCGATGGATCCCGAGCTGCCGGCGATGCCCTGGCCGCGCGCCTTCGCCGACCTGCGCGGTCTCTCGACAGTCTCACGGCAAATGGTCCGCGCCGATCGGCTCATGGGGCTCTCGCCCGATTATCTCGGCGTGCTGCAGCGTCAGCTAGTCCGGTTCTTCGTCTGGCGGGATGTCGCGCGGCACGAGCAGGTGGAGGCGATGGTCGGCCGCCGGATCGTGTCGGCCATTCCCGCCAACCCGAAGGGCGACCGCCTGGCCGTGGCGTTGACGGCCGATGACGGCAGCTCGATCACGGTGGAGCTGCTCGCGAGGTAAGGCCACGTCGGCGATGTCAGGCGTCCTCCGGGGGACCTACCGGCTCCATCTTGGCGAGGCGCGTCGCCAGAGCTGTCAGTCGCGGATCGTCGCAGTCGTCGAAGCTGTCGGCGGCCATCGCGCTCACCGCCTTCTTTATGAGTGCAGTGTCCACCGGGTCGCCCAACCCACGCAGGCGGAAGAACATGGGGTTGTAGTACAGCCACTCACCCGGGACGCCCTCGGCAGGAATCGAGTACTCGACGTCGGGGATGTACCAGAACTTGAGGCGCCGGTAGAACTCCACGACCTTGTCGTCGGCCTCGAGGAACACCATCTGGACGGAAGGCCACCGGTCGCGCACGAGATCGATGGCCAACTTCACCATCTCCCCACCGAGCCCATGCCTGCGCCGGTGCTGATCGACGGCCAGATACCAGAAGAAGGCGATCTCCAGTTCGGGACGAGCCCGGAGAAACAAGTACCCGGCCACCTCATGGGCAGGGGAGCACTGGGCGTGCTGGGTAGCCACCAGCAGTTGGCAGCCGTGCCGGCCCGTGTTGTGGAGCATGAAGTCGACGTCGAACTGCCGCTCGGGCGGTCGGAATGCGTCTTCGTGGATCCGGTTCAACGTCGCGTACGACTTGGCGTCCAGGTTCGTGCCGGCCGGGGCGGGCCAGAGCAGGAAGTGGCCGTCGGACTCCTTGGACTCGAACTGGACGCCGAGAACCCTCGGAGGTTCAACGACAAGCTCCATCACGAGGAGTGCAGCTACGACGATACTGCCTGCCACCTCGGCCGAATCTGCGGCGCCGAACAACACTACGCCGAGGACCAGTGCGAGCAGCAAGATCGCGATCCTGTTGTAGAGAATCCGGCGGCCGAAGAAATGCGTGAGCACCTCGCGGTCGATCGTGTTCGCGTGCGGATGGCCGATCGGCAGGACTGTCTCCAGGGCGTCCCCCACGAGAGCTATTGCCGGCTCGCCCCACCCGCGCGTGGCCAGGCGGAGCATTCGGCTCGCCCCACGTCGGGCGCGGCGCCGGAGGCCCGGGATAGGTTTGGGCTCTGCCGTCGACCGAACACTCTCCGACCTGGCGATCCCGCGCACGATGGCGAGGTTGTAGAAGTTGTCGGCTACATAGACGACCACGAGGCACAGGGTGAACGTCTGAAGGCTCACGGCGGCGGCGGGCAGAAACAGTATCGAGAAGAGGTAGGGGATCTCGAAGACTGCGTCCCTAACCTCGTGCATCCCGCTGCCACGCGGCGACACTGCCTGGCCGACCAGCTCCCACAGGCCTGCCGTCTCGAACTCCTCGCGTACCGTCTTCCACACCCGAGTGAAGGCCAGGGCCAGAGACAAAAAGAGGAGTAGATCCGAATGGATCATCCAGGCCGGCAGCTTGCCCAGAGTGGCCAGGCCGACGGCGATTGCACCGCCGACCAGATTCGCGGAGAGGGCGCCCTTCTCGATGAAGCCCGTCCAGTCGAACGGGGCGAGACGTAGGGGCGCCTCGCTCGCGTTCGACCCCTGGCCTAGGCGGTTATCGGCACCCGGCTGTTCGTCGATCGCCTCGTCCCCCCGTGAGCTGGTCCGAAGTAACCATAAGCGTCGGCGTGAGCAATCCGCGGCCTGTTCCAGGAATTGGCAAGGGGCATTCAGCCGTGCCCGGTGCCGGCCGCTCTTGGGTCCGGGCCCGAATGGCCGCTCGACCTCAGCCATGTTTGACTTCGGGACCCGGCACGGTTACCTTACAACGTAAGGCTTACAACGTAAGGCAACCCCAGCTGGAGCTTCGATGCGGTCGAGTCAATCCGTCTCCGTCATGTCCGGGCACGACGTCAACGCCACGCGAGTGATCGCGTCGGTGCTCGGAGTCGTTGCCGGCTTGTCCGGCCTGGACCATGGGTTCTTCGAGACACTCCAGGGGAACGCTCCGACGCCGGGCCTGTTCGTGCAGTCGATCGGCCCCGCGCAAAGGATGTGGCTTTACGGCACCGAGGATGCCTTCTCCCTGATCCCGAACTTCCTCGCGACCGGCATCCTGGCGATCGCGGTGGGCCTGCTCGTCATCGTCTGGTCGATCGGCTTCATCGGCCGCCCGTATGGCAGCCGGGTGTTCGTCGGTCTTGGCGCGCTGCTGTTCCTGGTGGGCGGAGGCGTCGCCCTGGTCGGGTTCGTCGTCCTGTGCTGGGCCGTCTCGACGCGCATCGACCGCCCGCCGGCGTGGGTACGAAACGCTGGCGCGGGGATCCCTGCGAGACTCGCGAGGCTGTGGCTTGGCGCGCTGGTCCGCAGCCTCATGCTCGCGGCCGTCGCGCTCGAGATCGCCATCTTCGGGTTCGTTCCCGGCGTCACCGACCCGAACCAGGTTCAGGCGATCTGCTGGTTGGCCCTCGGGATCATGCTGGTGCCGCTGGCACTGGCGATCGTCGGCGGGTTCGCCCACGACATCAATCGATCGGCCGTGCGCGCCCGACCGGAGGCTTCGAGATGACCCCGCGGCGCGAACACCCGCTGTCGCGGGCCGAGCTGCTCGACGCGGCCCTCCGGATCGTCGACACCGAAGGCCTGCCGGCCCTGACGATGCGCCGGCTTGCGGACGCGGTCGGAGTCGAGGCGATGTCGCTCTACCATCACGTGCCCAGCAAGGAGGTGCTGCTGGACCGGACCATCGAGCGCATGCGGTCGGAGCTGCGCCTTCCCGACCCGGTGCCGGAAGACTGGGTCGACATCATGGCGGCGATCTTCGGTGGGTACCGGCGCGTCCTGGCGGCGCATCCGAACATGCTGCCTCTCGCCGCGCGGCGAACCGATAGCGCGCCGCCCATCGGCCTGCAGTTCCTGATCGACCAGGGCTTTGCGCCGGACGACGCGGTCGAGCTCTACCAGTCGCTCACCGCATTCACCGTCGGCTACTCGATGCTCAGCTCGCCGTTCGTCGGGGCAGATCGATCGCCTGTGCCCGGCGACCTCGCCGAGCGCGCCCGCGACTGGCGAGACGGCACCTGTGAGCGCACCCTCCGCATGATCATGGCGGCCTACGGGTCGCGAAGGCATGCGGTCATCGGTGCGGCAGACTCAGCCAGCTAAAGGGAAGGGGAACGGAATGCCGCAGTCAGTCGCAAGCATGTTGCCATTCGCGATCGTCCTGGCCTGCCTCGGGGCAGCGATATGGTTCCTGCTGTCTCGCGAAATGGCCCTGGGAGTGTGGCTGCTGGCTGCGTTCCTGGTCGGCCACGGGCTGATACACCTGTTGTTCTTTGTGCCGCAACCCGCCGCGGCCGCCGGCGCGCCCGAGTGGCCCTTCGACATGGCCCGATCGTGGGCCGTAACCGGTGCCGGCCTGGACGTGGGTACGGTGCGGGTGATTGGGGCGGCGCTTATCGCCGTCGTGGCCGTGTGCTTCGTGGCGGCGGGCCTGGCCACGGTTGGCGTCATCGTGCCGCCCAACTGGTGGCGCGCCGCCGTCGTGGCTTCGGCGGCGGCGAGCATCGTGCTGCTGGCGCTCTTCTTCAACCCGCAGCTAGTTCTGGGACTTGCGATCGATTCGGCCCTGCTCATGGTGGTGGTCGCCGCGGTTTGGGCTCCGGCGTAGCCCGATCCATTCGAGTCCCGACGAGGCTACACGTGCGTCGTCGGCGAGCGGGAGATTCGTACCGGTCTAGTGGGGCTTGACGGCGAGTAAACTCGCTGGGCGTCTCGAGTCCGCTCCGCGAGGAGCGCTCCAAACGCTCGGGTAGGGGACACGATGGGAGAACTCGCCATCGAGAGGAGCGCCAGGGCTCCGATCCGCGACGCGTTCAACGGCTGGTTCGTCACGCACGAGGTGGCGTGGGAGCTGGCCATGGCCGCGCTCGCGATCGTGTACGTGGCGTTGGGCTTCATCGTCGACGACGCGACCGCGGCGCGCCCGGAGATCGCGGCGGCCGAGCTCATCCTGACCGGCATCTTCGTCCTCGAATTCGGCTCGCGCATCCTCGCCGCTCGCAGCCGGCTGGCCTACTTCCGCGGCCACTGGATCGACGTCATCGCCCTCGCACCTCCGATCCGCGTCGCCCGCGTCCTTCGGCTGTTGCGGCTGCTTCGTCTCGCTCGAGCCTTCGCCGGCATCTATCGAGCCGGCATGCACGTCCACGGCTTGGCTCGACACAAGGGCTTCGCCTGGTTGTTGCTCGCCTGGCTCGGCGTCATGGCCGTCTGTTCGGCCTGGCTCTACATCGCCGAGCACGGCGTCAACAAGGCGATCGAATCGCCGTTCGACGCCCTCTGGTGGGGCGTCGTCACCCTCACCACCGTCGGCTACGGCGACGTCACCCCGCTGACCACCGAGGGCCGCATCGCCGCCATGGCCCTGATGCTCCTCGGCATCGGCCTCTTCGGCGCCATCACCGCCACGATCACGAGCTACCTGCTGAGCCGCGACAGCCACCACGATCCGGACCATTCTCTTGCGGGCGACCTCGAACGGCTGGCGGCGCTCAATCGGTCCGGGGATCTGACGCCCGACGAATTCGAACGTGCCAAGGATCGGCTCCTATTGTGAAGGATCTGTTCGGGGGCGGCGAGCGCTGTGACACCCTAGTGTCCCGATTCGCCGATCGCTCGTGGCTTGCGCACGGCTTTGGCCAGGATCTGGTCGGCGGTCTTGACCCAGTGGAAGGGCGTTGAGCCCTCGTTCCAGCTGGCGGTGAAGGCGGCGATCATGGCGGTCAGTTCCTTGACCGAGCGAAAGCTGCCCCGGCGGATGGCCTGACGGGAAAGAATGCCGAACCAGGTCTCGATCTGGTTCATCCACGAGGCGCTGGTGGGCGTGAAGTGGAAGCTCACTCTTGGATGGGCATCAAGCCAGTCGCGCACGGCCGGCGTCTTGTGGGAGCTGACGTTGTCGAGCACCACATGCAGTTCACCCTCGGGATAGGCATGCTCGATCTCGCGCAGGAAGGCGAGGAAGTCGGCCGCGGTGTGGCGGGCACGGGTCTGTGTCGTGACCTTGCCCGTGGCGACTTCGAGAGCGGCAAAGAGGTGCGTGGTGCCATTGCGTTTGTAGTCGTGGGTATGGCGCTCCACCTGCCCGCGCTTCATCGGCAGCATCGGTGCCGTTCGATCCAGGGCCTGGATCTGAGTCTTCTCATCAACCGAGAGCACGATCGCTCGCTTGGGTGGAGCCAGATACAGACCAACCACATCGCGGACCTTGGCCACGAGATCGGGATCGGTGCTCCACTTGAACGTCTCGATCCTGTGGGGCTTCAGGTTCGCCTCGGCCCAGATACGCTGAATCGTCGTGACACTGATGCCGGTCCGAGCCGCCATGGCTCGCGAACTCCAGTGGGTCGTCCCCTGCGACGGTGGCTCCAGGGTGAGGGCGATGACCCGATCGCGAGCAGCGCGATCGTAGGTTGGTTCGCGGCCAGGTCGGGGCGCATCGGCCAGACCGGCCATGCGTTCACGCTCGAAGCGCCCGCGCCAGAGCAGCACCGTCATCCTGTGCACTCCGAGCTGCGCCGCTATCCGCTCATTCGCGGTCCCATCGGCTGCGGCGAGCACGATCCGGGCTCGCATAGCCAGGCGTTGCTCGGTCGTGCCTGCGCGTAGGAGGGCTCGGAGCGAAGCTCGCTCAGACTCGGTGATGATCAACGGAGGCGCTGGATGGTTCGGCATGCACCGAATCGTAGCTGCGAACGCCCGAACTGCCTAGCCTGCTGCGCTCCGGGACACTAGCTGTCATTCAGGCGGGCCAGAATCAGGATGGACAGGAATCGGCTCGATCGAAGTGGACGGGATCCAACTCCAGCTAGCCGTTTCGCTCTCGCCGTGAGGTTGGTCTGAGCGGTCAACTGAGTCCGCAGGAGGAACGCATGCTTCTCAAGACGGTGAGGATCTCTCGGTTTCGTAACTTCGTTGATCCTCAGGAGATCGACATCGAGGATGACGTGACCGCGCTCGTGGGGAAGAACGAGTCAGGCAAGACGACGATCCTCCAGGCGCTCCATCGCCTCAAGCCGGCGAATCTACAGGAGTCCCGGTTCGACCTCGTCACTGAGTACCCGCGTTGGCGCCTGTCGAATGACCGCAAAGCAGACGCCGACATCGAGCGGAATACCCTGCCGGTGGAGGCGTGGCTTTCGCTTGAAGACCACGATATCGAGGCGCTTGACGGGGTTTTGGGGGTAAAGGTCCCGTCCGAATCTACCTGCTATGTAGCTCGGACTTATGCAAAGAACGGGCCTCGGGTCGGCCTTCGCTGCCCCGTTCGCGCCGTGATCGCCAGCGCCGTCGCCGACGCATCCATCGACCCGAAGGATGCGAAGTCGCTTCTGACCGCCGCGAATGGCGAGGCTGCCAAGGCTGCCGCGAAGGATGCGGCCCGGGAGCTCAAAGAGCAGGGCGAATCTGCCAGAGCTAAGGCCCTCGGCGGCTTTCCACCCGCGCTCGACCGCTACGCATTCCTCACAGGACAGGGCCTGAGCCTTGAGCAGCGAAACGCTCTCTACGCCAGGGTGCCCGGCTTCTTTTACTTCAGCGAGTACGACCTGCTTCCCGGCGAGCACGATCTCAACGATCTCGCCGCCAAGTCGGATGCGGGGACGACGCTTGAACCCGACGAGGAAAGCGTCCAAGCGCTTCTGAGCTACGCCAACACTACGCCGGCCGACTTCCTCGGCTCGGACTACAACGCCCGCAAGGCGGAATTGCAGGCATCCGCACTGGGATTGACGAGAAAGGTGTTCGAGTACTGGCGCCAGAACCAGTACCTCGAGGTCGAGTTCGACACCGAGCTTGAGGAGGTGGGTCGGCAGCCAAACGGGTCACCGATTATGCACCGCATCCTCAAGATCCTAATGCGTGATCTGCGGCATGGAGGCATCTCAACCAACTTCGAGACAAGATCGGCCGGTTTCCGCTGGTTCTTCTCTTTCTTGGCCGCTTTCAGCAGATTCCAGGAGTCGCCCGACCCAATTGTGGTGCTGCTCGATGAGCCAGGGACATCGCTCCACGGCGAGGCGCAGAAGGACTTCCTGCGCTTTATCAACAACGAGCTGGCGACGCAGAAGCAGGTTCTGTACACGACCCACTCCCAGTACATGGTCGATCCGGCGCGGTACGAGAAGTTGCGGGCGGTCGAAGATCGCTCGACCCGTGAGAATCCGGATCTGGGCGTGGTGGTCACCGACGTCGACGTCTCGGCCGACCCTGATACGCTGCTGCCGATCCAGGCCGCGCTTGGCTACTCAATCAGCCAGCACCTCTTCCTCGGAGCCGGTTGGCACCTGACCGTCGAGGGTGGTTCGGACTTCGTGTACCTTCAGCGTCTGTCTGAGTACCTCGAGAGCCAGGGCCGAGCGGGAATGGACCCGCGCCTATCCGTGATCCCTCTAGGAAGCGCCAGTCACACGCCCGCGTTCGTGGCGCTCTTCGCGAAGCACTTTGAGTTCTCGGTGCTCCTGGATGGCGACCGCCACGGCAAAGATGCGCAGCGAGTGCTCGATCAAGCGTCGAAGGGCATGTTGTCCGAGCACAGGATCGTGACCATAGGGGACGTGGACGGACTGGCTGTGGCTAAGCCGGACATCGAAGATCTCTTCGACCCTGAAGACTACTTGCGCCTGTACAACTGGGCGTTTGACAAGCACCGGACCGTTCACGATCTACCCAACGGCAGCGAACGCATTCTGCGTCGCATCGAAGCCGTCGATGCTGCGTTCGACCATGCGTTTCCGGCCTACGCCCTTACAGACCACAGAGACGAATTCTTCGCAGGGGTCAAACCATCGACTCTCGACAGGTTCGAGGCGTTATTCCGGTTGCTCAATGCCACTCTACTGCCGGCCGCTGCTGGCACAGCGAATGCGGCAGCCAGCGCCTGATCAATCCTGCCACCCACGCGGCTGGTATCGTCACGAATCCCCACCGGGCTAACGATCGCGGCTCTCGCGAAGGTACTCGCCAGCGAGGACCAGAGCGGTGTCCCGGCTGTTGGTGACTGCCCACAAGGCCCAGATGCCCTCGTAGGCAAATGGCGCCTCGATGAACCACTGGTCGGCTTCGCCGGAGACCTTGCACTCCGCGCCATACATGCGGACCATGGTGCAGGGCTTGTTCTCGTGGCCCCCCTTCGGAAGGCGCCAGATCGTCGGGTCAGTCGTCATCCCTTGAACCTCCGCGTGCCCTAGGAGCGGCGTGGCTGGTCACATGATTGCTCGAGGGGAGAGCGCTGGGAGCGGCTGCGTCACTAGTAAGTGGAGTCGTACGCCTTGAGTATCCGAACAAGGCGCGCAGCGTAGTTCTCCTGAGCTCGCCCGACCCACTCGAAGTCATACGGCGGCTCGTTCGTGGCACGGAAGCCAAGCTCGATAAACTCGCTGTAGGAGTCCTCTGCTCGAAGCAACCTGCGCTCAGCTTCACGGCCCTCTTGAGCTGGATGAAGGTTCCCCGACTTCCCGTCGGTCGGGTAGTGTCGATCGCCTTCGTGGGAGACATACCTATCGGCGAAGTTGATGCCTACGATGCCGACGGTGACCGGATGGGCCGATTTCTCGTGGAACTCGTCGGCCTGTCTGCCGAGGTCGCCAATGACGCGGTCTATCTGCTTGATCATCGCCTTGGCGAGGATCTTCACTTCCGCACCGATTTCGACGTCCGCCGTCGGGCCGCGAGCGACGGTGAAGCCAGGAATGACGACGGCCGCGGAACCGGGGATCAAGTCACCGAACGAACCGTCGCCTCGGCGGGCCCGGATGCCCGGCGTGATGCCCTTGGGGTTGAGAACGTGGCTCCTCGCATCGACTCGGTCATTGAACTTGCGCGACAGCTGGAGGGCGTAGAGGTCCTCGTACAGATAGTCCGCAATACGGTTGCCGAGCTGGGAGTTCCGGTGAATGTACGGACCGTTGCGGAACGTCGCCTCAAACTGGTGAAGGAGTGCGAAGGTCGGCTGGTTCGACATCGTCCCTCTCGATTCGCTCCGATGACGGTGCCAGAAGCGAGATCGGCTCGATGGTAGCGCTCGGCGGGGCCTCTTCGCTGAGCCTCTGGTGCGCCATCTCCAGGTACGAAGGGTCAATGTCGATACCGACCGAGGATCGACCAGAGAGCGCCGCGGCGACGCTGGTCGTGCCAGTCCCTACGAACGGATCCAAGACCGTGTCGCCCACGAAGCTGAACATGCGAATCAGGCGGCCTGCCAGCTCAAGCGGATACGGCGCTGGATGCTTCCGCGTTGACTCCCCCTTGACGTCGGTCCAGATCTGGTTGAACCAGCGCTTGTGGCTCGAAGCCGGGATCAAACTGAGGAGCCTCGTCTCGACGGTGGGCTTGCGGTAGCCACCCGGCTTGCGCTGCATCAGGATGAACTCAACGTCGTTCTTGATGACGCTGTTCGGCTCGTACGGCTTGCCCAAGAACGCACTGGCTCGCTCGACCTCGTGAACCGCGTTTGAGATCTTGTGCCAGATCACGGGGGCAAGCCCGTCGTAGCCGATCTGCCGGCAGCGCTCCTCGATCGAAGCGTGCAAAGGGACGACGGTGTGCCGGCCGCCGTTCTGCCGGCGCGAAAGGCAGACGTCGCCGACCACGCAGATCAAGCGGCCGCCCGGGACGAGCATTCGATAGACCTCGGACCATACGAGATCGAGTTGGTCCAAGAACGTGGCGTAGTCCGCCCAGTGTCCGAGCTGGCCGTCGCGATCGTTGTACTTCTTGAGCGTCCAGTAGGGTGGCGACGTGACCACGAGGTGGACGCTCTCGTCGGCGAAGGAACGAAGGTTCCGGGCGTCTCCAACGATTAGCTGGTGGGACGTCGGAACTTCGAGGATGGCTGTTTCGATCAGACCGCGCACCGACGAATCGCGAGCCATTCGCGGGAGGTCGCGTTGCGGATCAGCCAGGTCGGTCGCGATCTTGCGGATCTGATCGAGTGCGCTCTCCTCCGATGACGGTACGGGAGAGACGGCCATTACTGCACCCGCTACTTGGACTTGGGCTTTGGCTTCTCACGCTGCGCAAGGTCGCTTGCGGCCACCTTCTTAACCGGCTTCGGCGTGGTGGGCTTCGCGAGAAGTCCACCAGCAATGGATGCGATCTTGGGGCTCGTTGCCTTGTGCGCCATGTTGCCCTCCTCTGGTGACGGCTAGTCTGTCACTGTCCGTTTAGGGGTTTCAGGGCAGCATCCAGTGCGAGCTGCCTTGCCCGTTCGCAACAGAACTCGCCCCTCACCTCCGTACCCACCACCTGGACGTTCTTTGGGTCTTTCCCATGCACCGGGCATCGTGCGCCGCCCATTCGTCGCGCCATGGCCGGTGCGCTGGTGTCTGCTGCGAGCTTGTCCAGCTTCTTGACCAGTTCATCTAGCCCCGTGATCTTGATCTCCATGTCGTCACCCCATAACTGTCGGCTGACAGAAGGCGATGCAGTTCACGAGCACCCACTCGTGGAGCCGCAGTTGAGGCACTTGTAGCAGCTGCCGTTGCGGACCATGATCGAGCCGCATTCGGCGCAGGAGGGGGCGTCGGCCTGGGCCGCGAACGTGACCTGGGCCTTGCCGATGCCGAGGCTGCCGAGGGTGACGCGGGCGGCGGCACCGTTGCCATTTCCGTTGGAGTGGCCGTTGCCGTTGGCCCCTGAGCGGGGGGCGTCGTTTGGCCACTCTCTGGCGGGCGGCGGGGTGGGGGATTCGGAGCCTGGAGCAGCCACTGCCGTCGTTGGGCCGGCTTCGCCGGCATTACCACTCGGCGGAGAAGCCGGCGCTGCGGCGCCAGATCCACCACTCCCTGAGGTCCCGGCGCCACCAGAATCTGCGGAGGACGAACCGCCGAGACCGAGGTTCAGCGGCTGCACCGAAGATTCCGCGGTCGCCGATCGGTCGACCAGACCAAGCGCAGCTCGTTCTTCCGGCGGGAGGAACCGCGAGCCCATCCAGCGGAAGATGTAGTCGATGATCGACTTGGCGATCGGGATCTCGGGATTCGAAGTGAAGCCCGACGGCTCGAATCGGACGTGGGCGAACTTGTGAACCAGGTCGTGGAGCGGTACTCCGTACTGGAGGGCGACGCTGACCGTGGTGGCGAAGGTGTCCATCAGGCCGCTTATCGTGGAGCCTTCCTTGGCCATCTTGAGGAAGATCTCGCCGGGCTGGCCGTCGTCGTAGAGGCCGACCGTTATGTAACCCTCGTGGCCGGCGATGTCGAACTTGTGCGTGAGGGCACGGCGTTCGTCGGGGAGGCGGCGTCGGTACGGCTTCGGCTCGACCGGAGTCGGGGCTGCGACCGGCGCCGCCAGCTCAACCTCCTTGTCCTTCTTCTTGCCCGTCGAGAGGGGCTGTGATCGCTTCGAATTGTCGCGGTAGATCGCGATCGCCTTGAGGCCCATCCGCCAGCCCTCGAGGTAGACCGTCTCGATCTCGTCGGGCGTGGCCGCCTCGGGCATGTTGACCGTCTTGCTGATCGCGCCCGAGAGGAATGGCTGGACCGCCGACATCATCCGCAGGTGGCCCATGTAGTGGATGGAACGAGTGCCGTTCATCGGCTTGAAGGCGCAGTCGAAGACCGAAAGGTGCTCGGGCTTGAGCTCCGGCGCGCCTTCGATCGTCTCGCGGTCGTTGATATAGGCCACGATCGAATCGACCTGTTCGGACGTATAGCCGAGCTTTCGCAGCGCTGCCGGCACGGTCTGGTTGACGATCTTGAGGAAGCCCTCGCCGACGAGCTTCTTGTACTTCACGAGAGCGATGTCCGGCTCGATGCCGGTGGTATCGCAATCCATCATAAATGAAATAGTGCCGGTGGGGGCGAGCAAACTGGTTTGTGCGTTTCTAAAGCCGTATTGACGGCCCAAAGATAGAGTTTCGTCCCATATATCCCGTGCAGCGCGGTGCATGTCCGTGGGGACGCTCTGCTTGTCCGGGATGCCGTGGGCCGCGTCGCGATGCTTCTCGATGACGCGGAGGAACGGCTCCTCGTTCTTGCTGTACTCGGCGAACGGGCCGCCGTGGTCGCGGGCCACGATCGCGCTCTGGCGGTATGCCTCCGCGGTCATGATCGAAGTGATGGCCGCGGCATATGCCTGGCCTTCGGGGGAGTCGTAGGCGAGGCCGCGGCTCATCAGCAGCGCACCGAGGTTGGCGTAGCCCAGGCCGAGGGGCCGGAACCGATGCGAGTTCTCCTCGATCTTGGGCGTCGGGTAACTCGCGTTGTCGACGAGTATCTCCTGGGCAGTGATGGTGACGCGGCAGGCGTACTCGAAGCCCGCCACATCAAATTCGCCGTCCTCGCGCACGAACTCCATCAGGTTGAGCGACGCTAAATTACAACTAGAATCGTTAATGAAGCTGTACTCACTGCAGGGGTTAGTGGCGTACTGCCGGGCCGAGTTGCTGACCGGGTTCCAGTCGTTGATCGTGGTGTCGTACTGGATGCCGGGGTCGCCGCAGACCCACGCCGCCTCGGCCATCTCGCGGAAGAGGTGGCGGGCCTTGTAGGTGTCCATCGGCTTGTCGTCGACCACAGAGCGCGTGGTCCAGGTGCCGTCGTCCACCACGGCGCGCATGTAGTCGTCGGTCACGCGGACCGAATGGTTGGCGTTCTGGAACGCGACAGAGCCGTAGGCCTCGCCGGTGAAGGACGGGTCGTAGCCGGCCTCGATCAGGGCCCAGGCCTTCTTCTCCTCGCGGAGCTTGCAGTTGACGAACTCCTCGATGTCGGGGTGCGTGACGTCGAGGATCACCATCTTTGCGGCGCGGCGGGTCTTGCCGCCCGACTTGACCACGCCGGCGAACGCGTCGTAGCCGCGCATGAAGCTCACCGGGCCCGAGGCGGTGCCGCCGCCCGACATCTTCTCCTTGCTCGATCTCAGCGTGGAGAGGTTGGAGCCCGCGCCCGAGCCGAACTTGAACAGCATGGCCTCGGTCTTGGCCAGGTCCATGATCGAGCTCATCGAGTCCTGGACCGAGTTGATGAAGCAGGCCGAGCACTGCGGGTGCTCTTCGACGCCGACGTTGAACCAGACCGGCGAGTTGAAGGCCATCTTCTGGTGGACGAGCAGGTGGGTCAGCTCGGCCTGGAAGGCGCGCAGGTCTTCGTCCGTGGCGAAGTAGTGCTGCGTCTCGGCCCAGCCGGCGATGGTGTTGACGACGCGGTCGATCAGCTGGCGGACGCTCGTTTCGCGGCCGGCGGTGCCGACGTGGCCGCGGAAGTACTTGCTGACGACGACGTTCGTGGCCAGCTGGCTCCAGAACGCCGGAACCTCAACGTCTTTCTGCTCGAAGACGTTGACGCCCTTCTCATTGCCGATGCTGGCGGTCCGGATTTCCCACTCGATCTCGTCGTAGGGGTGGACGCCCGGCGTGGTCCAGCGGCGCGGGAAATGGAGGCCTTTGACGCCGATGCCGGTGAAGCGGCCGTCGGGGAGCATCGGGCCCGTGCCTTCAGCCATGACGGGGATCGCGGTGGCCGTGGCTGGGGCCGTAGCTCCGGCTGTGGCGGTCGTGGCTCCGGCTGCGGCTCCGGCTGCGGCTCCGGCTGCGGCTCCGGCCGTGGCTCCGGCTGCGGCTCCGCTCGCTGGGGCCGTGGCTCCGGCCGGCGGGGTCGCGGCGGCCGTGGTCTCGGGGGTCGCGCTCGCGGGGGCGCTCGCTGCGGCTCGACTCATTTCCTGCACCTCTCTGGGCTCTGACTGGTGTTCGTTCATCTTCGGGGCGTCTTCAGCGGTTCATGTTCTTGGGAGCGGCGCGGGCGGCGGTGGAGTGGATTGGCGAGTGGCTTCGTGTGTGGCGTGGCGCGGAGTCGGGCAACCGGAACGACCGACACTGCTCTGATGGGCAGTCGCCGCTTGTTCCTCGCATCTGCGGACCGGCCGACCTCCACGTCTGTCGCCGGTCCGCCCATCCCTTCGCCGGTTATCCGTGCCGAACGCCGCGAGTCGGGCGGCGTCCGGGTCTCGAGTGGCCGGTCGAAGTGGTGGTGACGATAGCTGCGAGTGCTCTGGCGATTTGCCTCCCGACGGGGGCTTGGGGCGCCGATCCGGCCGACTCTCCGTGGCCTCGTCGACGCCTTCCGGGTCCTCTCGGCAACCCGGCCGACCGATGGAATGTACGCCTGCCGCTCTGCCACAGTCAAGTCCCAAAACCACAACATCTTGTGGTATCCCGTTGCTTGCAACCACCATATCTAGGTCACGGGCTGCCGTCGGTGGAGATCCGCCACGGCCACGTGGACCGGCTGCGGACGCCGTGTGGACGCCGTGTGGACCGTCCGATCGACTTTGTCCACGCCGCTCTCCGAGGGCACCGCAAGCGGCCTTGTCGTGGGCCGCGTGCGGCATCTCTAGAACGAGCGTTCTATTCTACCACAGAGCGAGGCGGTCGGACTTCGTGTGGTGCGGCGCGGTTCGTGGCCCGTGGCACCGAGCGGATGCCCCGGAGGCGCCGCCGGCGACTCCGGACCGCCTTGCTGCCCGCTGCCACGGCGGGTCGTGGCCCGTGGCACCGAGCGGATGCCCCCGGAGGCGCCGCCGGCGACTCCGGACCGCCTTGCTGCACTCGGCCGTCTTTGGTCACCGCCTACTTTCCGCGGTTTACCGATGGGGGCGGTGCTAAATCGGATGGTGGCACGCGAGGGCCCGCCTTTGGACTCAGTGGCGCCCGCGTGTCCCGTTCCGAAGCACCCTCTGAGCGTGGCTGCGGCGCGTCGGACCCGCGCCGAGTCGCTCGAACTCGCCTCGTGGGCAGAACGTTCCGCATAGCACCGCCTCCGTCGGTATCTCGGAGAAACCAGACGCCGCGGAGGTTTCCGACGGGCTGGCCGACCCAGTGATGCACGGCCCACGTTCGAAGCGGTAGCGATGCCGATACCAGTCCGGAATGGCGGTGCACGAGGTCGCGATGCGTCGAGGCGTCAGGCAGGAGCAGGACCACTCCAACAAGACGCGGCTGCCAACCACGAGCAACCCGCATCGCCGCGGGCACGACCCTCGATTTCATGTCGAGGATCCGGAGCGTCTCCTCGAGCCTCGTGATCTCGGTCTTGACCTCGACGATCAAAAGGGCGTTGCAGTCCTGGCGCCACGCCAGCACGTCGACCGAACCTCGCTCACCAAAGCGGTTGAACGATTCCTCACTGCGGACCTCCCAGCCCAGTCGCGTGAGGAGCTCGACAGTCCGGTTCTGGAGCAGGGCGTGCCTTCGATCAAGAAGGCGGTCGAGCTTGGGACCACGCCACCGCGGTGCCAGTGCGATGTCGGCGTCGAGAACTTCCGCTACCCGGCAGTACGTGTCGACCGACAGCGAGCCAAATCGCCCGCACTCGATATCCGACACGGTCTGCTGCGAGACCCCGGCGCGGGCGGCGACGTCGGCCTGCCGCAGTCGCATCTCGACGCGGATGGCCCGGAACGTGTTTCCGATGTGGACACGGTCCATCGGCGGAGGATGAGCGGCGGCGCTCACCGGCGGCTTAGCGTCCGACCGACGCTATCGTGAGGAAGGCTTCGGCTTCAGCGGCGGTGGCGAAGCCGACAAGGCGGTCCGGAGTCGCCGGCGGCGCCTCCGGGGGCATTCGCGCGGTGGCGCGGGCCACGCCCGGCGCCGCAGCGATCGCGAAACCTACCGGCTGGTGCTCGGTCGACGGCGGCCGTTGCCGCGCTTGCGGGTGGCGCCGCGGCCGGGCGACCAGCGCGGAGCCTCCGAGTCGGAGTCTGTGGCCGCGGATGGGTCCGGGCTCGAGCTCGCGCCAACCCGCCCCGACGGCGCCGCGCCAAGGCCGGGCGGGGTTGCGGGACGACCGGTTGCAGGTGCCGAGAGTCGCTGGCGGCCGAGTCGGTCGATGAGCCAGCCGTTGCGGACAGTCCGACCGCCTGCGCGCCGGACCGTCCCGGAAAGCTCGATGTCGTCAGTCACGACGAGCAGGCCCGCCGCCCGGCCGGCGGCCTCGTCGGCAACGCGTGCGATGACTTCGTCGGCCGTGAACCGGCCCGAATACCGAACCTCCACCCCGGAGGCGACTCGTCGCGAGACCAGGCCGTGTTCGGGCGACCCGTCGAGCACCACCACGACGGCGACGCCGGCTGGAACGATCGCCCGCAGCCGGCCGATCAGGGCCGCCGCGGGGAGTGGCGCCGGCGACCGCCGGAGCGCGTGGAGAACGTTGGTGCCGTCGACGACCAGCCGATCGACCCCCTCGAGGACGCGTCGGTCGTCAGGCACGAGCGCGACCCGGCTTGGTAGGTCCGAGAGCAGGGGCGGCGGCGAGGGCGGGGGCGGCCAGAGCGGCCACGGCGGCCACCACGGGGGCGGCGGCGAGGCCAGGGGCGGCGGCTAGGCCAGGGCGCGCAGCGGCCGCGCCCAACGCTAAGCGCGCCGGCACACGTGACCTGCGTCGCTCAGGTAGCATCCTCGCCATGTTGCTTCTCGTCGACCTCGATGGTGTGGTCTATCGCGGCGCCGAACCCGTACCCGGCGTAGCCGCCGTTCTTGCCGCTCGGGCGGCAGCCGGCGACGAAGTCGTCTACGTCACGAACAACTCTATGTGGTACCGCGCCGACTACGTTACCCGGCTCGAGGGCATGGGCGCGCCCGTTTCGCCCGATCGGATCATTTCGTCGGCTCGCGCCACCGCCCTCTACCTGCGCGACCTCCAGCCGCCGGTGAGGCGCGTGCTCGTGGTCGGCGGCGCCGGTCTGATGCATGAGCTCCGGGACGTCGGCATCGAAGTCGTGCCCTCCGGCGACGCGGCCCAACTCTGGCAGGCGAACGGTCGAGACGCGGGCGCAGCGGTCGGATCGGTCGATACGGTGGTCGTCGGGCTCGACATCGACTTCACCTACGGCCGGCTCGCCTGCGCCGCGGAAGCCATTCGGGACGGGGCAAGGTTCGTGGCCACGAATCGAGATCCCGTCTATCCCCACGAGAAGGGCCTGATGCCGGGCGCCGGGTCAGTGGTGGCAGCCATTGAGACCGCGTCGGGTCACAAGCCGATCTCGATCGGCAAGCCCGGGCCGCTGCTCCTGGAAGTAGCCGCGCACGCTGTCGGAGTCGACGTCACCGAGGCCGTGATGATCGGCGATAGCCTGATCACTGACGTTGCGGCGGCCCAAGCCGTGGGGGCGCGGTCGGTGCTGATGCTCACCGGGATAACGACCCGAGCTCAGGTCGTGGCCCACGCGGCCGATGGCCCGACCGAGATCGCCGCCGACGCAACCGAGCTGGCCGAGGTTCTCGACCGACTCGCCCACTCACCGTCGCCGGCCTGACCCGCGACAAACGCGACTCGTCCGGCGTCTCCGGGCCGGGCCTCGGCGGTGTAGCATCGCCGGGATCATGACCACGCCAAACCTCCCCCCGCGTGACGCCACGGGTTGGGGCCTGCGCCCGATCGACGAGGTCGACGTGGCTGGCTACGCCTCCGGGTTCGACCTCGACGGTGACCTCTCCAACCCCGCGCATGAGGATTACGAAACCGGCCGGGGCGATCGATTCCGAGCCCTGGCGGGGCGCGCCCTCGTTCGAACCGCCTGGCTGGTCCTCGCCGCCGCGCTGGCACTCGGGTCTGCCGGGATCGTGGCTGCCGTTGAGCGCTCGCCGTCAACGGGGACGCGGCCGGAGCTCACGTGGGGCGCGGATCAGGCACTCTCGACCAGGCTCAACTCCGCGGTCCGAGACCTGGCCACGCTCAAGGATGACGTCGATGCCCTGGGACAGGAGGCGCGCAATACGCTCTCGAGCCTGGCTCAGGTGAATCAGGCCGGTCTGCAGTCAGCCTGGGACCGGGGCTCGAATGACTTGAGCTCGATCGATTCCAGCGCGGCCAACCTGAGCGAGCAACTCCAATGCGGGTCCTGGGATACAAGTCTCCAGGATCGGCTGATCCGAACGAACAGCCCGGCCATGGTCGACCGCTACCACCAGGTCTGCATTGCGATCGCGTCGGTCTCGCCGCTCCATGACGACTGGCAGGCGATGGTAAGCAGCAGCAAGACAGCCATTCAGGTGGCCAACGACATCGAGAACCACGATTCGATGGCCGCCGAGGCCCTCCAGCTCGCCACCGCCGGCCGCTACACGGATGCGCTGGCGAAGATGACCGGAGCGAGCCAGGACATCGCCGACGCCAGTTCGATCGCGGCCTATCTGGCCAAGGTGACCGACGTCTCGACCCTGACGGAGTGGCTGGATCGGACCACGCAGATGGACAATGCCCTGACGACGCTCTGGCAAGCGATGGTCGCCTCGAAGGGCGTGGTCACCAAGCAGGTGACGGCCGCTCTCAAGAACGTCAACGACGCCAAGGCTCTGCTGCCAAACGACTCGTCGGTCATGCAGGTCGTCCTGTATGAGGTGGCGGGCGACCTGACATCCCACGGGATCTCCATCGAGACGGCGCGGGGAGCGCTGGCCAACGCGCTGACGGCGCTGGTAGGCGGGACGGTCTTCGGCGCGTAGCGGCCACGGCTCGTGGCTCCGGGGAGTGGCTCCGGGGAGTGGCTCCGGGGAGTGGCTCCGGGGAGTGGCCACGGCTCGTGGCTCCGGGAGCGGCCAACGGGTCGCGGCCGGTGCCGCTTGACCGCGGGAGCCGCGGCAAGGTCGGGCCCTCCAGGCGCCTCGGACGAGCGTCGAGTCGGTAGACTTAGCCCCACAGTCACGACGCCGGAGCACTCGCCCGGCGATGGGTCAGCGGCGCCCCGATGAGCCGCGCGGCCGGAGGGCCAACCAATGCAGTTGCGCGTCGTCGTCGATCAGCCGTGGGATGTCCCGGCAGACGTACTCGTCGTCCCGTTCGTAGGCGATCCGGCGTTCGAGGGCGTCCTCGCTGAAATCGACAAGCGCGCCGGCGGCGAGCTGGCCGCACTGGCGGCCTTCGGAGAGCTCAAGTGCGAGCGATACGCGACGGTCGTCACGGCCGCCGGAGGGCTTCGGGCCGGCCGGCTGATGGCCGTCAGCGCAGGCGATGCGAAGACCGTCTCACGGCAGGTGGTGGTCCGAATCGGGTCGGCGGTCGAGCGCCGGCTGGCCGGCCGCGCCGTCAAGACGCTCGCCATCTGGCTGGGCGACCTCGTAGATCGGATCGACGGGGGAGCGGTGGCCGTCGCAGAGCTGGTCGCGCGCGGCGTCGTCGAGGGCTCGTTCGAGCCGGCCGTCATCTACCGCGATGGCTACAAGAATGTCCCGCCCGCTCTCGACGAGTTGATCCTGGTCGCCCCCGGCGCCGACGCCGCCGCGCTGAAGCGAGCGGGCGAGCGCGGCGCGAT
>Ga0187886_1001495_pt1 | contig 21091 bp, 21 predicted proteins | sample June2016WEW_20_1_FD_133001 | JGI IMG/M metagenome (GOLD analysis project Ga0187886, IMG submission 133001) | Peatland microbial communities from SPRUCE experiment site at the Marcell Experimental Forest, Minnesota, USA - June2016WEW_20_150 | ecosystem: Environmental > Terrestrial > Soil >... | reverse complement strand
TCCAGCAGTCCGACATCAAGGTCGTGGAGGAGGCAGGAAGCGGCGCCGAGATGCTGGAGAAGAGCGCGGCCACGCGCTTCGACGTGATCATCCTCGACATCACGCTCCCCGACATGAACGGGCTCGACGTGCTGAAGAATCTCCAGGCACGGGGCAGCCGGGCCGGCGTGCTCGTCCTCAGCATGCATCCCGAGGAGCAGTACGCCACCCGCGCGCTCAAGGCCGGAGCGGCAGGGTATCTCCAAAAGGAGAGCGCGCCGTCGGAGCTGGTAAGCGCCGTCCGCAAGATCGCGCGCGGCGGGAAGTACGTCACCTCGTCCCTCGCCGAGAAGCTCGCCTTCGAGCTGCAGGGCGCGGCAGACAAGGCGCCCCACGAGCTGCTCTCGGACCGCGAGTACCAGGTGCTCTGTCTCCTCGCGTCGGGCCGGGGCATCAAGGAGATCGCCCGGGAGCTCGGCCTGAGCGCACCCACGATCGCCACCTACCGGTCGCGTCTCATGACGAAGCTCGACCTCGCCTCGACCGTCGACCTGGTGCGCTACGCGCTGGCCCACAAGCTCGTCGAATAAAATCGCGGGCGGGGTACTTGACGCGGGCGCTCCTGATGGATATCTTCCCTCCATGCTGAACGCAGCGCAGAAAACAGAGCGAAGCTCATTCGCGTGGTGGTGGCCCTGGACATAGCCAGGACCATGCCCGGGTAGGAAAAAACGGGGTGCGGGTTCTGGCGGCACACGCCAGGCCCGCGCTTTTTTTTGGAAAAGCCGTGGAGCCTGTGGAACAGGCGTCACGGCTTTTTTCATTGTCGCGGGTGAAGGAGGACGCAATGACGACGGCGACTGCCGCGCAGCCGGCGGTGATGGTTCGAAAGATCAACGGGGAGCGATTCACGCCGCTCTCCCTGGCGAAGAAGCTGGGAGCCGTCGCGCTCCTGGAAAGCGCCTCGTTTCAGCGGGGAAGGGAGCGCTACTCATTTCTCCTCCTGCGCGAAGCTTTCCGCGTGCTCCAGAAGGGTGACGAGCTCTTCATGGTCCGGGACGGTGCCACACTCGCGCTCCGCACGAAGGCCGGGGACATCCTCGACGTGCTTTCCCACTTCAGCCGCCAGCACGACGGCCGGGCCGAGCAGTTCCCGCTCCCCACGGGGGGAATCGGGTTCCTCTCCTACGAGTATTGCCGGCGCTTCGACACGATCCGGCTCAGGGATCGTCCCGATCCCCTGGGCCTGCCCGACTCGGTGTTCCTCTTCGGCAGCGTGTTTCTCGTCTTCGATCATTACACCGACACCATTTCGGTCGTGGGGCTGAACTACCGGGAGAAGGAGATCGACCTCGAGCGCGCCCTCGACGAGACCGAGCGGAGGATCAACGACCTGGACTTCAATTTCATGGCCCCCGCGCGAACGGACTGGAAGGTCGAGCCTCTCCGGCGGGACGACGACCGGGAGACCTACCTGCGGGGCGTGAATGCGGTGAAGGAACAGATCATCCAGGGAAACCTTCTCCAGGGGGTGCTTTCCCGCCGCATGCAGGTGCGCACTGACATGCCGGCGATCGAGGCCTACCGCGCGCTTCGCACCGGCAACCCTTCCCCCTACATGTTCTACCTCGATTTCGGCGAGTTCCAGCTCTTCGGCGCCTCCCCGGAGGTGCACGTGAAGGTGCGAGACGGGACGGCCGCGATCCGCCCCCTCGCAGGGACGCGGCGCCGGGGAGCTGATGCGGCGGAGGACGTGCGGCTTGAGCGGGAGCTCCTGGCGGATCCGAAGGAGCGCGCCGAGCACCTCATGCTCGTGGATCTCGCGCGCAATGACCTGGGCCGGGTCTGCGCGCCGGGGACCGTCGAGGTCACCCAGCTCATGGAGGTCGAGCGCTACTCGCACGTCATGCACATCGTCTCCCACGTCGAGGGCAGGCTCGCGCCCGGGCGCACCGGTCTCGACGCACTTCGCGCCACATTTCCCGCGGGCACGGTGTCGGGCGCGCCGAAGATCCGCGCGATCGAGGTCATCGACGCGCTCGAGCCGGTGAAGAGAGGGTTCTACGCCGGGGTGGTGGCGCACGTGGAATCGGACGGGTCGCTGGACTCCTGCATCAGCATCCGCTGCGCGCTGAAACAGGGAGACGTGGTCACCCTCCAGGCGGGAGCCGGCGTGGTGTACGACTCGGTGCCGGAGAAGGAGTTCGAAGAAACAGAAGCGAAGCTCGGGGCGCTCGCCCGGGCACTCGGGATGGAGGCGGCGAAATGATCGTGATCGTCGACAACTACGATTCCTTTACCCATAACCTGTACCAGTACCTCCGGGAGCTCACCGACACGCCGGTCGAGGTCTTCCGCAACGACCGCCTCACGGTGGACGAGCTGGCGGCGATGAAGCCGTCGGCAATCGTCATCTCGCCGGGCCCGGGGAGGCCCGAGGAGGCCGGTATCAGCGTCGAGCTCATCACGCGGCTCGCGGGCGTCGTTCCCATCCTGGGCGTGTGCCTCGGCCACCAGGCCATCGCGGCCGCTTTCGGCGGGCGGATCGTCTCCGCCCGCCGGATCGTGCACGGCAAGGCGGAGGACATCAGCCTCGACGGGCGCGGGCTGTTCCGCGGTCTCCCGCGGACGGCGCGGTTCACGCGCTACCATTCCCTGGCGGTCGAGCGGGAATCGCTTCCCGCGGAGCTCGAGGTCACCGCGGTCGCCGCCGACGGGGAGATCATGGGCATCCGTCACCGGGTGCTCCTCGTGGAGGGCATCCAGTTCCACCCGGAGTCGATCGCCTCGGAGCACGGCAAGCGCTGCCTGCAGAATTTCCTGAGCTACAGGCGGGAGCCCTTCCCGCTGTCCACGATCCTCGCGGGGCTGCAGAACGACCGCTCGATGAGCCGCGACGAGGCCGAGCATTTCATGGACGAGCTCACCGACGGACGGCTCACCGACGCACAGATCGCCGGAGTGCTGGCCTCCATGACCGGCCGCCTCATCACGCCCGAGGCGCTCGCCGGTTTCGCCACGGTTCTGCGGCGAAAGAAGAGCCCGTTCGCCAGCGACCGGCGGGTCCTGGACACCTGCGGCACCGGCGGAGACGGGTTGGGCACATTCAATATCTCCTCCCTTGCGGCGGTGGTCGCCGCCTCCTGCGGCGCCCTTGTGGCGAAGCACGGCAACCGGGGGGCCAGCTCTCCCGTGGGAAGCGCGGACTTTTTCCGCGAGCTCGGCATCGCGGTGGACGCGCCGCCGCGCGCGGCGGAGGACATGCTCCGGGAGGAGGGATTCTGCTTCCTCTTCGCCCCGGTGTATCACGGCGCCATGCGCCATGCGGCGCGCGCGCGCGCCGAGCTGGGGATCAGGAGCGCGATGAACCTGGTTGGCCCGCTGTCCAATCCCGCCGATGCCTCCTATCAGCTCATCGGCGTTTTCGACGAGCAATTCTGCGGCCCCGTGGCCGAGGCGGCACACCTCCTCGGCGTGCGCCGCGTGATGGCGGTGCACGGGGAGGACGGCCTGGACGAAATCTCCGTTTGCGCGCGCACCACGGTGGTGGAGGTCGACGAGACCGGGCGTCGAAGCGACTACACCCTCACTCCGGAGGAGTTCGGCATACGCCGGTTTGCCGTGGAGGAGCTGCGGGGCGGAACGGCAGCCCAGAACGCGCAGACGGCACTCGCCGTGCTCGCCGGCGGGGGGCCATCCGCGATCCGGGAGGCGGTTCTCCTGAATGCCGGCGCGGCGCTGTACATCTGCGGCATCGCCCGCAACGTCGGTGAAGGATACCTGCGGGCACGCGAGGCGGTGCAGGGCGGCGCGGCCCTTGCCAAGCTGGAGCAGATACGGGCACGCTCCCGGGCTGCAGCGGAGGCCGCGTGAACGCGCCCGGCGGGATCATCGACGAGATCGCCGCCCTTCGCCGGGACCGAATCCGACGGCAGGGTCACGCGATGGGCGCCGCCCTGCCCCCTTCCCGCACCGCGCCGCTGGTGCGCTTCGGCGCCGACCCTTTCATCGTCTGCGAGGTGAAGCGCCGCTCGCCCTCCCGCGGCGGGATCGCACCGGGACGCGACGCCGTGGAACAGGCGCGGACCTATGCGGACCACGGCGCGCGCGCCGTGTCGGTGCTCACCGAGCAGGACCGCTTCGACGGGTCCCTGGAGGACCTGTTGAAGATCAAGGAGGCGATGCCGGGGCTCTCCGTGCTGAGGAAGGACTTCCTGCTCGACGTGGAGGACGTCGAGGTCTCGTGGCGCGCAGGGGCGGACGCGGTGCTCCTGATCGCATCCCTCCTCGACCGGGACACGCTCACCACGATGCACCAGAAGGCTCTCCATCTCGGCATGAGCGCCCTGGTGGAGATACACGACGCCGAGGACGTCGAGAAGTGCCGTGGCATGGCGCCCCCGCTCATCGGCATCAACAGCCGCGACCTCGCGACATTCGCCGTCGACATGCTCGACCCTGTGGGCCTGCTTCCCCGTGTCTCCTGGAAACCGCGCGCCGTTTTCGAGTCAGGAATCCGCGCGGCTGAGGATGTCCTCCTTGCGCGTTCCGCCGGCTTCGACGGAGTGCTCGTCGGTGAAACGGTCATGCGCACGCCTCAGACGATTCCCGAGCTTGCCCGCGCGCTTCGATCCCGGCCGGGAAGATTCTGGTCCCGGCTCTCGGCGAGGCGGGTGCCGGGCCGGCCGCTGGTAAAGGTCTGCGGCATCACCCGGACCTCCGATGCGGAGGCCGCCCGGGCGCTGGGTGCCGACGCACTGGGGTTCGTCCTTGCGCCGTCGAAGCGCCGGGCCGAGCCGTCTCTCCTGCGAGACCTGGAAGGACTGGACATTCTCAAAATTGCCGTCGTGGTCACCGGGAACGACGGGGGCGGCCGGCAGCTCGACCCGGCGGTGCAGGAGCTCCTGGCTCGGGGCCTCGTCGATGCCGTTCAATTCCACGGAGACGAGACACCGGAAGAGTGCGCGGAGATGACATTTCCGTACTTCAAGGCCCTGCGGATTCGGGGACCCGGGGACGTCGAAGCAGTGCGATATTACCGCAGCCCGAGGGTCCTGGCAGACGCCTGGTCTCCCGCCGCCGCGGGGGGAACGGGATCCCGGATCCCGGCCGAGCTCGCCCGGGAAGCAGGCCGGGCCGGACCACTGTGGCTGGCCGGAGGCATCAGGCCGGAGAACGTCGGTGAAATCCTCGACGGGCTCGCCCCCGAGCTGATCGACTCCTCCAGCGGCCTGGAGGAGTCACCCGGCAGGAAGGACCCGGCACGACTGAAAGTCTTCTTCGAGGAGATACGGAAGCATGAAAAGGTATAACGATTTTTTCGGAAGCTACGGCGGGAGGTTCGTCGCGGAGATGCTCCGCGCCCCGCTGGACGACCTGCAGGAGGCGTTCCTGCAGGCGGCGGCAGACCCGGCGTTCACGCGGGAGCTGGAGGAGACTCTTCGGGACTTTGCCGGCCGGCCCACGCCTCTCTTGAAAGCGGAGAACGCCACCCGAGAGCTCGGGGGCGCCTCCATCTTCATCAAGCTCGAGGGACTGGCGCACACGGGTGCGCACAAGATCAACAACGCGATCGGCCAGGCCATGCTGGCCCGGAGGATGGGCAAGACCCGGATCATCGCGGAGACGGGAGCCGGTCAGCACGGCGTGGCCACGGCAGCGGTCTGCGCGCGGCTGGGAATTCCCTGCCGGGTGTACATGGGAGAAGTGGACATGCGCCGGCAGCGGCCCAACGTGTTCTGGATGGAGCGATACGGCGCCGAGGTCGTGCCGGTCACGACAGGTTCGGCGACGCTGAAGGACGCGGTGAACGAGGCGCTGCGCGACTGGGCGGCGAGCTTTCCGAGCACCCACTATCTCCTGGGATCCGCCCTGGGGCCCTCGCCCTACCCGGACATGGTGAGGGAGTTCCAGTCGGTGATCGGCCGCGAGCTCGCCCTGCAGATCCAGGAAAAGGGCGTGGACTGCGCGGCCCTGATCGCCTGCGTCGGCGGCGGATCCAATGCAATCGGCTTTTTCTCCCAGTTCATCGAGTCCGATTCACCCGTGTTGATCGGCGTGGAGGCAGGCGGCAGGGGCAGCGGCCCGGGTCAGCACGCCGCGCGGATGAACGGCCGGGGCCGCGCGGGCATCGTGCAGGGATACAAGTCCCTCTTCCTCTCCGACGGCGACGGTCAGCTCCTTTCCACCCATTCGATCTCGGCCGGCCTCGACTACCCGGGCATAGGGCCCCAACTCGCCCATCTCGGGGAAAAGGGCCGGATCAGATTCACGACCGCCTCGGACAGGGAGGCCCTTGATGCGGTGCAGTTCTTCGCCCGCACCGAAGGGCTGGTGTTCGCGCTGGAGTCGGCGCACGCGGCGGCGGCGGTGATGCGCATCGCACGGGACTACCCGCGGGAAAAGGCGCTCGTCGTGAACATGTCCGGGCGCGGGGACAAGGACCTGTTCATCCTCGCCCGGGCGATGGACCCGGCTCCCTGGTCAGCATTCCTGCGGGAGGAGTCGGCCCGATGAGCGCCCCTGCCCGCATCATGGCACACATGGTCGCCTGGTATCCCGACAGGGGCACTTCCCTCCAGGTGGCCCGGGGGCTTGCCGATGGCGGCTGCGCGTACATCGAGCTGCAATTCCCCTTCTCCGATCCGACCGCGGACGGGCCGGACATCCAGCGCGCCTGCAGTGCCGCCCTGGAGGCGGGCTTCACCGTCGACGCAGGTTTCGAGTGCGCCGCTTCGATCAGCCGATCGGTGAAGGTCCCCCTGTTCATCATGAGCTATGCGAACCTTGTCTTCACACGCGGGACGGATCGCTTCCTCGCGGACGCCAGCGCCTGCGGCGCGCGCGGCGTGATCGTTCCCGACCTGCCCCCCGACTACGACGAGGGCCTTTTCAGCAGCGCCGCGAAGTACGGCCTTGCCGCCGTGCCTGTGCTCTCCCCCTCGATGAGGGAAGGGAGGCTTTCCCGGGTCGGCATCCTGGGAGCCGAGTACCTCTACGTGACACTGCGGACGGGAACGACAGGTTCATTCACGGAAATCGATTCCCCCGGGCTCGAGTTCCTCTCCCGGGTCGCGAGCCTGGATCATGGGAGCCGGGCGAAGGTATTCGGAGGCTTCGGCGTCTCTACCAGGGAACAGGTGAAGGCGTTTTCACCGCACGTGCATGCCGTGGTTGTGGGAAGCGCGCTGGTGCGGCTGGTCGCCGCGGGAGGGGACGTCGCCTCCGCCGTGCGGGAAATGGTGCGGCAGCTCTCGGGGGCGGAGCAGGCGCCGGGGGCGTGACACGCGTCTCACTACGCGGTGTCCACGTGGGCGTAGTCACGAATCCGCCTGTCCGCAGTAACGACGGGGCACTGCAGAATCCTCGCTGTCGCGACGATGATTCGATCCGCCGGATCCCTGTTCGCGTACTCCGGAAGCGAATACGCCTCCTCCACGATCTTCAGGTCGATATCCACCAGCTGCCAGCCATTGAGCTGAATGAAGTGGCGAAACCAGGATTTCCAGTGGCGATCAAGGCTGATGCGCGAGCGCTCCACGCCGCACGCGATCTCGGCGCAGCTGATGGGGGACACGAACACGCGCGCAGATTCGTCCGTCAGGGCCCGCGAGGCCCGCGCGCTCAGGTGCTCGGGTGCGAGGATGCTCCAGAGCAATGCGCACGTATCCAGCACGACGTTCACGGCTTCCCCTTCCCGAGCATCTCCCAATCGTCCTCGGGAATGAAGGGCTCTGTGATATCGCCATTGATCCGGCCAGACTCCCGGCCACATCCCAGAATCGTCTTGTTTGCCCTGACCTTCTCTATGGGCACGATCCTTGCGATCGGAACGTTCCTTTTCCGCACCTCGATTTCCTCGCCATTTTCAACCGCGGCAAAGTACTCGCTGATTCTATTTTTCAGCTCGGCAATATTGGCAATCTTCATGACCTAATAATAGACCATTTTCATGGCCATGTACAAGGTTACGTTTCGCTCGCAGCCGCAGCATGATCTCGCCAAACGGGACGATTCGTCCGCTCATGCCCTGCTCTCCACCTTGTTCACGGGGTACGGCGGAGTGCCACCGGCGAGGACGGCCGCGGCGTTGCGCGCGGTTTTGGTCTTCAGCTCCACGACGGATTCCTCGCTGTACCAGCCGGCGTGGTCCGTGAAGATCACGTTGTCGAGCTGCCGGAGCGGGCTGTCGCGAGGCAGGGGCTCCTCTTCGAACACGTCCAGCCCCGCCCCCCCGAGTTTCCCGTCTCGCAGCGCTTCGGCGACGGCGCGCTCGTCGAGGACCGGCCCGCGCGCCGTGTTCACGAGTATCGCGCCGCGCTTCACGAGGGCGAGCTCCGCCCGCCCGATCATGTGCCGCGTCTCGGGCGTGAGCGGCACGTGCACGGAGATGTAGTCGGATTCGGCGAGCAGAACATGCAGATCGACCGGGACCGCGCCGGCCGCCTTCACCGTGGAGGATCGCACGTAGGGATCGCACATGAGGACCCGGCCGAACCCGAGACCCGACACCTTGCGAAGCAGGGTGTGGGCCGCGTTGCCGTACCCGAGAATGCCCAGCGTCTTTCCCTCCACCCGGTGGCAGGGCTGGTCCCGGTGGAGGTTCCATTTCCCCTGGCGGATCATGCGGTCCTTGTATCCGATATTCCGGATGCAGCCCAGGAGGAGGGCGAGAGCATGGTCGGCCACCTCCTCGAAGCAGTAATCGGGGACGAAAGTCACCCAGATGCCCCTGCGGGTCGCGGCATCCACCGCGACGTTGTCGTAGCCGACGCCGTAGCGGGAGATGACACGGCATTTCGTGAGGCCCTCGATGATGTCGGCGGTCATGGGGAAGAGGTTCACCAGGATGGCATCCGCATCGGCGAAGGCGTCGCGCGCCTCCGCCGCGGAGGTGGAGGAAAACACCCGCACCTCCGCGTCCACTTCCGTGAGGACGGCCTTCTCCTCATCGTACGCCGCGTAGCGGTCGTCGGCGATGACGACGGTGAACCTGCTCATTCCTCCTCCGCCTTCGCCCCTCCTTCTTCGAAGACGACCTCGCCCTCGGCGACGACCTTGACCGGGTACCGTGTGACGTCGAAGGGGTCCCCGTTCCAGCAGGAGAAGGACGCCCATTTCCCTTTGCCCAGGGTCCCGAGGAACCCGTCGATGCCGAGGATCTGCGCATTGCGGCGCGTGATGATCTCGATGGCGTCCTGGCGGTTCAGGCCGCACCTGATGAACCAGCGCAGCTCGAGGAGCAGGTTGCGCTGGGGGATCACCGGGTGGTCGGTCATCAGGCCGAACTCGACCCCGCTCTGCAGGAGGTGGCGCACGTTGCGCCAGTTTTCGTGCCGCAGCTCCACCTTGTAGGCGAATGCGTCCAGCGGCCCGAAGACGACGGGAACGCCCCGGTCCTTCAGGGCCGCGTAGATGCGGCCGTCGTTCACGTCGCAGGCGTGCTCGACGGTCACGTGAATGCCGTACTCCTCCTGCAGGCGGAGGAGGCAGGCAATGTCATCAATCTTGTGCACGTGCACGCGCAGCGTCTGCCGGCCCCGGAGGATCTCGCGTACGACCTGCTCCTCGGCGGTGAGGACGGTGTCGGCCCCCCGCTTCGCGCCCTTGCCGGGCTTGTCGAGCTTTGCCTTTACCTGGGCGAGCCTCGCGCGCAGCAGGGAGAGCGCCCCCATGCGGGTATAGGGCCGGGTGCCCTTCCAGTCCCTGGTGGACATGGGGTTGTAGCCAAAGGCGGCCTTGATGCCAAACCGGGCGATCAGTGCCTCCGTCGTGCTGCGGGCATAATTGCGGATGATGGCGGACTTCCCACCGATGATGTTCCCGCTCCCGGGAAGGACGCAGGAATACAGGACGCCCAGCTCCACCGAATCGCGAAACGCACTGTCGTCCATCTGCACGGAATCCAGCGCATCGGCGAGGAACAGGAGCGACTCCATGCGCTCGTTGGCCTCCCCCTCGGTCCCCGGCTCCCCCGAGCGCTCCATCCCGATGTGACAGTGCGCGTCGATGAACGCGGGGGTGACGACGGGGAATCTGCCGATGAACTCACCCCGGGGTTCCATGGAGGTGCCCTTCACGACGCTGCCCTCGTACAGGAGGTGAATATTCCGGAGCAGTTCATCGCCTGTGTAGAGGGTTTCGGCGAAAAGGGATTTCACTGCGCTCTCTCCTTCTCCGGGCGCAAGTATAGCGAATCGCCCATGTTTGACCAAGACGGACCCCTCTGGTACAACCACTTTGGGAAGGGGGCACGATGCACGAGAGCGTGACGGTGGAGGTGGTGGAGTCTTCCCGTGGCCCGGCGGGAAGGCAGTTCGTGGATTTCCCCCACCGGCTCTACCGCGGCAGCAGGCAATGGGTCCCCCAGTTCCGCCGCGACATCCGGATCATCCTCGATCGGAAGCATCCGTCCTTCGAGCGCGGCGAGGGACGGTTCTTCCTGGCCCGCCGGGGAGGCAGGCCGGTCGGGACGATCGGCGCAATTGTGAACGCCGCCTACAACGAGTACCACCATTCGCGGATCGGCCATTTCCATTTCTTCGACTGCGTCGACGACCGCGAGGTGTCGCACGCGCTCTTCACCCAGGCCTTCGAGTGGCTCCGCGGAAGGGGAATGGAGAGGGTGATCGGCCCGTACGGTTTCGGGTTCATGGGGAAGGGCGCGCTGGTCGAGGGGTTTGAGCACCGCGCCGTCATGACGATGATGACGTACAACGGGCCGTGGTACGGACCGGCCATCGAAGCGGAGGGGTTCGTGAAGCTCCGCGACCAGCTGTCCATGTTCCTCGAGGCCGCTGAATTCCGTCTTCCCGAAAAGGTCAGGCGTGTCGCGGAGATCGCTATGAAGCGCGGCAGCTTCGACGTGCCCGAGCTCCGGACCAAGCGGGAGCTCATTCAGCGCGCGCCGGCCATCGGGCACATTTACAACCAGACCTTCTCGGCGCATGGAGAAGAGTTCTACCCCCTGAGTGAAAAGGAGATCAGGCAGATCACGAGCGACCTCACCACCGTGGCGGACCCCTCCCTCATCAAGCTCCTGGTATGCGGCGACGAAGTCGCGGGATTCCTGCTCGGTTTCCCGGATCTTTCTGCGGCGCTCCAGCGCTCGCACGGCCGGATCACCCCGTGGGGGATCGTCGACCTCCTGCTCGAATACGGCAGGACGCGCTGGCTCATCGTCAACGGGGCGGGGATCCTCCCCCGATACCAGAGGCTCGGTGGGAACGCCCTCCTGTACTACATGCTGGAGAAAATCGCCTCCCGCAACAGGCGCTTCCTGTACGTGGATGCCGTGCAGATTGCGGAAACCACCGAGCTCATGCTGGCGGACATGAAAACGCTGGGAGGGAAGATCTACAAGGTCCATCGAATCTACGAAAGATCTCTGTAGACCGGCTTTCCCTGGGCGATTCGCACTGACGTTTTGCCTGCGACGAAAGCTTTGAGATCATCGTTTCAGATCATTGTTGACAGTTTTCTCTTGTTCCTGTCAAAATGTATATTTGACATGTCGGATCCAGTAGTGCTCAACCATAGCAGGTTCACCCCCCTCATCGACAGGATGATCGCGAACTCCACCGGTGCGCCCGTGGTCACCGAAGAAAACGTCTTCCAGCCCGGCAGGCCGGCGAACAAGCCCTTCTTGAAGCAAATCATGGAAGATCTCCTGCTCCCCGGCAGCAGGATCATTGGCAAGGAGAACCTCCTGGCGCTCCACCAGCTGGCACGGAGGAAGAAGCACTGCCTTGTGCTGATGGAACATTACAGCAATTTCGACATTCCCTGCTTCTACGAGCTGCTCGACCGATTGGCCGAGCCCTACCGCGAGGTGGCCGACGCAATTGTTTCCGTGGCCGGGGTGAAGCTGAATGAGGAAAGCAAGCTCGTGCTCGCCTTCACAGAGGTATTCACCCGGGTGGTCCTCTACCCCTCCCGGGGGCTGGAGGCGATCAAGGACGCACGGGAGAGGCACGCGGCGGAGAAACGCCGTGCCCGTCTGAACCTCGCAGCAATGAAGATGCTCAACTACCTGAGAAAAGAGGGGCGGCTCATCCTCGTGTTCCCCTCCGGCACGCGCTACCGGCCCTGGGACCCCACGACCGCCCGGGGACTCAAGGAGATCGACACCTACCTGAAGTTCTACTCGCACATGGCTCTCATCTCGATCAACGGCAACACCCTCGTCCCGAATCCCGCCGGCGGGATGGACGAGGACTATCCCACCAAGGACCTCATGATCTACACGGTGAGCCCCGTACGCCGCTGCTCCGAGTTCCGCCGACAAGCGCTGAAAAACAGGGAGCACGATGAGGACCCCAAGCAGCACGTTGCCGACAGCGTCATGGCGGCACTCCGGGGGCTTCACGACCGTACGGAGAGGGCCCGGCTGAGGCTTCTCGCGGACCTGGGGGTCCCTGCGGAACCGATCGTCGTCCATCCGCCGGCGGACACGGGAACGACGGGATCGATCCTCGCACGCTGAGATGCGCGGCGCTCCGGCCGGATCGGCGCGTCCCGCCCCCGTACGGGATCTCCTTCCCGCGCTCTGCCGCGGGCTCTCCCATTTCTTCACCGACATCGATGACACGCTGACCTCGGACGGCATGATCCCCACAGGCTCATACAGGGCCCTCTGGGACCTCGCCTCCGCGGGAATTCATGTCGTGGCCGTCACCGGAAGACCCGCGGGCTGGTGCGACCATATCGCGCGCATGTGGCCCGTCGCCGGCGTCGTGGGGGAAAACGGGGCGTTCTACTATGCCTACGATCACGCGCGCAGACGGATGATCCGTAGTTTCTCCGTTCCCGGCCTGGGCGATCCGGCGCGGCATGAGGCGCTCGAAGCGATTGCCCGCAGGGTGCTGAAAGAGGTGCCGGGCACCGCGCTGGCCGCCGACCAGGCCTTCCGTCTGAGCGACTTCGCCATCGACTATCGGGAGGATGTGCCTCCCCTCCCGCCGGAGAGCCTCGACGGGATTTGCCGCATCCTCGAGGAAGCGGGGGTGCAGTTCAAGGTCTCCAGCATCCACGTGAACTTCTGGACGGGGCGCTTCGACAAGTTGACGGGCGTGCGCTCCTTCCTCTCCGAGCAGGAAGGCCGCTCGCTCCAGTCTGTCGCGGACGCGGCGGTTTTCATCGGCGATTCACCGAACGACGAGCCGCTCTTCGCGCAGTTCCCACACTCCATTGCCGTGGGCAACCTGCGCCGCTTCCTGCCCCGGCTCTCGTGCCTGCCGGAGTACATCACCGAAGCCGATTCGGCAGAGGGATTTCAAGAAGCCGTGACCGTGATCCTCGCGAAGAGGGGCCCCGCTCATCCGCCTCGTGCCTAATACGGCAGCTGGTCGAGGCTGCACTCCATGACCTGTGCGACCGGCACGAAGCCGACCGACTGGAAGAAATCCGAGAAGCGAAGGGATTTTCCCATCAGCTCGGTGACCAGGCGCTGCATGCCCCGGTTGCGCATCGCTGTCAGAAACTGGCGCAGCAGGACCTCTCCGAGGCCGGTGCCGCGATAGCCCGGCGAGACGGCGAGCTGCACGATATTCACCGACCGGCCGTCGATCACGCCCCATACCAGGCCCGCGAGCTCCCCGGCCGGCGTTTCGGCGATAAGGATGGGTGATGTGGCTTCGCCAGCCGCGGGAAGCTCCCGCCTCTTTTCCAGGAACCGCTTTTCCAGCTCGGCCGGTGTCTCGCGGGGAAACAGCTCGAAAAAGGCGTCCCGGTCCAGCTGGAGCACGGCGTGCGCGCGACCACCGATGTCCCACGTGAAGGTGAAGTCGCTCATCACCAGCTCCTCGGTCTCCTCCAGCTCAGCGGGGAGCTTTGCAAGGCCTCGTGCCTCCCGGTTGAGATTGTACCAGCTGATGATCACGCCGCGGAGGCGCCGTTCCTTGTAGGCGAACCAGAGCTTCTCGATCTCCTTGCTCTGCTTCAGCGCATCCTTGAACGCGCGAAAGACTCCCTTGCCCATGGTGAGGGAGTGGGAGAGCTGTTCGCGGTAGGCGGGATTGTCAAGTGACGTGATGAAGCTCTCCATCAGGTGAAAGCCTTCTGCGGAGCCCCAGCGCGGGAGGCGGACGTACCTCTCATCGGACGCTCCTCCAAGGGAAGACACCGGGACGAGCTCACCGGATTCCACATCCACCGAAAAGCGTTCCTTCTGGTCTTCCATGGCGAAGGCGATCTTGTCGATCATCGGCGGCGTGAGCTCGAAGTTCATGGATCGACTGTAAATCAAGCCTCCGCGGCGCGCAACACGTCCATCCCGCGAATGCCACGGAACTGCACGGGGTACCGTGCAAGGTACCGTGGCCGCATTGACCAAGGTGCGGCATCACCGGCATACTCGCTTCACACAGGAGGAAGTCCAGTCATGAGCATCATCGAATACGTGGAAGCGAGGGAGATCCTCGACTCCAGGGGAAACCCGACGGTCGAGGTTGACGTTGTCCTTGAAGACGGGTCGCTGGGCAGGGCAGCGGTGCCTTCGGGCGCATCGACCGGCGAGCACGAGGCCCTCGAGATGCGCGACGGCGACAAGGCCCGGTTCCTCGGCAAGGGGGTGCTCAAGGCGGTGCAGAACGTCAACAACGTCATCGCCGCCGAGATCGTGGGTCTGGACGCGCTCGAGCAGGTCGATATCGACCACACGATGATCGAGCTGGATGGAACCGAGACCAAGTCCAAGCTCGGCGCAAACGCCATCCTCGGGGTCTCCATGGCCACGGCGCGCGCGGCCGCGGACTTCCTCGGCGTGCCCCTGTTCAAGTACCTCGGCGCCTACCACGCCTCCCTCATGCCCGTCCCGATGGCGAACATCATCAACGGCGGCGCGCACGCGGACAGCTCGGTGGATTTCCAGGAGTTCATGATCATGCCCGTGGGCGCACCCTCCATACGCGAGGCGGTGCGCATGATGGCAGAAATCTTCCACACCCTGAAGACCGTGCTCAAGGGCAAGGGGTACAACACCGGCGTGGGCGATGAGGGCGGCTACGCTCCCAGCCTGAAGAGCAATGACGAAGCCCCCGAGGTCATCCTCCAGGCCATCGAGAAGGCAGGTTACAAGCCGGGTGACAACGTCATGCTGGCCATCGATCCTGCTGCGTCGGAGTTCTACGATGTGGAGAAGAAGAAGTACGTGTTCAAGAAGTCGGACAAGCGCGAGCTCTCTTCTGCCGAGATGGTGGACTTCTGGGTGAACTGGGCCAACAAGTACCCGATCATTTCCATGGAAGACGCCATGGCTGAGCAGGACTGGGATGGCTGGAAGCTGCTCACCGATAAGCTGGGGAAGAAGATACAACTCGTGGGGGACGACATCTTCGTCACCAACACGAAAATCTTCAAGAAGGGAATCGAACGAGGGATCGCGAACTCCATCCTCATAAAGCTGAACCAGATCGGCACCCTCACCGAAACCTATGAAGCCGTGGAAATGGCAAAGAAAGCGGCGTACACAGCGGTCGTGTCGCACCGGAGCGGGGAGACGGAGGACAACTTCATCGCGGACTTCGTCGTCGCCCTGGAGACGGGACAGATCAAGACCGGCTCCCTCTCTCGATCCGACAGGCTCGCGAAATACAACCAGCTCATGAGGATCGAGGACCTGATGGAAGGCGTCTGCACCTACGCGGGACGGGACGCGTTCTACTCGATACGGAAATAGGACTCGAATGGAGGCCGCCGACCGCATCGAAGGGTACCTGACGGGAAAGCTCTACCCCTTCTGGTTCCAGCGGGTGGCCGCCGCGGACGGCGGCTTCACGACCTACTTCGACAGGAACGGGAATCCGACGGGTCAGACCGACAAGACGATCATCCAGCAGACCCGGTCGATCTTCATGCTCTCGCACGCGATCCGCAACGGATACGGCGCGGGGAAGGCGGAAGGGCTCCTGGAGCCCGGACTGGAATGGTTCCTGAAGTCGTTCCGGGACCCCGAGCACGACGGCTGGCTGTGGATCGTGGACAAGGCCGGAGCGCCGGTGTCCACGGACAAGATCATGTACGGCCAGAGCTTCGTGATCTACTGCATGAGCGAATGCGCGCTTGCAACGGGCAACGCGCGCGCGCGCAGGGCGGCGGAAGATACCTTTGCGCTCGTCCAGAAGTACGCGGCGGATACAGCCTGGGGAGGGTACCGGGAAATGTTCCTCCGTGACTGGCAGCCGCGCCCGTCGGGCGGGTACGGAGGAGATCGCAAGAGCTTCGACGTGCACATGCACCTCATGGAGGCGTACACGACCCTCTACGAGCTCACCGGGGCGGAGATCCACAGGAGGAAGCTCCTGGAGGTGATCGACGTGCTCTGGAGCCGCATGTTCCATTCGCCCTCATGGACGGGAATCGCGCAGTTCAGCCTCGATTTCACGCCGCTTCCCGCCATCATGTTCAAGACGGTGTGGGGCTCGGACCGGGACAACGAGGGAGCGCCGCGGCCGCTCGACAACACGAGCTACGGCCACAACATCGAGTTCCTATGGCTCTTCCTGCACGCGCTGTCGGTGCTGGGCCTCAGCCCTGATCCCTGGAAAGTAAGGCTCTCGGCGCTCGCGCGCCACACGGTCCGCTACGGCATCGACCCGGAGTTCGGGGGAATCTATGTCGAGGGGCCGCACGACGGACCGGCCCGGGACATGCAGAAGGAGTTCTGGCAGCAGGCGGAGTCCCTCGTCGGCCTCCTGGACTGCTACCTCCTCTTCCAGGACAGGGTGTACTGGGACGCGTTCGTCAAGGTATTCGATTTTGTCTGGAACAGGATGATCAACCACGAGGCCGGCGAATGGTTCGCCCTCTTGGATCGCGACGGGACGATCCGATGGGACTACCTGGGCCACGCCTGGAAAAACAACTACCACACTACCCGCTCCATGGTGCAGACGCTGCGCCGGCTCAGGGAAATCTCGCGGAGAGGAATGGATACTTGAGCACGGCGCGGAAAGAGCCGGCGCCCACGCAGGCCCGTGGGCTGCCTAGTTTCCCACCGATTGCAGGAGGCCGCCCACCACGGAGCCGGCGACGTTGAGCCCGATGATCGCCGCGATTCCCACGATCCAGAGAAGGACGGCGAAGATTTTCAGGCAGACGGAAAGGACCTTCAGCATCGTGTAGGGGCTGCCGCTCTCCGGGTTCCTGCGCGTGTTCATGGCGATCTCGCGCCAGGCGAGGGGGGTATCGGAGGCCGCCCACACCATGATCCCGAGGAGCACGAACAGGATGAAGAGGAACTGGGACACCAGGAATATCATTCTTTCACCTCCGCGATGGTCTGACGCTTCAAAGTCTATTGCCAGGGGAGCCGCTGTCAAGGGAGAAAGCGAATTGGCGCAATCGGAATGACCTTCACCGAGGTATTTCTTCCGTGGTACGGTATGCCGATATTATAGGAGGGGGGGGAAGGACGGTCGTGATCTATCTCATCTATAAAGACGGGGAAATTCTGGTAGAAACCGATGACCTGGAATACGTCAGGACCTACATGAGCAAGAATCAGGAATGCTCGGTGCGGGATGCCCGCACCGGAAAGAAAATCGCGCTGGAGTAGCGTCCTCTTCAGAAGTCACGGATCCCGATCGTGCCGTCATGGTGCCCCACGAGCAGCTGGGGCGTTTTCTTCGTAAAAAGCCCGTCTTCCAGCACTCCGGGAATCAGCTTCAACTCCTCTTCTAATTTGCGCGGATCGAAGGCATCGCGGAAGCTCACATCCAGGAGGAGGTTGCCCAGGTCCGTCACCACGGGCCCCGCTTTCCGCACCGCCATCCGGAGGCTCACCTCGCCGCCCATTTCGCGAATCCTCCTGCTTACCGGGGTCAAGGCATCGGCGACGACCTCCACGGGGATGGCAAAACGTTCACAGAGGCGCTGACTCAGCTTCGTATGGTCGACGATGATCACGAGCGTCCGGGACGAGTAGGCGATGATCTTTTCCATGAGAAGGGCGCCGCCCCCGCCCTTGATCATGTTTCCAACAGGGTCGACCTCGTCCGCTCCGTCAATCATGAGGTCGAGGCTCGAATCGAGGGCCGCGTCGTTCAGCGTGAAGACCGGGATGCCGAGGGTACGCGCCTCGAGCTCGGTCTGCAGGCTCGTCACCACGGCCCGAATGTCTCGGAGGCTGCCCTCGGACAACCGCGCCGCCACGCGGCGCGCGGCCCAGATCGCCGTGGAACCGGTCCCGAGGCCGAGCTTCATTCCGTCCCGCACGAAGCGATCCGCCGCGTGCGTGCCCAGCGCCTTTTTCACATCAGACAATTCCGACATGCCCCACCTTCCGTTTGCAGAGATGCAATGCAACGTATACTATGAAGCAGGGCGAGCGTACAGTGCAGGAGCAGTCCATTCTTTCGCAGATTTCCTTTCCCGATTTCCTCGACGAGGTCCAGGACGGCCTGTTTATCGTGGATGCCCGGCGCACCATCGTGTACTGGAACAAGGCCGCCGAAGAGCTGACGGGTTTCCCTTCTGACACGGTCGTGGGACGGAGCTGCCTGGACCGGGACATCCTGAACTACCGCACGGTGCTCGGCGACAGCCTCTGCAGCGAGGAGACATGCCCCCTCATCCGCTGCATGGAAAGCGGAACCGGGGGGACCGTGCCTCACATCATCCTCGCGAATACGGCGTCCGGCAGTCCCCTGCCCCTATCCCTCAGTGTGGGGCACCTCCATGGGCGTGACGGAAAGATCGCCGGGGCCATCGCTCTGTTCCGCGGCATGCGCGACGAATTCCAGCAGAGAAAGCTCGCCGTGGAAATCCAGAAACACACGATCACGCCGCGCGGGTTCACCCGCAACGGCGTGCGGGTGGACACGCTGTTCGCGCCCGTGGACGAGATCGGCGGCGATTTCCTGGAGGCATTTTTCCTGGACGAGCATACCCTGATCGCGACCCTCGCGGATGCCACCGGGCACGGCATCTCGGCGTCACTCTTCACGATGGTCTACAAGACGCTCCTGCACGGTTCTTTCGCCCTCCATCGGGACCCGGGCAGAGTCCTGGAGCAGGTGAACAGGGGTTTCCTGGACAGCGCAGGTATCGACGGGTACTACATCGGCGCCTGCCTGGTGAGTTTCGACACGGCGACCTGCCAGGGACGTTATGCCGCTGCCGGACATCCCCACGGCCTCATATTCCAGAGGGAAGGAACGGGCCACCGGCTGCGGGAGCATCTCGTCGTGCAGTCGCTCATGCTCGGGATGAACGAGGCTTCCCGCTTCGGCGAAGTCGAGTTCAAGCTCGGCCAGGATGATTTCCTCCTCCTCACCTCCGATGGAATCATCGAATCGCCCTGCAGCGACGGGACCCAATTCGGCATCTCCGGCATCGCCGCCTTTTTCGCCGGCTATTCGGGCAGCACCCCGCTCGCGGACCTCCTGAAAGAGGTCAGGAGACGCGGCACAGCCTCCTCAACGGTCGACGACGTGAGCGCCGTGCTCATCGCTCCGGCGCTTGCCCCCGGGCAGGGATATCCTCTATAGTTTTTCCCGCCATGCCCTGCAATCGCGCTGTCCGGAATGTATGCCTCGCGCCGATACTCAAGGGGATGAAAAAGCTCGTTCCCCTCATTCTTCTGGCCACCGCCGCGCTCCTGGGGGCCGAGCCGGAGTTCGAGGGAATCGCCTCATGGTACGGCGGGAAGTTTCACGGCCGGCTCACCTCCAGCGGCGAGGTGTTCGACACCAACGACATGACCGCCGCGCATCGCACCCTCCCGTTCGGAACGATGGTGAAGGTCACGAACCTCGACAATGGCAGGTCCGCTGTCGTAAAGATCAACGACCGGGGCCCCTTCGTCGAGGGCCGGATCATCGACCTGTCCCGGTCCGCGGCCGAGGAGATCGACATGCTCGGCCAGGGCGTCGCGCGGGTGTCCCTTGAAATCGTGGCGTTTGCCACGGACAAGGAGGTCTATGCGATCCAGGTCGGCGCGTACGGGCTGGAGAAGAACGCGGAGAAGGCGCGTCTCGCCCTCGAGGCGGCCGGCTTCGTGGTCACGATCGAAAAGACCGGGCTGAGCGTGGCACGGGTGCTGGTGCGGGGCATCCTCGCGACCTCGCTTCCCGACACGCGCAAGAAGCTCGAGGACCTCGGCTTCTCCGGGTACCTCGTGAAGAAGGAGCGCACCGAAACCCCGCGCATCTCGGGGCGGAACACGGCCCTGCCGGTTGCCCCGGCGGCCGCCGCAATGCCATGAGAAGCGCTGACCGGCCCCGATGAAGATCTCGCAGCGCGTAGTCGGGTGGGTACTGGTCGCCCTCGGCGCCGTCAGTCTCTTCGTCGGTGCCAGCCCTATCTTCCCCGTGTGGATCGAGGCCTTCGTTCTGGGGGGCGCACTCTTCGCAGCCGGGGCGTGGGTCCTGGCGGGGAAGGAATTACGGGACACGATCCGCCGGGGCCTTCGGGCATGGCGTGAACAGCGCAAGTCCGGGGGGGTGCACAGGTCCCCGCTTCGCGGGATCGGCACATCGCTCCATGTCGCACAGCGGCCGACCGGCCCGGCTGTTCTCACGGACCAGCTCCTGCCGGTCCGGATCCTGAAGCTCGCCCAGCAGCAGCACGGGTCACTGACCGTTGCCCAGGTGGCCATGGAGCTGAACGTGCCGCTGGACCAGGCGCAGGCCGGCCTGGATGAATGCGTCCGCGCCGGCAATGCCCTCCCCGATTACGATATCCCCCGGGGACTTGCACTGTACAGGTTCCCCGAATTCCTGGATCCCGAGCCGCCCCTCCTCTCCAGTTGAGGGGTCCGGTAGTTCCGATGAGTTGACACAGCGATTCTCATTTTGCACGACTCGAGGTGCATGAGAGCCAGTTGAAGCTTTCATATGGCCTCGTATTCGATCGGGCAAAATGAGAAGCGCTCTACCCAATTCAAAAGAGAATTGCCGGAGTTGACAGCGCCCTGCCCCGCCGCTAAGATCGCTTTTCGAGTCCCCGCCCCAGTAGCTCAGCAGGATAGAGCGGCGGTTTCCTAAACCGTAGGTCGGATGTTCGAGTCATCTCTGGGGCAACATCCGAGTCCTTGCGGTGCAAGGAATTACTAATACGACTACCGGACAACCGGCGTCGCAAAAACCGAGTGTGACCAGTTTTGTAACTGGTC
>Ga0187886_1001494_pt1 | contig 21102 bp, 17 predicted proteins | sample June2016WEW_20_1_FD_133001 | JGI IMG/M metagenome (GOLD analysis project Ga0187886, IMG submission 133001) | Peatland microbial communities from SPRUCE experiment site at the Marcell Experimental Forest, Minnesota, USA - June2016WEW_20_150 | ecosystem: Environmental > Terrestrial > Soil >... | reverse complement strand
TACAGCGAGATGGTGTCACCGGAGAAGGCAAGAGAGGTCGGCATCCGGGAGTTCGTCATGAAACCCTTTACAAGAAAGGACATGGGCGAGGCCATTAGGAGGGTGCTGGACGAGAAAGAACCGAGTGCGACCCCAAGATGCGAGCCGGGAAGCCAATCACGCACGGCTGCACGCGCAAGGGGCGCCGGGGCATTCAGTCGGGGCGCTGACCCGCCCTCCCTGCCGGATCAAAAAAAATAGAGAAGTACAAAAAAATTTATCTTGACAAGTTATCCGGAAATGGTTAGTACACTAATAGTAGCTGGAGGGTGTAATGGCGAAGCTGGATCCACATGAAAGCCTTGGTTTCCACTGCGGCCTTACCTTTAAGGCCTTTATCGGCTCCGTTGAAGCCAGGCTCAAGGGGACGGCGGTAAGCCCCGCCCAATTCCTGGCCCTTGCGCATCTTATTGCCTTAGGACCGTTGTCCCAGTCGGAGCTGGTCGACAGGCTCTCCATCACGAAGGCCACAGGGGTAAGGCTGATAGATCGGATGGAGCGCGACGGATGGGTCAAGCGGCAGCCCGATCAAGGGGACGCCCGCGTAAAGCGCGTCGTGCCGACGGAGAAAGCAGTGCAGGCCTGGGACAAGGTTTCCACGGCGGGCCGGGAGGTCCTGGAACAGGCCTACCGGGGGGTCCATCCTGCAGAGATAGAAACGGTAAAGAGGGTGCTTGAGCGGGTCCGAAAGAACCTGTCGAGATAATTTTTTTTGGGGATATAGTTAGTATACTAATAATATGATAAGGAAGTACTGAAATGGAAATGAGCTGGTACCACGGCGCGCAGTTCATCGTCATCGGCATAGCGGGAGGCGTCATGGGCGGTTTCTTCGGCGTCGGCGCAGCCATCGTCATGGTCCCCCTGCTGATCTACTGGGCCTTTCCCGCTTTGAGTGACCAAGACCTTTTTGAATGACGTTGATCGGCACTCCGGCGTTTCGCATCCTGATGGCCCAACTGCGCCTTGTAGCATCCTTCAGAGGCATATCGTAGCCCCCCGTGCAACGTTTGAAGACGTTGCGGGCGTGCGCTTCTGAATAGGGTTTGCCATTCGCTTTACAGAAGAGATAGGTATCACCTACCCGACCTTTAAGATTCCGCTTCACAACTTCCAGTGCAATATCGGCCAGGACAAACCACCTGTATCGCGGATATTCTTCACGATTATCCATGCACCACCTGATATGCTAAAGAGACGATAGACCGTTCCACGCCGTCCTGAAAGCGTTGTAGATCTTGCCGGCTCTTACGCAATCGCCCACCTTCAGAACGGACGGAGCCATTCCCTCAAATTTTTCAGCCATATCGCTTCTGGGCCGCATGCCGGTGGCGAGGACGAAAGAATCGGCTTCGATCTCCATTCGGCGCAGCCCTCTGTCGACGCAGACCGCCCGGTTCCCTTGAAGACCCTTGAAAGTCAGACCTGTCCTCACTTCCACTCCCGCCATCTGGAGCCTGACCGTGAGCGCCACCGTGCTCATGGGTTCTCCCAAATCGAGGAGTATGTCATCCATCATCTCCAGAATGGTAACCTTCTTCTTCATGCCGTCGGCGATATGGAGGGCCGTTTCACAGCCCACAAAACCTCCTCCCACGACAATTACGCGGTCTCCCGGATCGATGTTGCCCAGAAGCACGTCCCTGGGAAGGAGAAAAACGTCTTTCTCCCTGCTTACGCCATCGGGCAGGGCATAGTCGGACCCCACCGCTATGACGAGGACGTCAGGGGCCTCTTTCCTAACGAGATCGGGGGTTACCTCGGTCCCCAGCACGATGCTTACTCCCTTCTTCTTGAGCTGCGTCTTCAGCCACGCCAGGAGGGGCCTGAGGTCGGCCTTGAACGCGGGCGCAGAAGCCTCCAGTACATGGCCCCCCAATTCATGCTCCCTCTCGAATAAAGATACTCTGTGGCCTCTCTCCGCCGCCAGGCGGGCAGCCTCCATTCCCGCCACTCCGCCGCCGACGACAAGGACCGACTTGGGAGCGGAGGAAGAAACAGTCTCCGTCCTCGCCTCTTTTCCAATGGACGGGTTCACCTCGCAAGAGAGGGCTTTGCACGTAATAGTCCTCGATATGCACCCCTGGTTGCCTCTCAGGCACGGCCTGATGTCCTCAACCCTGCCTTGCATAAGCTTGAGGGGCAATTCCGGGTCGGCAACAAGACCGCGGCCGAGGAGCACAAGATCCGTCTTCCCCTCCCGTACTGCCGCCTCGCCCAGCTCGACGTTGAGGCTCCCCGCGCACATGACGGGGACATCCACGGCCTTTTTTATCATTTCGGCGAGGTGCAGGTTTGTCCCCCTAGGCACGTACATGGTCGGTACTCCATAGAGCACGCCCTCATAGGTGCCGGCTGTCACGCTGATATAATCTATCCCCGCCTTCGCGAGCATCTTGACAAAGACCACCACCTCCTCGGGAGTCACCCCGCCGGGGACGTGCTCGTCCGCGCAAAGCCGATAACCCACAAGGAACAAGGGGGAAGTCTGCTTTCTGATCTTTTCGAGGATCTCGAGGGCCATCCTGCCGCGGTTCTCGACAGGGCCTCCGTACTTGTCCGTCCTCTTGTTGAGCCTGGGCGACAGGAACTCCGTCAGCAGGTATCCGTTTGCCCCGTGGATCTCGACGCCGTCGAAGCCCGCCATCTGGGCCCGCACGGCACACGCCGCAAAGCTGTCCTGTATCTCGATTATTTTCTCCTCATCCAGCTCTTTCGGGACGACGCCGACAGCCTGACTGGCGATTGCCGACGGCGCCACCGGCTGCAATCCCTGTATATTCTCGGGCGTGGTCTGGTGGCCCGCGTGGCCGAGCTGGGCAATAATAGCCGAGCCCTGGTCCTTGACCGATTCCACAAGCTCGTTCAGCCCAGGGATGAAGCGATTATTGTAGATGGCCAGACAGTTTGGCAGGACCGCGCTCTCTTTGTCGTCTATGTGCTGGCCTTCCGGGATGACGAGACCTACGCCCCCTTTCGCGTACCTCGTATAGTAGTCGACCAGCCTCTTGTTGACCGATCCGTCCGGCGACACGAGGTAGGTCCCCATTGGCGCCAGGACCATGCGGTTCCGCAAAGTGACGGAGCGCAGTGTAAAAGGCTCGAGAAGCTTGTAAGGACTATCGGACATAATCAACCCTCCAGTGCTTTATCGTAAAGAGCTTCAAGTCGGCTTTACATCCCAAAGCGGCTCCAGGGTCCTCAACGTCACCTCGCTATCCAGCAGGAGGGCGCAATGGGGGCAGACATACTGTCTGAGGACAATCCTGTCGTTCCCCGGGATTAGCATGCCAGTTTCGTCCATTTTCACGTCCCTCCGGATGACCTTATTCTTCCAGTTCTCTTCCCGGTGCGCCAATTCCTTCCCGCAGCCGCCGCACACCCTTATATTCCCCCTTTTCGTTTGCTTCGACACGATGTAGTCCCCGTCCGGCCGCGAGAGTCCGAGATCGAGACCGCCTTCGGCCCCGATGCGCCCCTGTCTTATCTTTTCCCTTTCCGCTCTTGTCTTCTCTTCGTCAACGGCCGTCCCGTCCTTGAAGACGACTCCGTAAAGGGCCCGCGCTTTCTCCCTCGATACGAATTTCCATGTGACGTCCCTTGCGACCATCTGCGGCGCCCGGTTGAGAGGGTCGCCCAGGCCTCCTCCGCCACAGGCGATAAAGGCGAAGAGGTCGTGAGGGCCCACATCCACGATGCCGATGGGGCTTACCCGTTCCATCCCGGACAAGGCCGGCTCCACCTCGGCCATGCCTTCCTTTATTGCGAGGGGCACGTCGATGCCTCTAGCCAGGAACCAGCAATTGGACGCGCCCGGGTATCCGCCGAAGGCCCCGTGGGGAGGGACGAGACGACGGTCCTGGACCAGAAAGAACCTTACACCCGGCGATTTGTACGGGACCATGGCGACGAACGTTCCGGCCCCGCCCCTGAAGCGACCGGCGCCCCCCGAATCCTTCATGAACCTACGGGTAAGGTACAGGATGGGATAGCTGTTTTCCTGGGTCTCCACGTCGCCCATGGAGTATTCCATGATAGAGATCGAGGCGCCCGCGTCGAGGCCGTCTTTTTCCGAGAACGCCCCTCCCCCTCCGCTCATGCCCTCCAGGACCGGTATGAAAATCGGCCTGCCCGTTGTCTCCTCGAAAGCCGTGCCCAGGACAACAGGCGGGGATGATGTCCAGCTTGCCGTTATCCGGTCTCTGAGCGGGCTTTCAAAGAGGGCCTTGTTAAGGGCATGGAGGGCGGAGTCGGCGGCCCTGAAAGCGATGTGAGGGCAGCCGCACGGGGCCGGAGGCTGGGCATCGAGCACGGTGCCGGGGGTGGTGATAACCTCGATGGGGTAAGTGCACCCCTCGTTCCAGGGGACATCGTAGCAGAGGAGAGGCATTATGTAGGAACAGATCAGGCCTTCAACAACTAGCCTGGTGCTGTTCAGGAACTTACGCATCTGGGGAGGGCATTCCCTGGTGAAGTCGAATACGAGCTTGCCGCTTTTCACCTTGAGGGTGCAGTGGATCTTGAAAAGACCGTCACCTATCCCTTCCACTTCTCCGAAATCGACGTGTTCGTATGTGCCTTCCGGTATCTGCCCGATCCTTTCTTCCGTGACCCTTGACGATAGCTCGATCAGGGCGTCGCACACATCTTTGAAAGTCTTCGACCCGAGCCTGTTTATCAGCTCCCCCACCCGGGTCTTCGCCACGTGGTTCGCCGCGACCTGCCCCCTCAGCTCCATGCTGATCTTGTCGGGCAGCCGGACGTTGTTCCGATGAATATTCCAGATATCCTTCCGCATCTCCCCCTTCGAATATAGCTTAACCGGCGGGAACCTGATGCCTTCCTGGAAACAGTCCACGGCATCCATGCAGAACCCACCCGGCGCCATTCCCCCTATATCGAGTTGATGCGCGATAGACCCGGACCAGGCAACGATCTCCCCTTTCGAGAATACCGGAGAGGCGAGGCCCAATTCCATGGCGTGAATGCCGCCGCCGAGGTACGGGTCATTTCCCATGAACACGTCTCCGTCGAAAATACCCGGATCATCTCCGTGCAGCCGCAACGTCGTTCGCACGAGGTTCTGGATGGCCAGGTTATGGACAACTGCCATGCCGCTGTAGACGACCTGCCGGGCCCGGTAGTCGAAGAGCCCGCAGGAAAAGTCCTTGATCTCGGCGTAGATCGGCGTGCCCGCCGTGCGGGCCATGGTGCTGACCATCTCCCGTCCGATGGCGATGAGGCGGTTCTTTATTGTCTCCATGGTAATAGGGTTAACGCGGCCCATCGCTTCCTCCCTCAGAGCTCAATAAGAGATTTCGATACTGGTCGACGCTGGCCTTCTGGCCGGGCGCTATCACGGCTGACGTGCTCGGCATTGCGATAACTGCCGGTCCCCTTATTGTCATTCCCCCGGCGAGGGCATCGATGTCGTAAAAGGGCGTCGGGACGTAGCCCCCGGCCCGGGCGAAGTAGCAACGGCGCGTATTCCTCGCTGCGGGCAACGCGTCAGCCCCGCCGGTGGAGAACCGCCTCAGGGCGGGTTTCTTCATGGTGCCTATGGCGTCGAGGCGGAAATTTATCACCTCCATACCCGCCTCTTTCCAGCCGGTCCCTTTGCCGTAGAGGCTGTCGTATGTCTCCTCGAACTTCGACTTCACGGCGGATACGTCTTCAGCCCTCAGCTCTCCCCTGGGGAGGCTGATGGCGATCTCGAACACCTGGCCACAGTACCGCAGGTCGGCGTATCGCTCGAAAACCATATCGCTCTCGCCGACGCCTTCCTTCCGCAGCGACGCCCGGCCTCTTTCCTCCAATTGGCCGAAGACCTCGTTGAACGGGCCAGGATGCTCGGGGTTCCGGACATAGCGCGATATCACCAGATGGTGGCAGATGTTCGAGCAGACAAATCCGAAAGCGGAGTGGACCGTAGCCGTATAGGGGATTATAGTGATCGGTATTCCCAGCTCTTCCATGAGGGCGGCGGCGTGCAGCGGGCCGGCCCCGCCAAAGCACATCATGGCGAAATCCCGGGGGTCGTGGCCTTTCTCCACCGTAACCGCCCGTATGGCGTTCACCATGTTCGAGTTTGCCACTTCCACGATGCCCACGGCAGTCTCGATCATGGTGAGACCCAATCTCTCCCCGAGCCTCTTGATCGCTTCTTCCGCCAGCTCGGGGTCGATAGGCATCCGCCCGTCCAGGAAAAGCTCCGGATCGATGTAGCCGAGAACGACGTTGGCGTCCGATACGGTCGCTTCTTTTCCGCCCCGGTTGTAGCAGGCCGGGCCCGGTTCCGCGCCCGCCGATTGAGGACCGACCCTGAGCAGCACGCCGTGGTCTATCCAAGCGATGCTGCCTCCGCCGGCGCCGATGGTATGGATGTCGAGCTTAGGCAGGCTCGCGTCGAACTCGGCCAGCTTCGAGCGCGTGACCATCGCGGGACGTCCGTCGAGGATCACGCTCACGTCCGTGCTCGTACCGCCCATGTCGAAAGTGAATATATTCCTGTAGCCGAGGCTCTCCCCGAGAAAGAGCGAGCCGATCACGCCCCCCGCCGGCCCTGACAGGAAGAGCTGGCAGGGCTTCTCCGTGGCCTCCGCTACAGATATGGCCCCGCCCGTCGACTGCATGACGAGAAAGGGAGAACGGAACCCGTTTCCCCTTAGCCTTGTCTCGAGGGCCTTCAGATATTTCTCGATTATGTTCGCGACGTAGGAGTTGACGAGGGTGACCACGGAGCGCTCATACTCCCTGATGACGGGCATCACTTCGGACGATACGGAGACGAAGAGCCCCGGATAGTGTTGATGGATAAACTCCTTTATCCGAAGCTCATGGGCCGGGTTGCGAATAGACCAGAGGAGGCAGACGGCTATTGTCTCGGCCCCGTTGTCGACCAGGGACCTGACCGCTCTCTCAACGTCGGCCATGTCGAGGGGCACCAGCGTCTCCCCGGCAGCGTCTATCCTCTCGGAGACCTCCTCGATCATGGAGGTGGGGATCAGGGTCGTTTCGTCCTGGAGCGACGGCTTCGTCATTTTGAGCGCATCCTGGCTGATGGTGCGTGATGCGCGCATCATGGGTATGGTGTCCCGGAATCCCCGCGTCGTGATAAACCCGACCCTGGAGCCCTGTCTCGTCAGCACGGCGTTCATCCCGACCGTGGTCCCGTGAAAGAATGCGTCTGCCTGCGACAGCAGCGCTTCGCCGGAGAAGCTGGCGGAACGGTTGGCCAGCTCGATCGAGTCGATCACCCCCTGGGAGTAATCCCGGGGCGTCGAAGGGACCTTGAAAATCGATATCTCGCCGCTCTCGTTCATGACAACGGTGTCCGTGAACGTCCCGCCAATGTCCGTTCCCAAAATGAAGTTCATGCTTCCCATCCCCCTTTTCCAGTCCCTGAAAGCCGCGACAACGGCGGGCTTAGCCGGTAGCCCGGTTGGGCCCGCCATTATTCCGCGGGCATGGCACTTCGAAAGAGCGGCACCCCCCCGGCAACGAGCAGGACTTCGCCCGTAATGTAGGACGACATCTCGGACGCGAGGAAGAGGGCTGCGTTAGCGATATCGTCGGGATAGCCGACCCTCTGCATGGGCACATTGTGCCTTGCGAAACGGTCGAAGAAAGCCTGCTTGTCGATCCCTTCGGGGATCACCGTCTCCAGCAATTCGGTAACGATGATCCCCGGTGATATGCAGTTCACGTTAATGCCGTAAGGAGCGAACTCCAGGGCGACGTCTTTCGTGAGCATGTTGAGGGCTGCCTTCGAGGAATTATAATGGGCGTTGCTGATGAGGGGACTTGTCCCGGATACGGCCGAGATGTTCACGATCTTTCCGTACCCCGCCTTTTTCATGTGGGGCCCCACGAACTTGCAGAGAAGATAAGCGCCCTTGAGGTTGACGCTCAGCACGCTGTCCCACTGTTCCTCGGGCAGGTCTATGATGCTTATGGGATGAGGGGCGTGGGCGGCGTTATTTACGAGGATATCCACCTTCCCGAACTCTTTGACGGTCTCCTCCACCAGGCCGGCCGCCTGCGCGCTGTCCGAAACGTCCGCCTTTACGACCCGGCACCTGACACCCAGTCCTTCGAGGCCCTTTACCTTCTCCGGGCCTCCTTCGTACGTCTCGATGTCGCGGTGCACGTTGAGCACTATATGGCAGCCATGCTCGGCAAATTTCCTGGCTATCCCGTATCCTATACCCTTCGCCCCGCCCGTGATGATGGCCACCCTCTCCTTGAGCATTTCACACTCCTTTCGAACGGGCTATTTCCCTTTCTTCGTCAGCGCGCCCATATCGATATTTTCCCGGGACAGCCATTTCGCGGGGAACGCGAAATGGCGACCGTACGTAGAGTGGAGGTCGATGTGGTCCCTCGCCAGAAATCCCGTGGAGAAAAAGACACCCATCTCCGGATAGAACCCGGGGAAATTGTCCATGGTGCGGTACAAGCGGCCTTTCTGGTCGTAGTTTTCTATATAATAGAGCAGGAACGTCTCCTGGTCTATGTAAAGAATGCGGGTGCTGTAGACGTAAGTCCTGTCCTGCTGGACCATCTTGACCACGTAGACGGGCCGGCGCTCGAATTCCATGTTGTAGAAGGCGAAATCCTTCGAGCTGAGGTACCTGGAACCGTCAATTGTAGGGGCGGGCACGAGATACTCTCGCTCGCCGATAAGCTCTATCTTGTACGGGTAGCGTCTGGGGGTCAGCTTCTGGGAAAAACCCTGGTTGTCGTCATAGATTATGTCCTGCCCGGCAACGGGGTCCTGGGTGTCGGTAGCCGACATCTTCCTTATCCGGCGCATGGCATTGATGAAGACGAGGTCCTGGTCGAACTTGTTCGGGTCCGTGTACTGCAGGCTGTTGAAGACGTTGCCGTACCTGTCCCTGGGGGCGTCGTCGAGCATGCTTACGCTGTTGAATTCCCTTCTCTCGCTCGCCCGCTTGTCCAGCCAGCCGTGGGGCTCCGTGAGGACGCGGCCCTGGAGCCTGAGGAAGACGAAAGAGGAGACGCCGTCGAAGTCCTTCTTCAGGCCTTTCGTGAAACCCATTGGATTGGCGAGGATTATAGTGCTGTCCCCGTTGTAATAGCACTTGAGCCAATTGTATATGATCTCCGTTGCCTTGAACTTGCCCGAAGGTCGCGGGAAAGGATGGCCTGCTTCATAGCTCTGGTCGACAAGGTAACCGTCCTTATCGAGCGCGGTCTTACCCGTGTTCATTTTTGTCGCCTCGGCAATGGGCAGGGCCCAATAGTACTGTCTCGTAGGCACGACCTTGATTTCGGGCATATTGCCGACGTGGGGCGGTCCGCCCGCGGCGAACCTCTTATATGCGTCCTGCCACATCAGCTCCTTGAATCCCGGATATCGCTCCTTGTCTTTGTACGTGTAGGTGCCCGGTTTTATGTCAGGCGCGATCTTACCCACAACATCTGGGGCTTTGAACCCAACCACATCGGCCCACGACCTCTTCATTGCCTCCACATCGTACGTCAGCTTCGAGTAGACATCGGACGGCAGGATCTTCTTGAAGCTCAGGTTCGCCATGACGGGCCGGGGATCGTCGAAAGATGCCTTCTGCTTGTCGAAGGTTTCGAAAGTAACATTGTACCGCGGCGCGGCCCACACCGCCAGAACGCCTGAGAGAACCCCTATAAAGACTGCCGACAGGACGAGCATAAACGTTCTTTTCATTTTTTGTCTCCCCCCTTTTTTAATCGGACTTTAGCCAAAGCTGCTATCCGAACTTGTAGCTTATCTTGAAGTAGATCTGGTCCTTGTCGTGGAACGGCTCGAACCCCTGGCCCTGTATGCTGCCGCTGAAGGTGATCACCCCAAGTGTGTAGTGCCACTTGTTGCTATAGTCATAGACGAGCTGGTACCTGAAGAAGTTGGACCGGTTCGTCCAGTCCCTCATCCAGAAGAAAGAGGGGACGAGCTTGTTGTGGAGGTACGATGTTGTGATCAGGAGGGTCGATGTGTTGGTCACCTCGTAGAGGGGCCCCCCTAGGTTCTGCAGCATGAATTCCGAGCGGTCGGGGTAGTTCATGATCCTTCTCTGGTAGAACTGCGGAGATATCATGAAATAGGCCCTGGGGTTCAGCTCGGGTATCTTCACCTTCCAGTCGATGCCCGCGGCCCAGCGGAATTCATCCCTGTGTATCCAATCGTTTGTCGTCGTCCACTGGGTCGTATCGAAGGCATAGAAGGTCTCCAGCCTGAGCACAGGCGCCACACCACCGAGGAAGCTCGCCTTGAGAGGCGTGATGTCGCGGCTGAAGGTGCCGCCCACGAAGCGCATCAGGGGGTATTTCCCGTCGAACTGGGGATGAAGGAGCATGCTGCCGTCGGAGGCGGCGAATGTCGGCGCATTCATGCCCGTCATCTTTACGACAGGGTCCTTGTCGAGGCCGTAGTAGCCGTTCAGGGTGACGATGGAGTCGTGGATGATGCTCTTGATCCTCATGGCGTACTCGAACCCCTCGCTGTTAAAGGCGCTCGGCTTCTGAAGGTTTATGTCCGCGGACCCCATCCGGCCCAATGAGCCGGGAGGGAAGGGCGGGGAAGGAAGGCCCATATTGAGATCGGGCGCCCAGATGCCCCCTGCGTCGTTCCCCGGCAGTATGGTCTGGTTCCGGATGAACTGGGCGTTCGGGTTGAAGACCGTCTCGACGCCCAGGTCCTGGATCCAGGAAGGCTTGACAGGCACATTGTACTCGGCCTTGGCCAGCCATATAGGGATGATCGTCGTTTCGAACTCCACGTCCGCGAACCCACGCCTCTGGTCCAGGGGGTTTATCTGGTCCATGAGGCGGAAGCCGTCCATCTCTCCCCACGAGACGATCTGCTTGCCCACGCGGATGTTCCAGTTGGGCGGCGTCCACGTGACGTGCATCTCCTTCAGGAGCTGCCAGGACTTGTTGTCCATGTAGAGGTTGGACCGGGACCCGCCGAAGCCCTTCTCGATCCAGTCGTCGTTGTGGGCCTTGATGTCGTAGGCCCAGTCGGCCGTGAACATACCCGAGCCGTAGATCTTGAGGTCGTCCTTGGGCTTGTAGGCGGCCTCCAGAAAGACGTTGGTGAGGGCCGATTCCAGGTCCCTCGGGGCGTCGTACCTGTTCTTGTCGGTAATGTTGAAGGACGCCCCCTGGGTGATGTAACCCATGATGGAGAATGGTTTACCCGCTAGTTCGTACTCGGCAGCCAATGTCTGGCCGGCGATCAGGAGCGCGAGGACTCCTATTAAAGCGGAAGCCAGAAACATCCTTTTCATAATATTCCCCCCTCCCCTTTCTGAGGTCTATCTATTTATGTAAAAGGCAGAGCTCTCCTGCCGTTCTCCGTGTGGCTTAGCTGTTCTTCCCCCGATTGCCCCCGCCCGGATATGAAGGCCGGCTTTACGAGGTGGATGAGCAACGGGTGCAGCGTGAGGGCCAGCACCACGTTCATCCCCATGATAATCGAAAGAAAGATGCCCATCTGGGCCTGGAACTTGATATCCGAAATGAAATACCAGGTCAGGATGGGGAGGATAGTGGTGAGACCGGTATAGACGATGGCCTTGCCGCAGGTGCCCACTGCTGCCGTGATCGTTTCGGTCCAGCCTTTCTGACGGCCGAACTCGTCCCTGCATCTGCTGTAGAGGAAAATCGCGAAGTCCACGCCCACGCCCACACTGACCGCCGCGACGGGAAGGGTATTGATGGAAAGCCCGATGTCGGAGAGGGCCATGAAGGCGAAAGCAACCAGGTTGGAGAGGATGAGAGGTATGGTGAGCATGAGGCCCGCTGTGAAGGAAAAATAGGAGACGGCGCAAAGGAAAAAGATGGTGAGGAAAACTATGGAATCGATCACGAGGTGGGACCTTTTCATCTCAGCGTTTACCGCCATCTCCATGCCGAGCCTGCCGCCGGCCAATATGAAATTCCCCTTTTCCAGCCTGGTCGGATGGGTCTTGAAAAAGGTGTAGGCCTCATCGTGAATGCGGGCCAGGTTGTCGGAGCTGTGATCCGCAAAAAAGAGCGTGATCTGGGCTCTCTCCATGGGGCCGTCCACAAAGCGGTTGAGCGTGCCACGGTCCGTGTTCTGGCGAACGTATCCCATAAAGGAGGTCAGAAGGACCGGGTCCCGGGGCAGTTGGTGCCACAGCTTGTCGCCGTCATGGAGCGTCTCGTTCACCATCCTGACCATGTCGATGACGGAGCTTGAGGATTTGTATATGTCGGGCAGGTTCTCTTTCATGTGCCTCGAAAAGGCCTCGAATGTAGTAAGGACGAGGGGATCGTAAACCGACTCCGATTCTCCCTCGTAATAGAGGGCGAAATTCTCCGAGGAGGCATCAAAGGTCTTATTGAGCAGCGCCTGGTCCCTGTTGTACGTGTGGTTCGGCCACAAAAGGGGCGTACCGGCCGTCGGGTCTCCCATCTTCAGCTTTGTGGCCTGCCACAGCCCGAAAACGGCCACCAGCACACAGGTGCCGACAAGTACGTACCTGCCGCGGCCGATGCAGGCCCTCGCCGTGGATACGCAGGCCCGGGCGAGCAGGTCCCGGCGCTCCGGTTGCCCTTGCGCGGCGCTTTGGACCGCCGGCATATAGCTGCAGAGAATAGGGGTGAGAATGCCGGCAAGGGCTATGCAGGCCATCCAGAAGCTCATGATCACGGCTACCTGCTGCATCAGGGCAATCTTTGCGAAGATCAGGGTCAGGAAGCCGGCGGTCTCCGTCCCGACCGCCGCAACGTTCGGGATAATCATCTTCCGCATGCTTTCATAACACGCCTGGATGCGGTCGCCCGATTGACCGTACTCTTCGAAGTATCGATGGGTGATCTGCACGGAATGGCTGATTATTCGAGCGCCCACCAGGAAAGCCAGCACGTATAGGAGCGGGCTGAAATTTATTCCTGCCCAGCCGACAAAACCGAGCCCGAGGGTTGTCACGATTATGCCGAAAGCGAGAGGGGTGAGCATGCCGGTAAAATTGAAAAATATCAGGTAGAGGACCAGGACCATGAGGCCTGTGCTGATGACGAAGAGCAGGATTATCTGCGATTTCAGAGAGTAGATCCATCCCATGAGCATGGGAAATCCGACAATATGGACAGAGGTATTGTCGTCGGAGTAAGTGGTCACCAGCGTCTTGAGAAGGTCGAAGGCTTTCTGATACGAGATGTTTTCCTTGAACTCGGTGATAAGGAGACAGGCGGTGCCGTCCTTGGAAACAAGGGTCCCGTTGTATGCGGGGTTCGAAAAGATGTGCCTTTTCAATAACTCGATCTCTTCCCGATCCTTGGGCAGGTTGGGATACATCAAAGGCTCGATGGTGATCTCGCCGCCCGCCCTTGCCTTCACTACCTTGACCGAAGGGCTTGCTATGGAGACCGTGAGGACGCGGTAGACCTCGTTCCACAGGGCGACCTCGTTTGTCATCTTTTGAAGCTTCCCGAGGGTCTTTTCATTGAAAATATCACCGTTTTTCGCTTTAACGGCGATTACGACGCCGGAAGCGCCGCTGCCGAAAATCTGCGCGAATTTGGCCTGGATCTGCAGATAGGGGTGGTTATACGGGAACATGTCGTGGAGGATCACTTCCCCCCGCATCCTCATGGCGCCCGATCCTACACCACCTACGGCAGCCAGGACCAACAGGAGGACCCATATGCGACGGCGAACCAGAAACCAGCAAAACTTATCGAACCTGCTTGCATTGACTTCCTTCGGACCGCTTACCGGGACCCTTTTCATCGCTCACCCGTCTCTAATACGTGATCCTCTTCCAGACCGACCCCTCACTCCTGTAAATGGCGCCGTCCAGGCCGACGCCAACAAAGCCGGAATCGGGTCGGCTGGCAAGGCCGTAGATCCATCCGTAGGTTATCGGCGGCGCGAGGGAGACGCTCGTCCAAGTCTTCCCCGTGTCCCCCGAATCGATAACCACGCCGTTGCCGCCTATCACTATCGTTTTGCGCCTGTCTGCCGCAATGCAGTAAAGCTGGGTCTTCGGCGCCCCCGTTTTGGCGATCTGCCAGCTCTTGCCGGCGTCGACCGTCCTCGTCACGTATCCGTCTATGCCTACTGCCCAGGCTGTTTTTGCATCGAGGGCCAGCACGTTGAACAACGATGTCCCTGACTCTATTTCTCCGGTGTCCGGTGATATCCCGAAGCCCCCTCCCTGGTTCTCCCAGGTGATCCCCCCGTTGCTCGTATGGTAGATGTAGCCGTATTCCCCGACTGCCCAGCCATTGTCCGCGTCTGCGAATGCCAGGGCCTTCAGGGTATAGTCGGCGTCCTTGAACTGCACCTTCCATACCTTGCCACCGTCGTTCGTGGACAGGATGTGGGTGCGCTCTGTGACGATCCAGCCTTTTGACGGGCTCGCGAAGTAGACACCCATCAGGAAGAAGGGTACGGGGCTTTTCTGCTTCACCCATGTCTTGCCCCCGTCGGACGTGGAGAGGATCGTGCCCATGTCGCCCACGGCCCAGCCCCGCCGGGGGTCCGTGAAATGGATCGAGCTGAGGGTAAAATCGGTCTCGGTCCGCTGCCGTTCCCACGTCTTGCCGCCGTCCCCCGTATGGAGGACCGCGCCCCAGCGGCCGCATGCCCAGCCTTCCTTTTCGCTCGGGAAGCTTACCGAGAACAGGTCGTCAAAGAGGTTCCCTTTCTGCCCGGCGCCCGCGATGGCCGGCACAAGGGACACGCACAGGATGACGGCGCCCAAAACGGCCCGACGTACCTGCCTGTACACTGCGCTCTTTCCAAGAGGTCTTCCCACTTCGGTCCTCCGGCTCTTCCGTCGCATGTTCTTATCTCGGCGGCGAATATATATCTATGAGAATGGTGTCTTCGTGGACATATCCGGAATGGGGGACATTGCCCGGTATCTGGAAAAAAGACCCCCTCTCGAGCAGCCCCTTCTCGCCTCCGATCTCTACTTCGAATTTACCCTCCACGATGTACCCGGCCTGCTCGTTCGGATGAGAATGCTCCGGAACGTCCGTCCCGCCCTTCATCTCTATCTGAAAGACCTGGATCCGCTCGCCCGTTGAGAGCAGAGCCCTCGTCACACCTTCAATGATCGTTTCCCGCGATCTATCCCTCTCTCGACCGGTAAGCATGTCATCCCCTCTGCTCGAAGGATTTTTCGACGAGCTTTGTCTTCGTGGATGTCCTTTCAAGGGTGCCGTCGGGTATCAGCTCCACGTCCGCCTTGAACCGGAGCACGTCGCTCAGCCTCTGCTCGATCTCCTTCTTGAGCTTCGGCAGGTCTTCCTCCCGTTTACCGTGCTCCGCCCTTATTTGCAACGGGGCGGGGACTTTGGGGCCCGGCTGGTTGATGACGATCCTCATTTCCCCCGTTGCCCTGGGGAAGAACTCAGTGATCACGTTCTTGACGGCAGTGGGATAGACATTGATCCCCTTCACGATGAGCATGTCGTCCGATCTGCCGATGACCTTAATCCTCGGTCCCGTCAGGCCGCAGGCGCAGGGCGCGGTGAACACCTGCGTCACGTCCCCCATGTCGTACCTCAGGATCGGTCCGGCCTCCCAGCTCAAACTGGTGTAGGCGATATTCCCGACGGCGCCGTCGCACATCTCGATGGGGGCTTTGCTGTCGGGGTCGATGAGCTCCAGGTACATGTGGTCGGGGCTGACGATGTGCATACCCTGATGGTTCTCGCAGCAGATGCTCATGAAGCCATAAGCCCCTCCCATCCAGTCGTATACCTTTGCCCCGAAAGCGCCTTCGAGCTTGGCCCTGACCGCTGGGTCTCCGGCGCCCGCCTCTCCTCCGCAGATAAGGGTCCTGATACCCAGCTCCTTCACGTTTTTGCCGAGTATCTCGGGACACTTTTCTATCAGGTGCTCCGCGAACGAGGGTGTAAGGACCATGTGGTTAGGTCTCGTCAGCCTCGCAAATTCCAGAAGTCTCCTCGTCCCCCCTTCCGCTCCTACGGGCAGGACCTTTGCTCCCAGGTACTGCACGGCAATGGCGAGGGGAACCCCGCCCACGAACATGCTCAGGGCAAAGGCCAGGAGAACCGTGTCGCCCGGCCGCACCCCGGCCCACCAGAGGGCGCGGGTGGTACATTCGCTGTTGGTGACGAGATCCCTTTTCGTAAAGGTATAGAAGGTGGGGATGCCCGTAGTGCCCGATGTCGCGTTCACCTGGACCACTTTGTCGAGGGGCGCGCATACGTGGAGGCCGTAGGGGTGTCCGAATTGCCGCAAAGACTCCTCCTGGGACTTGCGGTGCTCTTCCTTTGTAAAGACCGGGATATTCTCTAATTCTTCAAGGCTCTTCATTTTTTCTGGAAAAACCCGGCCGGACCCGATGCGGCCATTATAGTAGGGCGAGGAGTCGGATTCGTACCTGAGCTGCTTTCTGAGCTTCTCGAGCTGGACCTTCTCCATCTCTTCCCTGTCCATGGTCATCGGTTTCTTGTTCCAGAAGTCTCTTACCGGCATAAGGCCTCTCCCTTATTCTTCCGCAGCGGGCGTCTCAAAAACCCGTCGCCAGCTTCCGGCGATCCTGATTGAGCTTCAGGTCGAGAAGGAGCCTGGTCGACCTGTACGAGGTAATGCCGGGCTCCACGATGGGCGTGGCGATACCTTCCCGGGACAGCAGCGCCCGTATCTGCTCGACCATCCAGGAGAACCCGATGCAGCCGAATATGACGACGTCGGCGTCATCATCGCGGATTACCCGCAGGCACGTGCGGGCCATTTTCGCAACTGCCTCTTCCGGTCTTGTCTGGATGCTCTCGGGGACAAAATCTTCGGCGGACCTTACCGCTACGACGTGGTCGGCGAACCGGTACGTGTCGACCAGCTTTTCAGTGATGTAGACAAAGTCCTTCTGGGGCACGACGATGCCGATCTTGTCGCCCACCATGGCAGCCACGCAAAGCGTCGAGTGGCCGGCGCCCACAACGGGCAGCGAGATGGCCTGGCGCACGGCGAAGATACCTGGATCGCCAAAGCAGCCAAGGATCAGCGCATCGTAATCGCCGCTTTTCTCGAGCTTTACCGCTTTGTCGAGGAGCGGACCCACGTGGTACTCGATGTCGCGGTAGCTGGCCACCGTATCGAGACCGGTTTCGGTGCCCGTTATGGTCAGGTCGCCGAGGTGCCTGAACTCTTCTTTCGCGAAAGCCGTGAGAGGTGAAGTGTCGGGCCACGGCTCCAGCATGACTATCCTCGCCATCACGCCCTCCGTTTTTTGTTGCTTTCGGCCCCGGAATCGAGATTCTCCGAGTAGGCATACAGGAATCTGTCGATCTTTTCGTTCAGGCTCTTTATGTACGAGCGCATCTCTTCCACGTCTTCTTCCGTGACGTGCTTGAACCTCCCCTGGAGCCTGACATAGTCCTCGATCGGCGTCGGCTTGCCCGGTACCCTCGTGCGGGTGAACTTTCCGCGCTCGTATTCCCATAACGGCCAGATCCCGCATGTCACCGCCTGGCGCGCAACCTCCACCGACATGGAAGGCTCATTCTTCCAGTTCGTCGGGCAAGGGGTGATGCAGTGGATAAAGGCCGGCTGGTTCTCTTTCCTTGTGGCCTTCTTCACCTTCGCGAATATGTCCTCGGGATAGGCTACGGAACAGGTGGCCACATACGGCGCATCGTGCGCGAGCATGATGAGGGGCAGGTATTTGGGCGGCCGGGACTTGCCCTCCGGGGTCGAACGGGTCCATGCCTTGATCTGCGTGGTGCCGCTCCTCTGCCCGCCGGTAGCCGCATATCCCTGGTTATCCTGAACGATCACGATCACCTTATGACCCCGCTCGAAACAGCCGGACAGGTTTCCGAAACCTATGTCACCCGCGTCGCCGTCTCCTAGGATGCCCAGGATATTGGCGTCTTCGAGGCCTTTCGTCCTGGCCGCCACTTCCATGCCGCTCAGGGCCGCACCGGCGCCGCCCAGTATGCTGACTGGAACGGGAAGGGTCGACATCGCACCGACGGGGAACATCCCCGTCGTGTTCGTACCGCAGGACCCCGAGGAGAGGAGGGTGTTCCTTCCCACGGCTTTCAGCGCCATTCGCGTCAGGATGCCGCCTCCGCAGCCGATACAGCTTCTGCCGCCCGCGAGCATCAACTCGTCTTTAACCTGGAAGATTTCCCTGAATCTCTTTTGCATGCTCATCCTCCCACGCCTTTATCCTTGGTCCGTATGAAATAGAGGCGGGAACCCTTTGGTAAAGAAGCCTTGCCGGAGTGTACGAATGCCTGCTCGAAAAGGTCGATGATGTTGTACGGCTCCACGTTGCGGCCGTTCAACCCCACGCCGTAGCCCATAATCCTGGGATGATCGTCGAGGTCGTATAGGGCTGACCGGACTTCGTCGAAGAGGGCCCCGAAATGCGTTTTTTCAAGGACTACCAGCATCCTGGCTTTGCTCGCCCCTATCACGCTTAAAAGCTTTTCCTGGGGAAAGGGCCTGAATGACCGGATCTTGACCATGCCCACTTTTCTACCCGCGGAGCGCATGATATCGACCGCGTAGCGGACTGTCGCCATGATGCTCCCCATACCGACAATGACCACTTCCGCCCCTTCCGTTCTGTAGGCATCGAGCAGGCCGGAATAGCTCCGGCCGAAATAGCTCGCGAACTCCGCGTCAACCTCTTCGATCACCTTCAGGGCGTTCGAGATGGCAGCCCGTTCCTGATACTTGAATTCCGAGAACCAGTTGTCCATCAGCCCGAAGGACGTGAAGAGGGAGAGACCGCCGGGGGAAATGTAGTCGGTCTCACCCGGCCGATAAGGAGGAAGAAAGGCGTCGACCTGCTTCTGTGTCGGAAGGGTAATATTCTCGAGGGAATGGGTGAGCCAGTAGCCGTCCGCACAGACCATCAAAGGTATCTTGACCGCCGGGTTCTCGACGATCTTGTAGCCCTGGATCACGGTATCGAGGATTTCCTGGACGGTCTCGCAGTAGAGCTGGAGCCAACCCGTGTCGCGCTGCATGATAGAGTCGGTCTGGTCGTTGAGCATGCCGTGGGGCGCAAAGACCGAGCGGTTCCCGACTATCATCACCATGGGCATCCTGTTGCCCACCATCATGGGCAGGGATTCGTGCATGTAGAGGAGGCCCTGGGCCGACGTGGCGTTGAAGGTCCTGCACCCGGAGCAGACAGCGGCGAAACATGCCATCTGGGCGGATTTCTCACCGTCGGCCTCTATGAAACCTGCTTTCAGCCGGCCTTCCATGATGAAGGTGCGAATGCTCTCCATGATCTCCGAAGACGGCGGGATAGGGTAGGCGCCCATGAATTCGATGCGGGCCAGCCTCGCCGCTTCGGCAGCGGCCTGATTTCCCCGCATGTAGGTCCTGTCGCTTTTCGACATCGGTCAATCCCCCTTTTCAGCCCTTGTTGAACTCGATAGCCCCCGCCGGGCACTCGTGGGCGCAAATCCCGCAGGGCCTGCAATATTCATGGTCGATCTCGAAATAGCCGTCCTCAGCTTCCCGAACCACTCCCAGCGGGCAATAGACCCAGCAGGCGCCGCACTTGACGCATTTTTCCTTAACTATCGTTACCCCGTACCCCTTCATGATAAAGTCGGCCCCTTCCGAGGCGGGGACTCCCATACACGCGCAGCAGCGGGGACCTTCCGCCAGGTCTTCCACGTATTGAGGCCGCCAGTGGTAGGAATATTGCCGCTTTCTGACCATGTCGACCACTTCATCGAACTTTCGGACCACCTTTATCTCTGCCACGGCAACCTCCTTCACCTGTCAGCCGACTCGTAGCCCGCCTTTAGGGCGTCGAGGGTCATTTTCCCTCTCGCGCCGTCGAAGACCCTGTGCCCACGGGGGTTCACGAAGCCGGTAATCGCCTCATTCATCTCCTCGACGGTGATATCATTCGTTACGGCGAGGAAAGCACCGATGACCGGGATGTTCACAAAGAAGGGGCTTCCGAGGAGCTTTATGGAGATCCCTGTCGCGTCGACCGTCACCGGTTTCCCGGTTATCTGGCCTCTCAGCCTGCGGGCCGGCTTTCGGGAATTGATGATGCAGAACCCCTTCGGGTCCATCCTCCGTATCATCACCGCGATATCGAGGTCGAGCACGGGAGACGACAGGGTCAGGAGCTCTTCCTCGAGGACCACCATATGGTCGGCCGCATGGATCCACGAGACCGGAAAGTGCACCGCCTTGTCGGAAAAACGCACGAATGAGCGGGCCGGCGTGTTTCTCCGCTCGCCGGGCATTGTAAAGATCACTTTGCCGTACCTTCCTTTTCCTATTGCCGCGGCGCCCAGCAGTTCCCCGGCCATCCATACGCCCTCGCCTGCGCGGCCCACGAGGGTTACTTCCCGCAGGCCCGTCTCGGCTTTGTACTTCTCGAAATAAGGCCCGTAGAGCCCGGAGTACGTTTCCACAACCTTGTCCCACATCGCCATGTATGTGTTCATGCCTTCACCTCTGCGGCGCGATCCTTTTCAGTCCTCGTCAAAGTACTTCGCCGATACCACTTTCGAGGCCTGGTCGAATCTCTCTTTCTTATCCTTTGAGCGGTTATCCACGACCCGCTGCTTCTTCATCACGTATCTGCTCAGGGACCCCTTGGGCACCAGCTCGACGTCGGCTTTCAGCGTAATGATGACCCGGATGGCATGTTCCAGCCGGTCTCGCAGCCCTTGTACGTCTTTGACGTCGTCTTCGCATTCCGCCTTGACGGCGACGCTGTCCTTGCCTTCGTTATCCTTGTCGAGGATGATAAGAAATTCTCCGCTGCATCCTTTCGTCTCGTTCACTACCTTTTCTATCGTATTGGGGTGCAGTTGGAAGCCTTTTATCTTGATCATGTCATCCCAGCGTCCCGGCACCGACACGATCCGCGGATGGGTGCGCCCGCACGGACACGGCTCTTCGGAGATCGCCCCCTGGTCTTCGGTATTGAACCGGAGCCAGGGGAATGCGGCGGGGCTCAAGCCTGTTCCAACGAGAGACCCCAGCTCTCCCTGGGGCAATTCCTCTTTCGTTTCCGGGTCTACTACCTGGATAAGGGTCCCCTCACTCTGGATGTGGAACCC
>Ga0187886_1001493_pt1 | contig 21113 bp, 16 predicted proteins | sample June2016WEW_20_1_FD_133001 | JGI IMG/M metagenome (GOLD analysis project Ga0187886, IMG submission 133001) | Peatland microbial communities from SPRUCE experiment site at the Marcell Experimental Forest, Minnesota, USA - June2016WEW_20_150 | ecosystem: Environmental > Terrestrial > Soil >... | reverse complement strand
CATCCGTATGGACAAGGGATGCGGCCCTCGTCCAGTATTCGAGCTCATGGTTGGTCATCAAAATATGGGGGATCTTCCCCATTTTTTTGGAAAGCGCCAGGACGTCGCCTGACTGGCCCGCTACCGGGTCATACTGCTCGGTAAAGTTGAAGGGGAAGAAGTCCGCCGGGAAATAATTCCCTTCGATATGGCTGGGGTGGTGTGTGGTCTGGGCGAAGCGGAAGTTGAACCCACCTTTCCCTCCTCCGGTGACCGCCGGTCTGGCCGCTTCGAAAACCATCCGCCCTTCCTCATCGACATGAAAACCCTCATAGATCATATGGGTGATCACCCGGCCCGACTGGGAGATGCCAAAAATGTAAGCAAACTCGGGGTCTGGCCTAGTGTTCTCAGCCGGAGAGACAGCAAGCGGATTGGGAGACCCCCTCCGGTCCTTGGTTTCAAAGTGAAAAAACGAAATGGAATCCCGGACCACTGCCAGGCCCAGGCCGACAACCCGCGGGTTTTTGGCAACATAGAGTAGCTCATAGATCTTCCCGGGCTGAAAACCGTCTTCATAGTAAACATGGGTCGAGTCTGTCACCACTTTACCATCCTTGACCTTTCCAAAGCGCCACCGGTCACGGGGAATTTCGGTGCGTTTCCCCATGGGCTCATCCCTTATGGTAAGGGTGGCGATGCGGTTGTCCCCGGGGTTTACGGTCTCGTAGCACAGGCTTCCTCCCCAGGCAACAGGCTGAACTTTAGTCGGGGCATTTAGCACCTCGATTTCGGCGGCGATCAACTGGGTGATCGTCTGCCCATTTTCTGTGGCGATGGGTAATTCGATCTGGAGTTTTTGGTCGACTGCTTCCACATCCCAGTTCCAGGCACTCCAGAGAAGCGAGTACCCTTGCTTCATGAGCCACCCGTTTCCAGCATGCTCAACCGTAGAAGGGTTATTGTGTTCCGGGGCATCATTGTAATACCCCAACATCAGGATCCTGCCCCAGTTGTTCACTTCGTAGAGGAGGCGGTGGTTTCCCTTCGACAGGTCCACCGGTTTGAGGAGGATGAAATCTCCCGAGAACTCCACCTCCCCCGCGGCATTCCGAGGCGCCAGTTTCAAATCGACGATCCGCGCATTGGCCGGATTATTTACATCAACGGCATAATGGAGCTTGCCACGGATTTTTTCATAAGGGCCCACGTCTCCGAAGGGCATCCCTCCCGCAAAAATTGAGCGTTCCGTGATCTCCATCCGAGCCACCTTCGCCCGCGCCGTTTCTGCGGATAGGAGCATGAAAAGCAGAAAGAAGACAAATAAAAAACAACCTCTCCTCCCCCCAAAACCCCTATTTTCCGGCCCTTTCATGCCAAGCCTCCTCAATGTTGAATTTGGCCAATTGGCCGGATCAACCGAGCGGCTTCACATAAATGATCAAATGCTCGCCCGGTTTATAATAATCTCGAAGCGTGGCCTCTCGGGTGTAACCCATACGTTCATAGAACCTTCGAGTCGGATGGTATTGGTCGCGAGACGAAGTCCAAATATATATCCGCTTACCCCCGAAGAGGGCGGTCCTTCTCTCCACTTCGACTTGTACCTTCCGGCCCAGACCATGTCCGCGCTTTTCTTCTTCCACGGCTATCCAGTACAGATCCCAGCTTGATTCCGTGCCGGGAATGGGTCCGTAGCACGCGTAGCCGTGGACCGTCTCTCCATATTGAGCAAAAAGGAAATGATAGCCGCTGGCCGCCCCCTTGGCCGTGCGTTCTTCGATGAGTTCCACAGCCAGATCTATTTCTTCAGCAGAGAAGAAACCGGACGACTCGCAGAGCCTCCGAACAATTTCAGCGTCCCCGGGCCTAACCTCATCCCGCCAAACCAGCGGCTGCTCAGTCATGATAACGTTCCTATCTTTCTATTCCGCTTCCCCTTATTGTATTTCCTGAGATGCGGCCACACGGGCTACGGTCTCCGTGGCTATGGCGGCAACCGCTGCCCCATAATCCAGATCAATATTCGCGATCGTGTCTTTGGTGTCGTGATAGCCGGTCCGATTGATATCATAATTCTCCATAAAAAGGACGACAGGGACCCCGACATCGGAAAAAATCTGGCCATCGGTGTTGTACAACGAGCTATGAGGATTATTCGTTGTCCGCACCTCCCCCTCCAGTCGCGGATGGAGAGCTATGTCGGGAATCGATTTGCCGTCCAGGCTTCGCTTCCCGTGCCCCTTGCCCCGCCGTTCGGGGCCCTGGTTCCACTCGCTGATCTTCGCATTCCAAATCAAGTTGGCGACGTGCGCCTCCCATGCCAGTCGCAGAGAGAGAGGGCTTTTACCTGGAGAAATCTGAAAAATATTCTTCGCGTTATCGCGATTGTGCGCAATCATATCCAACACGAAAACCCCGACGACTCGAACCATTGATAAGTCCATGGATCGGTCATTATTCAGACGCATTTCGAGGGTTTTCTCGACCAAGGACTGGCAGAAGTGCCTTGCCCCCAGACAATCGGAGGGGAATTCCTCCCCGGTGAGATGCAACAGCCAGATATCCCGCTCAAGCCGGCCCTCCTTCGCGAGTTTCAAAAAGACTGGAGCCGCCTGAAGAAGGGTGGCCGTCGCCGCATGATTGTCATCCGCACCGGCAGCAGCCAAACGGGCCCCCGATCCTCCGCGGGATTTCTCATAAATGTCTTCCATATAGGCCGTATCATAATGATCGGCCATGACCACGGCTTCATTGCGGTTTTTGCCCGGAATAACCACGAGAATATTACGCTCATGCCCTTTTCCCTCCTGGTTTATCTTCCACCCGCCAAAGAGGGAAAAATCAAAATCAGTTTGCCAGCGAAAAGGCAATTCGCCGCAGAAGGCCTTGCCTTCCAATCCGGCCGCAGCAATCGCTTGGCGGTGGCAACGGATAAGATAATCGCCCAGTTTTTCGAGATCCCGGTGGGGGTGCGTCAAAAGGTTCTGGGTGACCGGATCCAACACGGTGTCCGCATTATCTTTGTTGATATAACGTCCATGGGCTAGGGTCTGGATATCCTGCCAGTAGGCTTGCTCAAAGGATCGAGTTGCGGTAGCACCGAAAGTGATATCCTCGGGCAGGGGTTGTTCTTTTTCTTTTGGTTCTAAGAGCCCTTTCACCTCGTGCTGCATGCGGTGCCCTTCGGTGGGATCGCTTGCCCGTTCTGGCAGCGAGTTTAACCATTGGTCCAAAGACTCTTCCTTGGAGACGTCGATTAATTGCCGGACGAAGCTTCTCGGCAAAGGTCGCTTTCCTAAAATTTGCCAGCTATCCAGCAACCGAAGGATATTGAGGGGTGTCTGATGCCTGTAGTGATCGTGGGTGGAATCAAAATTGTGTAAGGCGGACAGATAAACCTTGCGGCGGAGTAATCTTGGCCAGAGCTCGACCGGTTGTGTCACATCGGGTGCGTGCGTCTTATAAGCGGTCAGGTATCCCAAGGGTCCATCAGGGACCCACTCGACCTGTCCCGTCTCATCGGAGAAATACGCCACGAGAGGACGCTGCCAGCAAACCTCATATAGTCCTACCTGCATGGGGGGGAACTGGAAGCGATACCGGAAAAGACCGCCCGCCAAAACTGCGGCAGCGGCTCGTTCGATTTCCTTTCGGGAAGCCTTTGGGCCATCCAGGAGGAGTTGGACATCTTCTGCCCAAATTTGACAATTCCTGGCCATCGGCTTGCTGTAAAGTTCTAACGAATCGAGGGCTGTGCTGAAGACGGCCTGGGTCATTTTATCTGTGCGAGTGCTCTGGGCGACAGAATCCTCATATCGGTGGACCCGGTTCCAACGGTGGGTGCGCCGGTAAGTATTGAGTAGCAATTCCTCTTGAATCAGGGCGGCTTCCTGGTCTCTCCGGGGTTCATGCAGCCAGCCGGATTGCGGCACCCGTATCCCCCAAGGACCCTCATGACGCGCGATCAACCGCAGCAGCGGCATCTGCAGACCCATGGGTAGCTGCTCCTGGAGACGAAGGTAACTCGGCATTGCCCAGAAGATTAAACTTCCCGGGAATGGCAATAGCGCCATATTTCCCGCAAAATATTTTTCCTTCATCGGGGCGGGCAGACGACTAAAAGGCCTGAAGGTCAGTACGTAGCGAACCTGATCCAAAGAAGTCTGATCTTGAATGAGGTAGGGTCGGCACCAAGAAGGCAAGGGCGCTTCATCCCAATGGGGGAATCGGTCATTTTCCCCAGATGGAAGGATGCGAAAGCCGGTTTTGCCAAGCTCCTCCGGATGATCAATTTTTTCCCCATAAACTCTAGCCAAGAGGTTAAAGATGAACGAAAGGGATTCTTGCTGGGGTAATTCCTGACCTGGAGCGGAATAAAACCCTTTCCAGAAGGCGCGTTCGGGGCCCTGCTCACTGGACCCCAAAATGGTCCACCTCACTCTGCCCATGTCATCTTGAGTCCTGGAAAGAGCAACAGGCAGAAAGGTGACATAGCGTTCGTAATCAAGGTGTCCGGCACGAGCGGCAAGTTCAGTTGGCCAGTAAAGGTTATCCTGAAGGTTTCGTCCATTATACCCGGCGATGTGGGGCGCGGGCAAAGCCCGGCCCAATTTTATCAGCTGCGGCAGGATCTGCCTGGCGATATTTTCGAGTCCTGGTTTCAACTCGTACTCTTCTTCAATTTCAGATATCTGCCAGCCATAAGGATCCTCCCCGGAGAATAGCAGAGGATCGATTTCGCCATAAGGACTGAGGCCCACCCTCGGGGGCGGCATAAACTCTGAGTAAGCCGGGATGGAGAATCCCTTCTCTTTCACAAACCCCGGGTATCCCTCAACTAATTCTTTCCACCCCGTAAGACTTTTCGAAATCACGGAGATTTGTTTTCCTTTTTGCGCCCTTCCTCTAAAAGCTATTTCTGGGCAGTCTTTTCTCGGATTTGAACCCACCCCAAAGAGTGCTTTGATGGAGATCTGGTTTGGAAATCATAATTTTTTAGACTTTAAAAAGCTAGAAAAAGATAGCCAGGCTATTTGGCGCAAGTAAGTTACCCATTTTACAATATATAGACATAATATAGACATAAGAAAAGGCAGGGCCTTTGATGACCCTGCCTTTAAGATTTTTCCCAATAATCACCCCATCCCGCGATAGGGGTACCCGCTATCTAAACCTGATGAAAGGTTCTTTTGGGGGCTTAGGCCTTATCAGCGGCCGCATTCTTTCCCGCTATTCGGCCCAGGACCACACATCTTGCCAAGGAGCCTCCCCCGATATAGGCGTTATAAAATGTTCCCCCAACGCTCTCCCCCGCCGCATAGAGCCCCGGTATAACCCTGCCATCCGCTTCCTGAACCTGGGTACGGGTGTTTACTTTTAACCCACCAAATGTCATAGTTAAAGCCGGGACGAGGGGATATAAGGCGTAGAACTTAGGCTTCATTACTTTCGCATCCCTTTCCTTGGGAGGAGTTATCCCCAGAGCCTTTCCATCCTGCACCGCACCATTAAATTCATCGATCGTCGCCTGGAGCGCAGCCGGTGGAACCCCTATCTTTGAGGCAAGGTCGGGAACGGTGTCCGCCTCAACCATCGGAAGACTCAGAGCCTTGAAGAGCCCATAGGCGGCGCCTCCCGCCGGCCCATTCTTTATTTCCTCGTCGAAAACTAAAGCGATCGTTCGTCCAGTTTGGTTCATGGCCGCTTTCCCATTGGCCACATACCCTTTCGATTCATCTACATACCGCTTGCCTTCCTTGTTTATTGCAATCGATGACGGCACAACCATGAAAGGATTTCCGGCCCCAGGATTTTTGGGACTCACGGCTGCGATGTGAACACTGGTGATGGACCCCATACTGACCAAGACGGCTCCCGCCTCTGCCGCCATCTGTAGTCCGTCACCCGTAATCCAGGGTCTTCCTCTTAAGATCAGGCTATCCGCATGAGGATCCACCCATTGCACGATCATTTCCTTATTGGCAGGAAAACCTCCGCTGGCAATGATTACCGTGTCAGCCATAAAATCCTTCACGCCCGCTCTATCTATGGCCTTGACCCCTGCTACCCTGCCAGTTGGGCTCATGATCAATTCTTTGGCCTTCGTCTCAAAGAGAATCTTTACACCCTGCTTTTCCAAAACCCCCCGCATCTTCCCCAATAAATTTGGCATCCCCTGGAAAAATCCAGGGGCAGCGACGAACAGTTGGGCGTGAATGCCTCCCCCAAACGGCACCGGAGGCCCAAATTCAGCCCCCTGCTTCTGCAGCCAACCCATATCATCCAGGGCCTTTTCCGCCATCAGCCGGGTAACGTCTGGATCCCCATTCCCCAGACTTATCTTTATAAAATCTTCATAATAATCATCTTTAGCCTGCTTGGTGTTGTCTGAGGGAACGGTGAACGCGCCAGCCGCAACCCTAGAGTTGCCCCCAAAAACATCCATCCTCGTCTTTTCCAGAACGACCACATTCGCCCCATTCACCCTCGCTTCAATAGCGGCAGATAGGGCAGCAAGCCCCGCACCTACAACCACAACCCCATGCTTTTCGGTTTTGATCCCCTTGGGCCATTGAGCAGCTCTCGCAACCCCTATCGGACCTAAGGCGATCACTCCTGCCCCAATGCCTGTGCTCTTGAGAAACTGCCTCCTGGTGATGCCCTCTCTTCGGTTCTTGCTACTCATAAATCCCTCCTTTTTCATGAAGTTATCCCCCTGAGTCCGGGGAGCTTGAAGCCGAAATTATGACATTTGGCGCAATAGTTCTCGGATGGTCTGTGGGCGTGATGACAGTATTCACAGTTTGCATTTCCTAAGTGAGAAGCGTGAGGATTTTGGGCCATCTTCTTAGTTCGTTCAACCAGTTTAGCGTAATCTCCCCCATGACACCCGAGACAGACTGACGTAGGAACTAGTTTACTCGGTGGATTCTCCTCATGACAAGATTCACAGTTAACGCCGGCGTCTTTATGCTTATCCGCCAAAAATGATGGCTCTGCTGCGCAGGCTGAGAAGGAATAAACGTAAAAAAAGGAAGCAAAAAGCACGATCCAAATAACCAAGATTGAGAGATTTCCTATATCGACAATTCCCTTTCTCATCTTTCATCCTCATTCTAAAAATAAATCTTTTTGGTTATTCTTATGTAATCGGTCCTGCAGGGCTTCATCCTCCCGGAGTTCTTTCCCTTGCTGGGCTATCGGGACCACGCTCGGCTTTATTTAATGTTCTATAAAATAGAATATAATTCTAATAATTTGGCTACTTAATATCAAAACTGAATTTTTTTGTCAAGGAAAAAATTTGTCCAAATTCGCGATTTTTGATTTATGGCATAGAAACAGGCAGTTGTAAATACGAGAAAAAGTTTACCTTCCGCGAAAGCCTCTTTTAGGGCCTCGAATAACTTGCCGCGGATGAGCCACACCCACTCCTCGTTCTCAACGACTTTGGCCTGGCTTCCTTAACAGACCTGAAGAAAAGAGATCTTCTGGGGGTGATCGAAGATCGCCGCGGGACCCGCTCCATCATCCTGACCAGCCAGCTTCCCGTCGAAAACTGGCAGGAACACACCGGGGACCCCACGATCGCTGGCGCGATCCTCCATCGCTGGATCCAGAATGCGCACCGCATCAATCTGGAAGGAGGCTCCAGGAGAAGAAATTTATCTCCTGGAAACAGACAGGGGTGACCCTTGCCTGGAATAAGCAGGCGCAAGGCTGCCGCTCGCAGCCGGAATCGGCCAGGAAAGCCTTTCCCCCACTCCGACAGCTCGGGATCCGCCCAACTCTGTTTACTTCGCATTTCTTCTCAAATTTCTTCTTGACAAAAAAATTCAGTTTTGATATGGATTGTCCATATTATTAGAATCATATTCTATTTTATAGAACATTAAATAGAACCGAGCGTAGCCCCGATGGTCGAAGAAGGGAAAGTACGTTGGCCAACATGTTTGTGCGGTACGAGGAAGAGGTTCGGATTTTTGATGTATGTGCTGGAAGCTTGGGGGGATGTCCGTTTGTCAAAGGGACAGCTGGGAATGTTCCAGCGGAAGATGCTGGGCATATGTTTGGAGCGATGGGGGTTGAAACGGGGGTTGATTTAGGGAAGCTGAGCAAGGGGGTTGAGGAATTGGAGTTCCTTTTAGGTCGGTCCCTTCCGGGGCGGATGACCCGGGTGCTTCGGGCCGAGGGCCTGGGGGCTTAGATGCGGGGAAAAGTAAAGGAGTCCACGCGGCATGTGGAGGCGGTTCTGAAGGCGTTGGAGGTTCTGGATTGCTTTCAGGTTCAGCCCCTATTGTCGCTCAAGAAGATTAGTGAGCTGACCGGGATGAACAAAAGCCGGATTATCCGGCTCTGCGGGACCCTGGCGGCGAAGGGTTATCTAGTTTACGATGCGGAGACTCGTCATTACCAGCTGGGCTCCCAGATATTATCCCTCAGTAAAGTCTATGAACGCAGCAATAACCTGATTTCTCTTGCCCGGCCGGTATTGCGATATTTGGCCAATCACACGGGCGAGTCGGCCAGTCTTTTTGTAGTGGATGGCCTGAAACGGTTATGCCTGGCCCGGGAGGAAGGGACCTTCAGCATTCGGTACAATATCATTGAAGGGCAGCGCATGGTATTGTATGCCGGGGCAGGGGGTAAAGTCCTGCTGGCTTTTGGCCCGGAGGAATTGCGGCGAAAAGTCTTGGGGAAAGGCCATCTTAGAGAATTAACCCCCCGCACGATTCAAGATCCCAAAGATTTGGAGAAAGAGCTGGAGGCGGTTCGTCGGCAAGGGTATGCTTCCAGTTATGGAGAACGGGATGCAGATGTAGCCGCCCTCGCGGCTCCGATTTACAGCCATGAGGGAAACGTTTGTGCAGCCTTAAGCATTGCCGGTCCGGCAAATCGATTTTCTCCAGAACACAACGTAAAGCATTTAAAAATCCTGCTGGCCTCCGCCGAGCGGCTTTCCCGGATGTTGGGGTATCAAGGTAAAAATTCATCAAGCCCAAATACATCAAAAATGAGATGAGTTATGGAAAAACCGCAGAATTCCCTTCCGCTGTCCGGGATTCGAGTCCTGGAACTTTCTCATGCCGTTATGGGACCGACGTGTGGACTTATATTGGCCGACATGGGCGCGGAAGTTATAAAAATTGAACGGGCCCCCGAAGGCGATGAAACCCGCCGATTGAAGGGTTTTGGCGCAGGTTTTTTCCCTTTTTTGAATCGGAACAAAAAAAGCATTGCCATCGACCTCAAGTCGGAACGGGGTAGAGGAGTTTTAGAAAAACTGATCGTCTCTGCCGATGTGTTCCTGGAAAACTTCGCACCCGGAACCATAGAGAGGTTGGGGTTCGGCTATGATAATATTTCGCAACTGAATCCAAGGCTGATTTATTGTGCCTTAAAAGGGTTTATGCCCGGACCCTACGAAAAGAGACCCGCTTTGGATGAGGTGGTGCAAATGATGGCCGGGCTCGCCTACATGACGGGTCCCCTGGGGCAGCCGCTCCGAGCCGGAGCTTCCGTAGTGGACATCCTAGGCGGGACGTACGGCGCTGTGGCAATTATGACGGCCCTTTATGAGAGAGAAAAGACAGGGAAAGGGCAGCCGGTGATCGCTACCCTCTTTGAATCAACTGCCTTCCTGATGGGCCAGCATATGGCAGTCTCTGCGATTACGGGAAAACCTTCTCCCCCGATGCCCAATCGAGTAAGTGCCTGGGCAATTTACGACCGCTTTCAGACCAAAGAAGGAGAGATGGTCTTTGTGGGAGTTACCAGCGACCGGCATTGGAAACGCTTCTGTGAGACGTTTGGACTTACGGCGCTGGGGGAGGACCAGAGACTTACAACCAACAATGATCGGGTATCCCAGCGGCAGTGGCTCATTCCAGAGTTGCAGAAGGTATTGAAAACTCTGACCAAGCAGGAATTGTTTAAATTATGTGAAACGGCGGAAATTCCCTTCTCCCCGGTTGCCAAACCAGAAGACCTGTTTGAGGATTCCCAACTCAACGAAGGCGGCGGCCTTTTGGAAACCACTCTGCCCGGCGGGATCAAAACCAAGCTGCCCCGCATCCCCATACGGATCGGCTCTTACGATTTTGCCTGGCGAAATGATCCTCCCGAAGTCGGAGAAGACTGTCAGGAAATATTGGAATCGATTGGACTTTCACCCGAGGAGATCGAGGAATTAAGACGGGAGAAAATCGTGGTTGCTTAAATAAAAGAAGGCCAATAAGCAGCCCCCAAAATAGGAAAGGTGGGAAGGATGGAAAATTTAATTTTGAATATTGAAGACAGAAGCGCAGAGGAGTTAATAAAACACACGAAAGGTCCGGGAACGAGATATGTCTTTTCAGACCACAAGAATAATCCTGGAGGCAATATCTATGTCATTATGCGCATCGTTGAAAATGTAGATCAGCCGGAAATGCATATCCAGCCGCACTGCCATGATTTTGAAAGCTTGTTCATTTTCAAAGGATCTAACCTGGATATGTCTGGATTGGTGGTAGAGGTTTTATTGGGTGATCAATGGCACAGGATTGAATCTCCCAAGGCCGTAAGAATTCCCCCCGGATTGATCCACAATTACCGGTTTATCAAGGGATCGGGGGAATACTGGAATATTGTCCTGACCCCGGGGGCGGATTATAACAAAACGATAAGATAATAGGACGCTAGGGATTGCGATACCCGGAAAGGACCCTTCTGAGTTTGAGGGCCTGACACGGGGGAGTTGCCCATTATGGGGTATACCATTGCGGAGAAGATTTTAGCTGAGAAGTCCGGGATGGAGGCGAGAGCAGGCCATCTCGTGGTGGCGGATATCGATGTCATCATGGCCCATGATTCCTTGGGCCCAATGGCCATAGAGGCGCTCGCCGAAATGGGGGAGATCGTCATCCCCCATCCGGAGAGAATTTGCTTTATGACGGATCATCTCGTCCCTACCCCAGCCAGAAACTACGCTCAAATGCAAAAACAGATGCGAAATTTTGCGAGGGAATGGGGAATTCGGCGGCATGGGGCGGGGGAAGGAATCTGTCATCAATTGCTGGTAGAAAAAGAAGTAAGACCCGGGCAGATTGCTATTGGCACGGATTCCCATACATGTATGGCCGGGGCATTGAATGCCTTTGCCACTGGCGTGGGTTCCACGGATGTTGCGGCCGCCATGGCCACGGGGCAGTTGTGGTTTAAGGTACCCGAGACGATTAAGATTGTATTGCAGGGCACTTTGCCTCCGGGAGTTTTTGCCAAAGATCTTATTTTATTCTTGATCGGGAAACTGACGGAGGATGGGGCCAATTACCAGGCGGTGGAGACGACGGGAGAGACAATCTCCTCCCTCTCGATGGGGAGCCGGTTTACCATCTGCAACATGGGGATCGAGATGGGTGCCAAGGCCTCTATTATGGAGGCAGACGAGGCAACCCGGCAGTGGCTTTTAAGAAACGAAGGGCAAGGGCCAATCAAACCCGTAAAGCCCGATGCCGATGCGGTTTACAGCCGGACTCTGGAGTTTCAGGTGGGCCAACTGGAGCCACAGATTGCCAAACCCCACAAGGTGGACCAGGTCGTTCCCCTCAAAGAAGTCGCCGGGACCCCGATTCAGGAAGTGGTGATCGGGACCTGTACGAATGGGAGACTGGAAGATTTGGAAATCGCCGCGGCGATCCTTAAGGGCAAGCGGATTGCCGCAGATCTGGCGCTGATTGTAATTCCCGCCTCCCGTTCGGTTCTTCTGGAAGCGATGAGAAAAGGGGTGATGCAGACGTTGGTGGAGGCCGGGGCCATGGTCATCGCCCCGGGATGCGGACCCTGTGTGGGGGTCCATGGGGGTATTCCGGCGGATGGGGAAAATGTTCTATCTACGGCCAATCGCAATTTTAAAGGGAGAATGGGCAACCCGAACGCCAATATATTCCTGGGTTCACCCGCAGCCGCGGGCGCAGCAGCTCTGCAAGGAAAAATTGTAGACCCCCGGAAATACTTTGGGTAAGAAGGAAAGAAACCATGGACCTGAAGGGAAAAGTGCACAAGTTTGGGGATGATATCAATACGGATTATATTATGAGCAGCCGGCATCGCACGCAGACCCTCGATTACACTCAACTGGCCAAACACTTAATGGAGGATATTCGGCCGGGTTTTTACGCCCATGTCCAAGCTGGGGATTTCATTGTGGCCGGGAAGAACTTTGGATGCGGTTCTTCCCGGGAATATGCTCCGAAGATCATCAAAGCCGGGGGGATTTCTGCGATTCTGGCGAAATCTTTTGCCCGCATTTTCTACCGCAATGCGATCAATTTAGGATTACCCTTAATGGAGTGCGATACCGATCAGATAAATGAGGGCGATATTTTAAGAGTGAATCTCGCTCGCGGGGAAATTTTTAATGAAACTCGTGGCTGCTCGATTCAAACCAAGCCAATGCCCGAATTCATGGTTACCCTTCTCAAGGAAGGGGGAACGGTAAATTTTATTCGCAAATTTAAAAAATTCCAGGTCCCCCATGAAGGGGGAATGAAGACCAAGATGGAATCCTAAGTAAGCCCGGCCGGCCAGTTACAACTCTTTTTTGGACCGATATTTCAATTCAGCCCGAGCCACTGGCTATTTCGTTAATTTAGGGGAAGTCGTTGTTTAAAAAGCTTTCCAAGAGGGGATATTATGAATCAGGCATTCTACGAAATCAACAAAGCCAGTAATTTTTTCTCACCTAAGAAGATCCTTCTCGGTCAGAATATAGTTAAAAAAGTGGGGGAGGAGGCAAAAACATTGGGCGGGAGCAAAGCAATGATTGTCACCCGCCCGGGATTGGTTTCTGCAGGATACGCCAAATTCGTGGAAGATGCATTGCATGCCGAGACGATAGAGGTCGGTATCTTTGACAAAGTAGAGCTTGAACCGCCAGCCCGCAATGTTGATGAATGCGCCCATAGGATCCGCGAAGGAAAGTACGACGTAGTCATCGGACTTGGAGGTGGAAGTGTTCTGGACATCGCCAAGGGGGCCGCCATTATGGCAACGAATCCAGGAGCGATTTTGGACTACGTCGGGATTGATACGGTTCATAAACCGGGACTTCCCAAAATTCTCATCCCCACCACCGCGGGAAGCGGGAGTGAAGTATCAAGATCCGTTGTTGTAACGGATGAACAGGCAAACACCAAAAAGTCGGTAGCCAGTAGCTTTGTAACTCCAGATGTCGCCATTTTAGACCCGATGTTGACTCTTTCCATGCCGCCCCAGGTAACTGCAAACACCGGGATGGATGCCTTAGTCCACGCGATTGAGTCGTATGTGTCCGCAACCACAACCCCTTTTGCCGAAATTTTGGCAATCGAAGCAGTCAACCTTATCGCGCATAATCTCCCTTTAGCGTACTCCAAAGGGAGCAATGTAATTGCCAGATATAATATGCTGCTGGCGGCCAATATCGCCGGACTAGCCTTTGCCAGCAGCAGGCTAGGTGCCGTACATGGACTAGCGTATGTAATAGATATCGCATACCACATACCCCATGGGCGAGCAAACGCCATTATGCTCCCTCACGTTATGAATTTCAATAAGACTGGGAACCTTCGGAAATTTGCCAGAATTGCCGAAGCGATGGGGGAAAATGTCGAAGGACTATCCATGTACGAAGCTGCGGAGAAGTCGGTAGAAGCCGTGAAGAATTTGCTCAACGCCCTGCAGATTCCTTTTAGACTTTCTCAGTACGGGATATCCAGAGACCATTTAGCGAAGTTAGTGGAAGGGGGAATGAAGCAGGCCAGGCTGTTTGTCCCGAACCCTCGGGATCTGACCCAAGAGGACGTGAGGAGGATATACGAAGAAGCCTTTTGATACTTGCTTTAGGGAAGAAGGAACCTGTGCCTTTTTTAGGCAGAGAACCCTGAGCCGGGGGGCAAGGAAAAAGGGAGTTGCTTTTCATCAACCCATTTGAAGATGAGCCTTATTTAAGAATCGCTTTTAATGGGGAATTGCAGAGGAGTGCCCTATGAATGGTCAGGGGCGAAAGGTCGCATCGCGGATCCAGCGGGGTCTCATCGTAATCATCATCGGGGTAATCATCTGGTATTCGCCCATGCCCACGGGGGTGAAACAGGATGCCTGGCACCTCCTAGCGATCTTCGTGGCTACCATCTTTGGGTTGATTCTCGCTCCCCTGCCCATGGGGGCTGTGGTTATCATCGGGGTTTTGATGACGACCCTCACCAGGATCCTCAAAATCGGGGAGGCCCTTTCGGGATTCGCCAACAGCTTAGTCTGGCTCATAGCGGCTGCCTTTCTGTTCGCGCGGGGTTTCATCGTCACCGGCCTGGGGCGAAGGATCGCCTATCTCTTTATCCGGGCTTTCGGCCGCAAAACCCTGGGCCTTGCTTACGCGGTCGTGGGGAGTGAACTGGTCCTCTCGCCGGGAATCCCCTCCAACACCGCCCGCGCCGGTGGAATCATGTTTCCGATCGTTCGCGGACTGGCCATCACTTTCGGGTCGGAACCGGGAGAGACGGCCCGAAAGATCGGCGCCTTTCTCATGCAGGTGGAATATCAAGCGACCGTCATCACCACGGCCATGTTCATGACCTCTGCGGCCGCGAATGCGTTCATCGCCGAATTGGCCAATAAGACGGCTAACACACATATCACCTGGGGAACCTGGGCTCTGACTGCACTGGTCCCGGGCATTCTCTCCTTGATTGTCGTTACCTACCTCCTCTATAAAATCTACCCGCCCGAGATCAAGGCCACGCCCCAGGCGGCCGAGGCGGCCCATAAGGAACTGGAAAAGATGGGGCCCATGAAGCCCAATGAAAAGGTTCTTTTATTCGTTTTCTTCCTCGTTCTGGTCCTCTGGATCACCGGTCAGTGGACTAAGATCGACCCCACGGTTACCGCCCTTCTCGGCGTCTCGGTCATGCTGATAACCGGGGTCATCAAATGGGATGACGTTTTGGCGGAAAAGGGTTCCTGGGATGCGCTCATCTGGTTCGGGGGGCTGGTGATGATGGCCGGTGGTTTGAATCAACTGGGACTCATGAAATGGTTCGCCCACACGATTGGGTCCAGCGTAGCTGGCTACGCTTGGCTTCCTGCTTTGATGATCCTGATGCTGGTTAATTTTTACGTGCATTACGGATTCGCCAGCCTTACCGCCCACATAACGGCCATGTACGCCCTCTTTCTGGTTGTGGCCGTCACAACCGGAGCTCCCCCCTATCTGGCCGCCTTGACCCTGGCTTTCTCCTCCCTTCTGTGCGCCAGCATTACCCACTACGGAACCGGGGCGTCCCCAATTTATTTTAATGCCGGCTATATGAGCCAGAAGACCTGGTGGGTTCTGGGCTTCATCGTCTCCATCGTCAACATTGTGATCTGGGTGGGGGTTGGCGGCCTCTGGTGGAAGGTCCTGGGCTTATGGTGAGAGAGGGGAACAGCAGCCAGAAACGATAAACCATAAATCGTGGACCCAGCGTCGAAGTTTTAGTCATTTCCGACTGTAGGGATAGAGAGAGGATAAGGAGGTAGAAAGAGTATGGCCGGTGGATATATGGGGAAAATCTTAAGGATAGATTTAACGGATAAGTCTGTGGCCGAAGAAGGATTGAACGCTGAGGAGCTTAAACAATTTATCGGAGGGAGTGGCCTGGGGGCAAAAATCCTTTCTAAGGAAACAGACGGAAACACGGATCCTCTCGGCCCTAAAAATGTACTTATTTATTTAACCGGTCCGTTTGTCGGCACCCCTGTTCCCACTTCAGGCAGACACTGCATTGTGGCAAAATCTCCCCAAACCGGCATTTGGGGAGAATCTGATGTCGGGGGTAAATTCGGGGTTTGGTTAAAAAGTTTAGGTTATGATGGTCTAGTGGTTAAAGGAGCATCGGAAAATCCAGTATATGCTTATATTGGAGATGGGAAAGTAGAAATAAGAGATGCAAGACATCTATGGGGGAAAGATACATATGAAATCGAAGGTTTCCTGCAAAAAGAACTGGGGCATGAAATCGCTATTTCTTGCATTGGAATTGCCGGGGAAAATTTGGTAAAGTTTGCCAGCATAATGCATGAGGGAAAGCACGCCAGAGCCGCAGGGCGGTGTGGGTTAGGCGCCGTGATGGGGGCGAAGAAATTAAAGGCCATCGTCCTAAAAAGGGGAAACTTAAAACCTCATTTATCCAATAAAGACGAACTATTAATAGATATCAAAAGGATTGTTTCTTTATTAAAAGAAATTAAGAAAGACTCTACCCTTTATGGAACCAGCAGGTCTATTACTCCCGCAGAAGCTCTGGGGGACTTACCGATTAAGAACTGGCAATTGGGCGAATGGAGCGAGGGGGCCGAGAAGATCAACGGTAGAAAGATGGCGGAGACCATTCTCGTCGGGAGATACGCATGTTCTCAATGCCCCATAGCCTGTGGCCGGACAGTTAAAATATCTGAGGGTCCCTTTTCACCTGTAGATGGGGGAGGATATGAATATGAGACCGGAGCGCTGCTCGGCAGTAATTGTCTGATTGACAATATGGATGCAATTTCAAAGGCGAATGAATTATGCAATCGATATGGTATGGACACAATTTCGGCTGGCTCCGTAATCGCTTTCACGATGGAAGCCTTTGAAAAAGGAATTTTAACGGAAAGAGATACCCATGGTTTGAGAATAAATTGGGGGGATGCGGAGGTTTCCTTGAAGCTCATTGAATTGATTGCTACAAGGAAAGGAGTAGGGGATCTTTTAGCGGAAGGATCCAAAAGAGCCGCGGATATCATCGGACACAACTCTTCTCGTTTTGCTATTCATGTAAAGAATTTGGACCTTCCTGGACATGATCCTCGTTGTTTCAATGGGCTGGGCCTCGGATATGCAACTTCCAACAGGGGAGCCTGCCATACGAATTCCTTCGCCTACATATATATGGGCAGAACGTCAGACACTTCTTTAAATATATCAAAACCTTTTGAGCGATTAAGTCACGAAGGGGCAGGGAGACTTGTGGCCGTTGTGCAGAATTTTATGGCCCTGTGCGATTCATTAAATATATGCAAGTTTACCGGGTTTGGTTTACAAGCGGATGATTTGCATAGATGGCTAAACTGGGTAACGGGATGGAATATAAATTTTGCAGAATTCTTGGAAATTGGAGAAAGAATATATAATCTCAAAAGATTATATAATGTAAAATGCGGAGTTGATAGAAAAGATGATACTCTCCCAGAAAGAATTTTGAATTTGAAACGGGAGGGACTCCATGCCCCTGAAAGACTTCCAGACCTTAACAAAATGTTGGATGAGTATTATAGGGTTCGGGGCTGGGATGAAAATGGTATTCCCCGAAAGGAAAAAATATCGAATTTAGGCCTAGAGAATATCTAATCTCATCCAGGCGAAGAGATCCATGTCATCCTGGAGAGTTTCCATAATATCCTAAGGCCCATATTTCCCATATGAAGATGTCATTTCATTATATGAATCATCCTGATACCCGTGGAAAATAAGGGTGAAACGCATTTCACACCACATTTTTCGGGGGGGATACGATGGGTGAAAGAAAAAAACCGGGCTTGCAGTTTGAATTTTAACTGGAAACTGAAGCTGGAATTTCACGGAGCCAAAGATTACCAGGGATGCGGGATTGCTTGCGTACAGAGAAATGGACGATGCCATGGGGCTTACGGAAATGTCGGTTGAAGATTTAGTGGTTTGCGTTCATACTGAGCCGGATCGGAAACCTAAGACTTGAAGTGACGTAGATTTGTCTTTTTCAGGGATCGAAACGGCTTTACGTTGCTTACTGTAAGAAAGGTTTGCTCCGGTTAGGTCAAAATGATCGTTTTTCTGATGATGGGTCAACTTTTCACTCAAAACTTGTGGAAAGACCTGAGAAAACAGCAATAGGCAAGGCCTGTTTGACAACGTTTACCGGAATTGGTAGCATTCTGGCCATGGGGAATGGCTAAGAATGATGTCATCTGGGAAATGTCGGAGGAATCCAGTTTCCCAGAAAATTCAAAACTTAGGAGGGAACGATGGACGAGAAAAAGAAGAAAATCAGCCGGCGGACCTTCTTGAAAGCGGCAGCGGCCGCGGGAATTGGCGGGATGGCTTTGGGAATCCGAGGGACAAGGGAAGCAGCCGCCCAAAAAGAGAAAACTCCAGCTCAGACCAAATCCAAGAAGAAAATTTTGGGGGTCGATGTCATCAAGATCGGCGGGCAGGGAGTCACCTCCGGCGCCCATGCCGATTACGGCTGGCAGATGATCGCCGGTTCGACCTTGGCCATCGAAGAGATCAATGCCAAGGGTGGAATCCTGGGGAGCAAGCTGGAACTGAAATTCATGGATGAGGAGCTCAAGCCGGCGGTGGCGGTGAAAAATGCCCGGTATTTAGCGACCGAGTGGGGCGCCCACTTTCTTTTCGGGGTAGATTCCAGCGGCAGCGGCATGGCCATCGGGCCCCTTCTCCCCGAGCTTGACCGCATCTGTATGTTTTGCCATGCCGCCTCGCATCGGTTGACAGAGGGGCTGGTGGCTGGCCAAGGGATTAAAGAAATCTTTCGCATTTCCGCCCCCATTTACCAGGATAGCATCCTCCCGGCATTGATCTTCAAAGATTCTCCCAATATTAAGAGATGGGCGGGAATTCATGGCGATTATGAAGCTGGTTACGTCGTCTGGGCCTTATTTAAAGATTACTTGAAGAAGTACCGGCCGGACGTGGAATTTGTCGCCGTCGCCTGGGCTCCCTTCTGGACGATGGATTTTTCTTCCCACATTTCGGCAGTGATGGCCGCCAACCCTGATGCCATCCTGGCCACGCCCTGGGCTGGAGAGGGCGTGATGCTTCTTAGGCAGGCGCTCATGCTCGGGGTCTTTGAACAAATCCAGCTTTGGTTCCAGTGCATGGGGGGCTCGGTTGATTTATTGGAAGGGATCTCCAGAGAGGTGGAGGCGGGTAAATTTAAGGATAAATTATGGGCTACCGCGCGGTATATCCACAATTATCCCGATACCCCCGAGAACAAAGCTTTTGTGGAGAACTTCCGCAGGAGGTGGGCGCGCTTCCCGAATTATTCGGCCGAATCTTCTTACTCCACCATCTATGTTTTCAAGGCCGCAGTCGAGAAGACCCGGAGTCTAAAAACGGCCGAGCTTGTTAAGGCCCTGGAGGGCATGGAAATTATCACCGCCGGGGGAAAAAGGTTCTTCCGGCCGGAAGACCACCAGGCGATTTACCCTGTCCCTGCGGGAAAGGTAATGAAAGACCCGAATTATCCGATCCCCATCTTGGGCGACTTAAAGGTGATCCCTGCGAAGGACTACTACCGCAACCCGCCTTTTGAGCCCATCAAGATTGGCAAGTAAGCGTTCACCGAGGGAGTCGGGTAACCGGCTCCCCAAACCACAGGGGGTTCAGAGCAATCCTCTGTGTCCTCCCTCCCAATTTTCCCTTCTCTGGGGCGGAGGGAAGGGGTGGGGGATAAAATGGGTCTTTCCTTCTGTTGCGGCTATGCCGCACTGGGTCCTCTGTGGTTAGGTTTCGGGGGGGTATGGAAATCTTAGCCTTTCAAGGGTTGATAGGCCTGAGCGTGGCCATGTACCTCTGGCTCTTGGCCGCAGGGCTGACCATTGTCTTCGGCGTCTTGGGGGTGCTCAATTTTGCTCACGGCAGCCTGTTCATGCTGGGGGCTTATTTCGCTTTCACTTTCTACGGCCTCTGGGGAGTCAATTTTTGGCTCGCCATTGCTTTGAGCCTTCTGGGCGTGGGAATCGTTGGCTACCTGATGGAGCGCCTTTTTTTACGCCACATCTATCATCTGGACCACGCCTATCAACTCCTGCTGACCTTTGGCTTCATCCTCATCTTCGATGATGCGGTGAAGATGGTCTGGGGAGGGGTGGCCAAGATTCCGGCTCTGCCTAGTTTTTTTGAGGGAACTTTCTCGGTATTCAAAAGGCCCTTTCCGATTTATAACCTTTTCATCATCGGGGCCGGGCTGCTTGTCGCCGTGGTTCTCTGGCTCCTTTTCGAAAAGACCTGGTGGGGAAAGATCGTTCGAGTCTCGGCTTCTGACCGAGAGATGGCCAGCGCCATTGGCGTCAATATCGCCACGGTCTTTACCGGGGTTTTCGTTTTCGGGGCCATGCTGGCTGCCCTGGGGGGAGCCCTGGGAACTCCCGTGCGGGTGGTGGCCCCCGGAATCGGAACGGCCATGATCATCCAGGCCTTCATCATCACAGTGATCGGCGGGCTGGGAAACCTAAAAGGGGCTTTCGTGGGCGCCGTTGTCGTGGGCGTCCTCAGTGCCTACGGTATTCTCCTCTTCCCGGTTTTTGAGCTCTTTTTGATTTTCTTGATCATGGCCGTGGTCCTGCTGGTCAAGCCTCAGGGACTTTTCGGGAGTTGAGGTATGAAGAAAGCTCTAGCAATCTTTGCGTTGGTCTTCCTTTTAGCTATATTGCCACAGTTCGCCGGGAAATATCTTCTTTACATGACGATCCATATCATGCTTCTTTCGCTTTTTTCCCTCGGGTTCAATCTTCTCTTCGGATACACGGGCCTGCTCTCTTTCGGGCAGGCGGGCTTTTATGCGGTGGGGGCCTACGCCTGCGCCAAAATCCTTTTGGCCGTCCCTTCGCTCCTAGCCGGTATCATTGGGGGGGTAGCCATTGCTGGAGGGGTCGCATTTTTATTGGGCATTCTTTGCATCCGGCACACGCGGATTTATTTTTCCATGCTCACCCTCAGCTTCGGGATGATGATCTTTTCCCTGGCCTGGAAATGGCGGGATATGACCGGAGGAGATGATGGGTTGGTGGGAATCCCCCGTGCGCCCTTAGAGATCCCCGGTCTTCTGCGACTCAACATGGCCCCGATGCAGAATTATTATTATGTGGTGCTAATCTTTTCCCTTTTGGCCATCTATGTTTTTCACCGGATCGTGCATTCGCCCATGGGCCTGACCTTGCAAGGCATTCGGGATAGCGAGACCCGGGCCTCCTGCGTGGGCATCTCGGTGCGGAATTACCGCCTGGTTTCTTTTACGATAGCCGGGCTGTATGCCGGGTTGGCCGGGGCCTTGCTTCCACCTCTGGAGACCACAGTGACCCCGCCTGTG